>JABAOF010001913.1_pt2 | contig 11800 bp, 13 predicted proteins | sample 7062171 | NCBI WGS metagenome assembly JABAOF01 (sample SAMN14538628, study PRJNA623070) | marine sediment metagenome | biome: marine biome [ENVO:00000428]; feature: marine pelagic biome [ENVO:01000023]; material: deep marine sediment [ENVO:00002113] | place: India: Gulf of Khambhat ... | reverse complement strand
TCCTACACAGCTTACAATCCTCTCAAGGTGTCATTCCTGTTTGTTCGGCCTATCCGGATGTTTATTATCTTCTTCTACCCGTTGGTCCAGTTGTTCACGTTACTCAACCGCTTGATTTTCCCTTCCTCAAGAAAGCAGTTATTAGGGCTTTCGCGGACTCTTGACGAGGAAGAAATCAAGGTCTTGCTGGCCACTAGGATCAAAGGACTCTCATCGTTCCGAAGGAAGATGATTTCTGGAGCTTTGGAGATTGGATCGCGGCCGATAAGAGAAATCATGATTCCCCGCCCCCAAGTTAGAGCGATAGAGAAGGATTCGTCTTTGAAGGCGATATTGGAGATTGTACTCTCGGCAGGTTTCTCCAGGTTCCCTGTTTACAAAGGAAGGATGGATAATGTGGAAGGCTTCATCCACGCCAAGGATATTATTCCTTATCTTATTGATAATAAAGAATTTAATATAGAAACCCTTCTTAGAGAACCCTTCTTTGTCCCCGAGACAGCCTCCTTGGAAAAGGTTTTGCTCCAGATGCAGGAGAAGGCCGTCCATTTTGCTTTCGTCGTCGACGAATTCGGGAACATGGAAGGCATCGTGACTCTTGAGGACATAATTGAGGAGATCATCGGAGAAATCCAAGATGAATATGATGCCGAAGTTGAAGAGTGGATTAACCAATTGGAAGGGAGCATTTATGTGGTTAAAGGCATAGCCTCGATTAAGCAGGTGAATGCAAGATTGGGCCTCGACTTACCTGAAAAAACCGAGTACACGACTTTGGCGGGATTTTTTTTGTATGAATTCGGGAAGATCCCTCAAGATGGCGATGTTTTAGAATATAGAGGCCATAAACTTAGAGTCGAAAGGATGACTAAAAGACATATCAGTCTGCTCCGTATTGATATAAAAGAGAAGGATGAGGAAATAAAAGATGAAGGTCATCGCTAAAAATAAAAAAGCATACTTTAACTACGAAATACTGGAAAGCATAGAAGCGGGCATTTCTCTAGTGGGAAGTGAGGTCAAATCGATCAGAGAGGGCAGGATCAGTCTGAAAGAGAGTTACGCCGAAATCAAGGAGGGAGAAGTCTTTCTCCTCAATTGTCATATCAGTCCCTACGAGGCCTCCAATCGCTTTAATCACGAACCTTTAAGGCAGCGGAAGCTTCTTCTCCACCGCCGAGAGATCAAACGCCTGACGGGCAAGGTCAAGGAAAAAGGATTAACCTTCATCCCAACGAAAGTGATGATCAACGACAGGGGAAAGATCAAGGTGGAAATTTCTCTGGCCAAAGGGAAGAGAGCTTACCAAAAAAGGGAGGTCATTCGAGAGAGAGACCGCGAGAGAGAAATGAGGGCTGAGCTAAAGAAATGGAGATAGCCTGTAAGCCAATTCTATGGCTTTGGTAAGGCTCTGAGGATTGGCCTTGTTTTGACCGGCGATATCAAATGCGGTCCCATGGTCAGGGGAAGTTCGAATAAAAGGTAAACCCAAGGTTAAATTCACTCCTTGCTCGAAAGAAACCAGCTTGAATGGGATGAGTCCCTGATCGTGATAAAGGGCGATAACGATTTTATCTGGGTGATTTAGAGCCTGCCGAAAGACAATATCAGGAGGAAAGGGGCCGCTGATATTCACTCCCTCTTTCCGAGCCTGTTCGATAGCTGGATAAATCTCGTCCTTTTCTTCAGCACCCATAAGTCCTCCTTCCCCGGCATGTGGGTTCAAACCAGAGACCAGGAATTGAAATCCATCGGGTTGAAATTTTTTCGTATCTTGCTCAAGACGGATGAAAAAACCAAGAAGATCGTCCTTTTTTATTCCTTGAATGGATTCCTTCAGCGAAAGGTGATGAGTATAGAGAGCAACCTTGAGTTTGTCTGACCAGAATGACATGATGGCTTGAGGATATATTTGGCTTAGATAATCTGTATGGCCTGACCACGGTATCCCAGCCATCTCCCAGGATTTTTTTGATATGGGTGCTGTCACCAGGGCCTGGATTATCCCTTTTTTGGCCTGTTCGTGAGCGTGTTCGAGGAAGAGAAATGAGGCCTGTCCGTTTGGTTTGGAAGGAGCTCCGCTTCTTATTATTCTGAGCGATGAGGTCACTTCCCAGAGGGATATCCGCGGGAGATGGTCAATCTTGTCTTCGACGAGAGGAGGGATTTCGAGGTTTAAGCCCAGCCTTTTTACTTCTTTCTCCAACACAATAGAGGAGCCGAAGATGATATAGTGAGCTTTGGGTAAAAGATTTTCAGAGGTGAATGCCTTGAGGATGATTTCAGGTCCGATTCCCCCGGGATCCCCAAGAGTAATCCCGATCTTGGGAAGGCTCATTTTTTCTTCTTTTTGATGGGGGATGGAGTGTCCTGGGATTCTTTTTTTTCGTCGAGTTTATACAGATACTTTATGTTATTTTTGAAGATCAGAAGATTCGGCTCATGGTCTCGGTTGAGTTTTACGCAATTTCTATCATACCACTCGATATATCCTTCGATTTCTTCGCCATCGGAAAGGACGACAGCCATATGCGTTTTTTTATTCATCTGTTTGAGATAATAATAATTCTCAGCGTGGGTTTCCGAAGGAGGATGGGACTTCTTTTTGGCTGTTTCACGGCTCATCTTTTCCTTAATTTCAGAAAGATTGGGTCTTATAAGTTTCCTGTTCATAATACTCTCCCAGGTTATAGGCTGTTAGAAAATTGGAGCTTATATTTGATAAATATACTACCACGTTTCATTTTAAAATTCAAGAGTTAAGCGCCTCCCTAAATACGCCACCAGTAGGAAAACTTGATGAAGAAAAACCGGCCTTGAATCCGCCAGATTCCGGAATCGTCTCTTTCTTGGTTGTCGTCTACTCCGACGTAAAAGACTGTGCCAGGCCTGAGTTCATAGCTGAAGAGGAGGCTGTTGAAGATTTCTTTATGATAGCTATTATAATCCGTAATTAATCTCAAGGAGAGTGTGCGGGAAATCTGGTAGGTAATGCGTTGGCTGATGATATTCACCGTGTAGACTTTTTCACCGCCCTTGCTCCTGTAGAAATTATCATTCCTGAAATTATAATGCAGGCGGAAGTTAGTGAGGGGCCTTAACGTTAAGCGGGATCCTTTGGATGTTTTATAGCCTAAATAAGGATCTTCCTCGTCGTCACCGTAATAAATGCCGTCACCCAAAGAAAAAGACACGTTTCCACTCAGCCAGGAAAAAGGCTCCGAGCTGAAACTAGCCCGGAAAGAGTTTTTATAAAATTCTATACCTTCGTAACGTTCCAGACCTGTGGAGAAATTCACCCATACGTAAGACCCCCTCCATCCACTCATGAACACCCGAAGCTCCCATTCCTCATCTGTCAGGATGTCATCAAAGTCATAGATTCTCCGGTACTCGATCGAGGGCCGGATATCGACGATGAAGTTTGTCTGAGGCAGGATTGCATAGCTCAGGCGGGAGTTGAAAGACCGGATGTCCTTCCGGCGGAAAAAGCCCAGGGAGGCTTCAAAATCGGGAGGAATGTGCCTGTAATTAGCCGAGAAGCTCAGATGCCTGCCTCTTCGGTCAAGGTTAAACATCATCGCCGGAACCAGGTCGGTTTTTTCCGGGCCGACTTTACTCTGAGAACCGACAACCTGAAAGGAGAATCGATAGTTATTCAAGAATTTGAAGTGCCCGTCTAAACCTCCAACCCTGTTGAAGTTTTGTGTAATATTATTCCAGGAATCTCCCATCTCTTTATCTGCCAGGATAAATCCGACGTAGGATTCGGAGAAGAGGTCTTGTCTCAGGCGAAAAACATTCACAAGGCTTCTTCGTTTGATTTCCTCGTCATCGTCTTCATCTTCAGGAGAGATTTTAATGTCTGGTGCGTTTAAATCATAGGTGGTCAGAAAGCCTAGAGTGGTCTTTCCTATTTTCCCGGTGAGCTTCCCCCCCCATTGAGGGTCGATGATTTTTCGCGTATAAACCAATTCAAAGGGTGTATCGAAATGGTCTGTTCCTTCTAGGAAAAAAGGCCTCTTTTCTGGATAGTAAAGGGCATACCTCTGGTTGACATCGATCTGAGGCATATCGGCCTCGACCTGGCTGAAATCCGGGTTGTAGGTGATGTCCGCTGTCAAATCCGATGTGATACCATACTTAAAGTTTATCCCTCCTTCGGGATCGAATTTCTCATTTCTCTCTTGAAGACCCGTAAACACGGGCATAACTTCGAAGTTTTTTCCTTTTTCTAAGTTCCCATCGATGGTCAAAGTGCCCGATTGAACCAGGAACCCGTTCACATCGCGCGACCTTGGATACCAGTAGATTTCTTCATTTTTTCTTCGAATATTCCTCTTGATCTGCAGTCCCCAGAGCTGTGTTTGGGTATTGGGAAATCTTAAGCTTTTAAACGGGATGGCCATTTCGACGGTATACCCCTCTTCATCAATGTAAGCGTCGGTGAGAAAAAAGGTATCCCAGTTCTTATCGATCCTGTCAGGGCCTCCTCCGCGGCCCCTTCCTCTTCTCTGCGTTTCTAAATAAATGCCATCCGATTGCACACCACATGGATTGGCCAGGAAAGCAAAAGCACGCTTTTTGTCGTTGAAGGTATCCAGGTAAATAGTGACCTCGTCGTCCCCTTGAACATTATCTCTCTGGGTGAGACAGGCTCTGATGGCCTTCGGGTTGGAATCATAGCAGCGGAGAGCGATGTACAGGTTTTTATGGTCGTAGCCGAGGTAGGCGATTGTTTTTTCAGAGGGGTCTGTTCCCTCCTGGGGCTCGTACTGGGTGAAAGCCTCGAGGACCGCCCCCTTTTCCCAGAGAGGATTTTCCAGTTTCCCATCTATTTTAGGCGGAGAAGGAAACTTGGGGATCTTCACATTATAATTATTGCCTTTTTTTTGGCCGACGAGGCAGAGAGGTGGTATCAAGAAGAAGACAAGAATGATCAAGATTTTTTTCAATGGTCTAACCGTTTTAAATGTCTATTATAAGCGATTCTCCTAATCCTTCAAAGATTAATAATCACTAGAATTTTCGGATGTGCCACTTTAATTATTCAACATACTCGAAAAAGAAATGTTTTTTTCCTCCAGACTTATCCCCAGAGCCCTGTTTAAGCGAGCCAATGACAGGTTGTAGTCGATGATGGCCTTCAATTCCAAACTCTGAGCGTTGGCTAGGTCCCTCTGGTATTGGAGGACGAAATAGTTCGTGGTGAGTCCGACTTTCAGCTTCTCTTCCTCGGCTTCCAGTTTCTTTGCGGCCAACTCCCGCGCCACTTTCCGGGCCTGAATCCGCTTAAAATTCGTTTCTACCCCCCGAAGAGCGTTCTTAATCTCAAGGAAAGCCTGTTGCTCCTGATTCTTGATCTGTAAAGTTGCTTGTTCCAGGTTGACTTTTGCCTGAGCATAAGCGGCGCGAGAGAGAAGTGTGCTGAAGGGGATAGAGAAAGTCAGGCCGACCGTCCAGTTGTTGAACTTGAAACTGAGGGCGTCCTTCAAGGCATTGGAAGCACCACCGGGAATCGTGTCCACAATCACTCCTGTCAGCGGGTTTCCGCCTTGGTATATGATTTGATCTCCTGAAATGCCTGGACTCCAGTAGGATGCTTGCAGGCTCAACTCAGGAAGAAGCTGATTCTTAGCATAACTGAGGTTGAGTTCTTTGTTCTTCAGGTCTATCCTGGAGACCTGAAGGTCGGGTCGATTCTGTAGGGCAACGGCCAGAGCTTGATCAAGAGTCATGTCTTTTTTCACATAGCTAGGCTTGTCTGTGGGTATGATCCTCAGAATCTCGGCATCCTCCTCATCGGCAGCGAGATTGATGATCGTTTTCAGAGCATCCTCGTTATTCTTGACCAGGGCCTCTGCCTCTAGGATTTCGGCTTCGCGCGTGGCTACCTGCTCTTGGGCTGTCAGGATTTCAATCGGGGCCAGAGTGCCGACTTCCACCGCCCGCCTATTTTTTTCCAGCAGGTCTTGAGCCAATTTCAAGGACTGCTTAATGACTGTCAGGTTCTCGGTAGAATTGACGAGATTCCAGTAGGCCTCTTCCACGTTGTAGATCGTATCCTGAAGCGCTCTTTTATACTGGGTTTCGGAGATGTCGCTGTTATTGTGAGCGATCAGGATTTCTCTGCGGTTGATGTTAAGGCCAAAATTCTTGAGGATGGGCTGAGTAAAATTAAACCTCAGCGTTCCTCCGTAGCGAGGGTTGATGGTTTGGAAACTCCTGTTCGATTCGGTGGCGTAGCCCGTAAGGTTAATAGACAGGTTTCCCCCTGTGGGCAGGAGCTGGTTTATCTGAGCTGAATAGTCCGTCCTATCAGTCGTAACTTCTTTTGCTGCATCGAGGAACGAGTAGGAAGGCGAAATGTTACTGTCTATACCATAGCTTAAAGAAAGCGAGGGCATGAATTTCTCTTTAGCTAGGGAGATTGAAATATCGGCCAGCTCAGGGGATAAGACTTCCACAGCCAGGCCGAGGTTGTTTTCCATCGCCTTCAGAATGCATTCCTCTAGGGAGAGGGAGATGGTTTTTTCCTGTTGGCCTTGAGAGACAGCGGCGAAAAAGAATACGGAGATAAAAATCCCGATGATGCGTTTATTCATATTTTCCTCCTAGATAATTTTCTTTTTTTACTCAACCATCACAAGTCATCATTAGAACAGTAAGAAATAAAGCTTTTATTCGTACCTTAAGGCCTCAATTGGGTCGAGTTTAGAGGCCTTGCTTGATTGTGGAATTAAAGTTTGCATAGAGCTGTTCGATGCGGCCTGAGACCTGGCTTCCGACGTCGACGATGGTGACCGGATTAAGCGATCCTATAGTAACCACCATGGCTTGGATGTCCCCCTTCTCTATTGCCTCGTTTTTATAATTTCTGGCCTTATCCTTGTTGCTATTGAAGAGCGTGAAACCTAGAACAATCCCCACGATGACGATAAAAACAACGATTTCGATGATGATTTTCTTATTCATTCGATTTCTTTCTAGGTTTTCTGTGGTNNCTGTGGTTTCTTCGTTTGTTCATCTGTTCTTTCCTCTTTTGGAGGTATCTTTCAATCATGGCCTCGAATTTTGTCCTCTGCTCCTCAGTCAGGACGTTATTAATCTCGGTTTTCAAGTCCGATCTTATTTTCGAGATGCGCTCATGGATATGGCTTTTCAGCTTCTTTAGACTCTCTTCGTTATCGGCGAAGATTTGTCTGATCTGTTCCTGTTGTTCTGCGGATAGATCTAGCTCTTTAGCCATGATATCCAGCGTGGGAAATTCAACCGGCCGCCGATCTCTTCTGGATCTCTTGGATTTTGTGGGAAAGATGTATTCATCTAGAAGAACCCCGGCCACACCGCCGACGATGAAGACGACGATGAAAGAGAGGATAATCCAGAGTTTATAATTGTTTTTCATGGGATTTGTCTCCTTGTGCTGTCCTGCTCCTCCAAAGTGGAGAAGATGATCATCATGTTCTGGTCCTCCAATCTTTCATCAAGTAAAAGCTGGGTCTCCTCGAGAGGATTCAGGTTACGGAGGAGAAGCGCTTCGGACTGACTCAATTCCTGATCTTTAACTGGAAAGATACAGATAATGGCAACGGCAATGATAAGGACGATAATCAGGGATGCGGGTACAGCCCGGAGACCCCATTGTTTGACAGAAGCCCAGAACGGCAAGCCTTGCCTTTCTTTGATTTTGGNNCCGGGATGACCCTGATGCTCCACTGTTTAAACGACCACCAGAAGGCATATTTTTTCCTTTCTTTTATTTTGGCCTGGAGGCGTTCCCAGAAATAGGGCTTCGGCTCTTGAGGTTTCTCTTGTCTCAAAAGACTGATGATGGTTCGGTATTCCTCTCTTGTCTCCTGGCATTCAGGACAGCTATTTATGTGTATCTCGATTTTCTTTTTTTCTTCCTCTGTCAACAGATTGTCGAAGGAGCGGAGTATCCATTTCTCGAATTTTTTACAGCTCATACTCACCTCCTTATATATGGCTCTATATTTTTTCGCAGCAATCGCCTCGCTCTGTGCAGGCGAGAATCGACAGTACCCGGAGAGATCTTCAAGATTTTTGAGATTTCTCCGTAAGAAAGTTCTTGGATGTCTCTCAAGGAAATGATGATCTGGTATTTCTCTGGCAGGGTGCGAATGGCCTGGTGAACTAGTGCTCTTCTCGCTATTTGTATTTTTTCTTTTTCTCTTTTTTTGACCTCGTCTTCTTGAGCAAAGGGATTCTCCTTGATGTCATCAATAGAAAGTTTGGGCATTCTCTCTTTTTTTCTCAGGTGATCCTTGATGAGGTTTATGGTAATGCGATAGAGCCAAGTGCCGAATTTTGATTTATATTTAAAACTCGACAGCCCAAAATAGGCCCTTATAAAGGCTTCTTGGGCAATATCATCGGCGGTTCCAGTATCTCTGGTTATGCTTAAGGCCATGTTAAATACCCTGTTCTTATATTTCTCGACCAGCTGTCGGAAGGCGTCCTGATCTTCGTTTTTGCTCCTTTGAACGAGCTCTTTTTCTTCCATATCCTTTCACGTTGTCTTGACCTCCGTCTATTGTTTAGACGGAGGAAAAGAAGAAATCTTCCTTTACAGGGGATGCTTCTATTATGTTTATAAAAGAAAAGTTTAACGTATAAAAGTTTTCTTTGAAAGGGGAAAAAAGGATCTGATTATAAAAATCAGGTGGTTTTTTTCGTTCCTTCCCATGAACTGGCACCAAAGGAACCGAATTGGACCTCGCCCGACATCGTGTCGCCTTCCACTTCTCCGCTCCAGGTCATAGTCATTTCTCCTCTAGGCGTTTCGCGGGTTATCGTCCATTCGATCTTGTTGCCGGTGATCGTGCCCTCTCCAGCGGTCTCTCCGCGCTGGCTAGTCATGGTCACCGTCAGTGTGCTACCTTCCTGTTCAAAGTGGACATCCCAAGTCATTTCCCCCCTTTGGGTGCTGACAGTAATTTCCCAGTCGCCCCTGACATCTGTGTCCAGGGCCATAGAAGAAAGGGAGAAGAAGGCCAAAAAGAGAACTGCTGGGAGTACCAATAATCTGTTCATGTTAATCTCCTTCTGTATTATAATTGATTTTATTATTAGACGGTTAATTTCAGCCTTATCTTCCCCAAAAAAAATTTTTTTGCTGGATGCAGCTGTACAGATGTGTTTTTAATCTGATTTATCCTTGCATTTCACTATTCGTCATAAACATGGCTAAGCTATCTTAGCGCCATTAAAGATGAGAAGGCTACCGTCTCATTATAATGGTTCTTTGAGTGGAAAAGAGTCCTCTATCACAGAAATAGATATGCTTATTCCTCGTCACTTATCCTTGACAATCCCTCTGGACTTTACTTTAATATATCCTCTCAAAAGGAACATTATTGATGTTTGTTTGGGTTTTCCATCGGATTAGCGGCCTTTTGCTCATCCTCCTCCTAGGCATCAAAATCACAACAGCTCTCTTCCTGATGACAAAGGAACAGAAACCCGACTGGGCTTTGGTCCTCCACACTAACTCCATTATCGATGTCTTGCTCATTATTTCCGTCGTGGCTCATGCGCTGTACGGCCTGCGGACCGTAATCATCGATCTCGGTGTCCGGAAAGAAAAATTGCTCTTTTGGGTATTCTCTCTCCTCATCGTTGTCTTCAGTGCCGTACTTCTGATCTTTTATTTTACCAGGAATTACTGAATGATCGACCAGGACATCCTCGTTGTTGGGGGTGGATTGGCAGGCTTGGCCGCTGCACTCACCAGTGATGCGAACCTTCGAACAGCTGTCGTCTCCAAGGTCCATCCTCTCCGCTCTCACTCTGTCGCGGCTCAAGGTGGAATCAACGCGGCCCTGGCAAACAATCCAGATGGCAAAGACGACAGCTGGGAGAGGCATGCTTTTGACACCATCAAAGGGAGTGATTATCTGGCTGACCAGAGTGCTGCCGAGTTGATGTGCCAGGAAGCCATCCCTACGATCTATGATTTGGAGCATCTCGGGGTACCTTTCAGCCGCTTTCCGGGGGGAGTTATCGCTCAGAGACCTTTCGGCGGCGCTGGTTTTCCTCGCACCTGTTATGCAGCCGATCGAACGGGACTAGTGATTCTCCATACTCTTTTCGAACAGGCCGTGAAAAAAAGAATCGAATTTTATAACGAGTGGCTGGTGACCAAACTTGTCATCAGAGATGGAAAATGTCTGGGAGTCGTCATCTTCGACCTCACCACAGGACAGGTCATGCCGATAAGAGCCCGAGCTGTCATCTTCGCCACCGGCGGTTACGGGAGAGTCTATTCGAGGACAACCAATTCCTTCATCAACCACGGCAGCGGTATCGCGATTGCCTACCGGGCCGGAGTTGCGTTGAAGGATATGGAATTTGTCCAGTTTCATCCCACATCTCTTTTCCCCAAAAACATCCTGATCACAGAGGGAGCGCGGGGAGAAGGAGGTTATCTTCTCAATAACAAGGGGAAGAGGTTTATGGAGGACTATGCTCCCTCAGCCATGGAACTCGCCCCGCGCGACATCGTGGCCCGTGCTCTTCAGACCGAGATCGATAAAGGGCATGGGTTTGAAGAGCAGTATGTCCATCTGGACTTGAGACATCTTGGCGAGGCGAAGCTCAATAAGAGGCTTCCAGCTATCCGAGAAATCTGTATCCATTTTGCCGGGATCGACCCCGTTGATAAACCCATTCCTATCCAGCCTGCTCAACATTATTCCATGGGAGGCATCGATGTCGATAAGACATGTGCTTCAGCGGTCAGGGGATTTTATGCTGCAGGGGAGTGTGCTTGTGTCAGTGTCCATGGAGCCAATCGCCTCGGTGGGAATTCTCTGCTAGAAACTGTTGTCTTCGGACGGATTGCAGGAGAGGAGGCATCCCGTTATGTGCACGGAAGCGAAGGGGGCGAAGAGGCTGAAAAGATTCTCCTTGAGGAGGCCTTGGAAATCAAGAGCAGGGTCGATAAGTGGAGGAAGATAGAAGACGGGTGGAAGATCCATCTCCTGCTCAACAAGCTGAAAATAATCATGAGCGATAAAGTGGGAATTTTTCGGAGCAAAGAAGACTTAAGACATGCCTTAAAGGAAATTCAGGGACTGAGACAGGACTACAGCCAGGTTTATGTTTCGGGAGATTGCCTGAGGTATAGCCAAGAACTCGTGAATATCTTCGAGTTCGAATCCATGCTTGACCTGGCGGAGGTGATCACTCTGGGAGCCCTGAACAGGGAGGAAACACGAGGATCCCATTATCGCCTTGATTTCCCCAAAAGGGATGATTCCAATTGGCTTAAACACTCCTTGGTCTCCTGGAAAGACGGCCAACCTCGAATCGATTACCGAGATGTCAAAATCGAAAAATACAAACCTGAGGAGAGAAAATACTGAGATGGTCTACACCTTTAGAATTCTCAGGTGCGATCCCCTGAAGGATGAACAGCCTTATTTTCAGGATTTTTCTTACGAGACGACGGAGGAGAAATCCATCCTGGAAGCCTTGATGGACATCCGGAATGAGCAGGATTGTACCCTTTCCTTTAGATACAGTTGCCGAGAAGCCATCTGTGGTTCTTGTGGCCTGGTGATTAACGGTGAGTTTGACCTTGCCTGCCGAGCCGGACTCGGCTCTCTCAGGTCTCCTCTGGTTCACGTAGAACCCCTTCCCAACTTAGAGATCGAGAAGGATCTGGTAGTCAACATGGATCCCTTTTGGGAAGCTTTGTATAAGGTTGAACCCTACCTCCATGCTAGCCAGGAGTCTCCTGAGAAAGAGCATCTTATAGAAGACAAAGAAATGG
>JABAOF010038169.1_pt3 | contig 11803 bp, 4 predicted proteins | sample 7062171 | NCBI WGS metagenome assembly JABAOF01 (sample SAMN14538628, study PRJNA623070) | marine sediment metagenome | biome: marine biome [ENVO:00000428]; feature: marine pelagic biome [ENVO:01000023]; material: deep marine sediment [ENVO:00002113] | place: India: Gulf of Khambhat ... | reverse complement strand
TGACTGCATAATAGAGGATGATTGAAGATAGTATTCCGTTGAAGGCAAAGATGGAAAAAGGAAAGACCTTTATCGTGAAAGGATGGCCGGAGGTCGTCCAGCCGATCAGAAAAGCCACAAGATAGACCCCCAGAGCTTTAGCATTGATGCGTGAAAAGGCTTTCCCCTTAAAGTCATGCTTTTGCATTCTCCTCAGGAGATAATAATCGCAGACGAAGATTCCGCCGATCGGGCCGATGCTCACAGTCAGGATAATCAGAAAGAGCTCCAGCCTTTCCAGGATGCCAAAGGCAGCGAACAGAGAGGCAAACACGCCAGCGATTATAGTGATGATCCAGCGCTTCGTCCGAAAGATGTTATTCAGTGCGAGAACAGCCGAATAGATGTTACTGTCATTGGTGGTCCATTGAGCCAAAAGGAGGACAAGGAAACCGATAAAACCCAGTCCCAGGTACTGCTTGGCGATAATGAGCTCCGGGAGCCTCTCGTGGTAGACACCAGTGTTCATGGCCAGAACGGATCCCACAATGTGGAGGAAAGCGCTGGCCACCATGGATATACTCGCAGCCAGGAAAATGTCCTTCAATTTAGGGCGAGCGTAACGAAATATATCCGCACTTGTGGTGGCTCCCACGATGAATCCCCCAGCGACAATCGAGGCTGCTGCTCCCATGGTGATTGGGTAGGGATCAGGTTGATGATTGAGCGCCAGAGAGACCAAAGTATCGGAAGGAAGAAAATTGAAACCCATTTTTATGGTTCCCCAGATGAAGATGATGATCATAAACGGAGAAGCGATCCAACTCAAAGCGCTTAGCCCTCGAATCCCGAAAATGGCAGGGATCATCATCAGGATTCCGCAGAGGAAAGAAAAGACAGGCAAGGAGAAATTTGTCCCGAAGTAGAATTGGATAGTGCGGGCAAAAAAAGCGGCCTGCACACCAAACCAGCCGATGAGGGAAAACGCGATGCAGAGGGAGACGAGGATGGCGCCGATTCGTCCGAATGAAAAATTGGCGATCAACGGCGTGGAAAATCCGGTTTTGGCTCCGATATAGCCTGCAAGCCCCATCATCCCTATGAGAATGATTTCTCCGAGGATGTAGGATATGACCACGCTCGATATTTTCCCCAGTCCCAGACCGATCATCATCCCGCGGAAAATGGCTGACATGACTACAGCGATCCCAATCCAAATAACAGCTAGGTTTATCCAGGTTTTTCTTTGATCCAGAGGGACGGATTCGAGAGAGAAGTCTTCCAAGACCTGGGATGATTCCCTGGATTCTATCATTAATAAAGTAATATATAAAAAATCATGTCGCGTCAATGAATGGATAGACAAAGTTTTGTTTTCAATAAAAAGAAATTTAATTTGTCATTGCGAGCGAAGCGCGGCAATCTCTTAAAGAAGTATCAGTACGAGTGAAGCGTGGCAACCTCACAATTATGTTGACATGCGCCGAGCGTTGAAGATTCCTTGGTTTTGCTCGAGTCAAGTTTGGCGATTTTGTGAGAAACAATCTGCTTTTCACGATTTTCACTCAGAATGAGGATACTCATTCGAAGAATGGTACTGGGCTAACTTCATTTTTTGCGTTTGACATCAAATTTCCCCTGTGCTATAAGTCTTTGCGGGGAAAAGAGGAGAGATGATAAAAATACAGGTAGAGCTGGAAATGAGAAAAAAACTGGCTTTTTCCCTTATCCCGAGAGAATTTTATTTTAGTTCTTTATTTACTTTTCGACTGGCTCAGGCTAATTTTCCTCATTCAAAGCTCATTCCCCTTCCATAAAGCAAATGATTTCACCTGGCGACAAATTAAAACATTACGAAATTATTGAGCAAATCGGTAAAGGAGGGATGGGTGAAGTCTATCTCGCCAAAGACACAGTCCTCGACCGAAATGTGGCCATAAAATTCCTTCCTGAGGAATTGCAGATCGATGCCAAGGCCCGAGTTCGCCTGGTGCGTGAAGCCAAGGCCGCTGCCTCTTTAGACCATCCCTTCATATGCAAGATCTACGAGACTGGTGAGTTCGAGGGGAAAGCCTTCATCGTAATGGAATATATCGAAGGCATGGATCTCAGGGAGAAATTGGAAGAAGGAGTTCTTCCTCTTCGAGATGCTCTTCAAATGGCTTTAGAAATTGCAGAGGCTTTAGAAGAAGCCCATGAAAAAAACATCGTCCACCGTGACTTAAAGCCATCAAACGTCATGATCACTCCTCGTGGCCATGTTAAAGTCATGGATTTTGGCCTGGCCAAACATTTTCTGACCGAAGGTGAAGGGGATATTACTCAAACCTTAACACAGGACTCGATAACGGAACAGGGAGCCATTGTGGGAACGTTAGCCTACATGTCTCCGGAACAAGCTCGAGGAGAATCCGTTGATGCCAGGAGCGATATATTCTCTCTGGGGATAATCATCTTTGAAATGACAACCGGAAGGCATCCTTTTTCGAAAGCCAATCCTTTAGAAACTCTGACTTCGATTCTAAGGGATGCAACACCCTCCGTTAATATAACGCCGAGAATGATGAATCCATTACTCGGTCCCATACTGCGCAAAGCCCTGGCCAAAGAACCTGAGAATAGATACCAGAACATAAAGGAATTAGTCGATACCATGCGAAAGCTTTTGAGGGATGTTTCTGGAAGGCAGCGCATTTTTTTGCGCACTTGGCCCGTCGTTATTGGTAGCATCATAATTGTGGCTATATTGTCTACGGGTATCTATTTGTTTACGAGACGTTCCGAGCTAAGGCCTTTGGCCCTCTCGCCCATAAAGGTGACTGTCCTTCTGGCCGACTTCGAGAATAAGACTGGCGATTCTGTTTTTGACGGTGTCTTAGAAACAACATTAGGCTTCAGCTTGGATAATGCCTCGTTTATCTCTATCTACGATACTGAGCTTGCACGTAAACAGGCGATTGAACTGAAGCCCAGCTCCGAAGGCGTCTTGGACCTGGAGATGGCCCAATTGATTTCCCTCAGCAAAGGTATATACGCGGTTATCGCTGCCTCAATTGAACCAAGCAACGGTGGATATCTGATCACGGCAAGGGCGATCGAGCCGAGCAGTTCCAGAGAATACGTTAAAGCCGAACAAAAGATCAATTCAAAGCAGGATGTGTTGAAAGTGCCTGATGTTCTTGCCGCGAGGTTACAGACAGGGCTGGTTGAGATTCCTGAGGATTCAAAAGAAGCGCTCCTGAAGGAGACGTTCACAACGACTTCATTGGATGCCATGAAAGCCTACATAGAGGCCCAGGACCTCAAATCCCTTGGGAAAGAGGAAGAAGCCATCACGGCTTATCAAAGGGCAATTGATTATGACCCGAATTTTGCCCGAGCCTTTGCTGGCTTAGCCGTGACGTATTACGCTTTGCGGGATATCCCCAACGGTGAAGAGAATTATAAAAGAGCCTTAGCTCTGATCGCTCAGAGGCCCGAGCTGATGACTGATAGAGAAAAATACAGGACGCGTGGTGGCTATTATCTTTTTAATCAAAATTACAAAAGAGCGATCGAGGAATACAGTCCACTGGTCGAAGAATTCCCTGAGGATAAAGCTGGCCACACAAATCTCGCCCTTTCCTATTTTTTGGGTTACAGAATGGCGGAGGCATTCGAGGAAGGACTTCTCGCGGTGGAACTTGACCCTGAAAATCTCGATTACCGCTATAACCAGAGCTGGTATGCTCTTGCATCAGGCGATTTCGAGAGTGCCGTGCTCGAAGCCCGCAAGACACTGGAGATCGATCCTAATTATGTCAAAGCTTTCGTGGTGCTTGCCCTTGCAGAATTAGCTCGAGGTCGACCTTCTGAGGCAACAAAGATATACAGCCAGATCAAGAATATATCCGAACTAGGACGTGCTTATGCGTCCACCGGACTCGCTGATCTCGCTCTCTATGAGGGCAGACTGGAAGATGCCATCGCCATACTGACCAAAGGGATAACTTTCGACCTGGAAAAGACCTGGGGAACGTATTTCGCCGCAGATAAATATCTCATGTTGGCTCAGGCTTATCTCGTTCAGGGAAAAAACACTCAGGCTGTCCGGACCGCCGATAAAGCACTCGAGACATACAGCGACGAAATTATGCAGTTCGCAGCGGCACGGATATATATAGAAGCTGGTCAGATAGACAAAGCCAGAAGGATATATGGAGAGTTGAACGGGAAATTTCAGGACATACACCTGGCTTATGCCAAGTTGATCGGGGGCTATTTGGCTCTTAAAAGAGGCGAGACAGCGACTGCCCTGAAGCTATTCGATGAATCAATCGCTCAAGTGGACACCTACTTGGGTCGGTTCGCCCTTGGCCGTGCCTATTTGGAGGCAGGAGCCTTTAATGAAGCCTTGACGGAATTTGAAAAGTGTGAGAAGCGCCGTGGAGAGGCTCTAGCAATATTTCTCAATGATCTTCCTTCCCTTCGCTACCTGGATTCACTCTATTACTATTATGGGCGAACTCAGGAAAGCCTGGAGAGCCCGGCCGCTTCAGAATCTTTCCAGAAATTCCTGAAAATCAAGGAAAATGCCGATGAGGGTATTCCATTGGTAGAGGATGCCCGCCAACGCTTGGGATCTCTCTGAGTTTCTCTTCTGTTTCTAACTCAAAATTAACTGAAAACCCTATTTATTTTGTATATTTCACTGAGAGATATCGGCTTGTGCTGTCTTTTTTGCTGAATCCAGTCACATAGACGCTAGTTGAATTCAAACATATGGCTGTTGCTATTTCATCACCCTGATGATTTAGATTATCATCATTCGGATACTGGGCTATCCAGCTAACACTTCCATCAAAATTATACTTTATCGTGAAATACTCTGCCCCTTTATCTTGTGTGGTGATAAAACCGGCGACGAAGATTTGTCCTGAACCATCCACAGCGATGCCAACAGCCTCATCATTGCCGAATCCTCCGTTATGCCGTACAGCTCCATCCCCAGAAGTATTCCAAAGTAGAGCCCCGTCGTCGCTGCCATATTTTATGGTCGCGTAATCATAACCATTCATTCCTGTGCTTTTTCCTGTGACATACGCATTTCCTGATGAATCTACGGCAAGGGCTGTTGCCACATCATCTCCATTCCAAAGGCTGTTATTGTAGCTCCTGTTCCAAGCTAGCGTTCCATTGGCGTCATATTTGACTGTGTAATAATCTTTTTCGACAGCGTTTTCTCCTTTGGCAGCACCTGTTACGTAGATATAAGTAGCACTTGATTCACTTTCTTCAAAGAGAGCCATGTCAAAGGGTTCATCGTCACCAAAGCCAAGACCATCATCCCTTACCATCCACTGCAAGCTTCCGGCGTTGTTATATTTCATTGTGAGATAGTCATGGGAAGTCGGGGTTTTTGACAAACTCTCTTGACTCTTTCCTGTGATGTAGACATTACCCAATGAATCAACAGCAATAGCCGTCGCAATGTCATTACCATTTCTTCGGGAATCATACCTTTCATCCCAAATCAAATTCAGGGAAGGATTGTACTTTATCGTGCAGTAATCAGCGTGTTTCGTTTGATTTCCTCTGTGGACATAGCCCGTCACATAGACGTTGCCGTCCTTATCCAAAGCCAAGTCGTTGCCTCCATCGCCCAGATGGGATGGGCCGTCATACCGTGCCTCCCTGAGTTCGTGTCCATCCGAAAGGTCATATTTTATCGTCAGGATATCTAGACCTGTGTTGCCTCCATCACTGGAGCCCGTGACATAGACACCCGAGGAATCAACAGCAATGGCAGCCGGGATATCGTCTCCATTGCTAGGGCCATCATAGAACATCTCCCAGGCAAGCTTTCCGTCGGCGTCATACTTCACCGTGTAGTAATCTTTTCCTGTTATTGCATCAATAATATACCCTGTCACATAAACATTGCCAGATTCATCAGCTGCTGCAGCTACCGCTTCACCCTCAAAGTCGCCCTCGGCAGCCCATTCTGGCTCTTTTGGATTGATGGTGATGGTGAATGTTTCCGTTATCTCTCTCGGGACATCTTTACACCAGACTTCAAAGCCATCTGTCACAGTGATCGTTACAGCGTAAGGCGCTGGATAGTTCTTAGTCTCGTCATATTCAGGGATGCCAGTGATCTTCATTTTTTCGTTGCTCGAACCCGAAGTTGCATGGCTCAATCCGGGCGGCAGCTCAGAGTCATCAACTGTCCATTGAAGAGGTCGCTTCCAGTTTTGAGCCTGAAACTCGACTTCGTATGGGTTGCCAAGAGCTCCATCGACGAGCACTGGCGGATCAGTCGCTTTGAGCGGTGGGTCGATGGACATGGAAAGAGTTTGAGGCCTGATGCAGAGCTCAAAAACCTCTTCAGTAGACATAGGACTTGGATAGTAGTCATCAAAAACAGTGACAGTGAGAGTGAATTCTCCTGCGAGCAAGGGAGTACCAGTCAGCACGACTGTGTCCTCATCGCTTCCGCTGTTTGTCAGTGAAAGACCGAGCTCTACAGATTTTCCTGTCCAGTTGTCGATGGCAGTTAATTTCCATAAGGTATAAGGAGGAACTCCTCCGCTGGCTGTAAACACTAAATCACCATTTATGTAATCACTGTAGTCGATTCCTTCCTTTCCAGGCAAAGCCTCTGAAGGACTCATGGTTATATCTAGTGGCTCAGGAAGAGCAATATGAATGGTGAATCCCTGTGTATCGGATTGGGTATCTGGGGTGGAAGAATCTTGAGCTTCTGCAATGAATGAGAAATTTCCGGCCTGTTTGGGTGTGCCGGAAATCACACCGGTAAACGCATCTAGAGCCATTCCATAAGGCAGAGCACCACTGATAATACTCCAAGAGTAAGGCTTTGTTCCACTGATGGCTCTCAGGGAGTCGCCCGCATATTCCAAACCGGCTTTTCCAGAAAGCAGAGTGTCGGGCAGGATCATAAAGGTTACTGCTGCGACTTCGGTTTCTTCTGTCGAAGAATGAGAAACAGCCACCGCACCAACGTTGCCAGCATAGGAACCCGGATCGAAATCGTTGCCACCAGATTGAGCCGCCGCATCCCCGTCGTCATCGCCGGGTTTGAGCTGATTGGTGTCGATCACGCGCAGAATAACGATCGCTTCCTCTCCGGGATCCAGGGAGAATGTGGCGTTTGAGATCCAGCCATTTATTAATTCCGGATCGACGATTTTTTTATAGTCGGAAATGTCCGGGCTCAAATTGGGAGGAGTGATGTTGAGGAGGAGTTCGTGATGAGCTTCTTCTTGTAAATTGCACTCTGTTGAGGAAGCTCCGGGTGTGAAGTGCGCTTTATAGGCGAGCAGCTGAGTGAAGACATAGGTCTCTTCAGGCAGGGAATCTCCGGCGATGGTCTTAAAAGTATAAGAGGAAGCCACCTCGCCTGTGTTTTGAACTCTCCAGAATTTATCGATAATATCCGCGCCGTACAGAGTCGCGTTGACTATATTGGGATTGACGATATTGGGGTTGACGATATTGGGGTTAACAATATTCGGGTTGACGATATTGGGATTAACGATGTTGGGGTTGACGATATTGGGATTAACGATATTGGGATTAACGATATTGGGGTTAACGATATTGGGGTTGACGATGTTCGGATTTTGGATTATCGGAATCGGGGATTCTTCTGGGGGAACACTCCAATCTATCTGCCCTAAGTCTTCGATTATCAGCTTATTCTCACCGCCTATACCGGCATCTCCGACGACATTCAGGTAGACAGAGTCCGCGAATCCATTCCCGGAAACCTGGATTTCAATCAGGAGCGTTTCTATCCCGGAGTATTCGACGAAGACCTGCCGGGAGACTGAGGAATGCTCGGGGACTTCGACTGTAAGTTCATATGGAGATTGATTTGGGGGAGGATCGCCTGGAAAGAACGACGCACTCCCTTCGGTGGGCGGGATTATTGTCAAATCTAAAGTTATTGATTCTGGATTGAGATCTGGAGAACCGGTTTTGTTTTGAATGTTGACAGCAAACACTTGCTTTCCTTGATAGAGAATATTGCTTTCCAGGACTCCTAGCTCGATTCCCTGTGTGATTTTGGAGGCATAAACATTCTGATTCCGCATGCCCGTATGGAATCCGTTTGTACATAAATAAGGATCAGGAGGATTATAAAGTGTCCAGGGATCAACAAGGGCGTCAGGGTCGTAATCAGGGGGACGGACATCACGGTTATCCGTCCAGCTGACAAAACAATCAGAAGGATCTGTTGTCAATGTGTTGAAGCGCCAGCTATCACCTTCTTTTATGAACCGGGGAGCCGGTGCAATATCTAGATAGTCACCATGAAAGGGCGTTGTTCCCCCTTTAAAAAGGGGATAATTTGGAGGATTGTACTGCATTTGGTTAAGTTCGCCTTCATAGAGGCCGAACATGTACCGTGAAACTTGGATGGAAGGGTCAAATACAGGGGAGCTGCCTGGAAAGCCTTGTGTCGCCCTGACGTCGATGGTCTGGCGCCAGTTACAGGGGTGGTCTGGATCATCACGATTGCAATCCGTGCCAATGTAGTCATCAGAGATTAATATTCCGTGAGCGCCCCCTTTCAGTATTCGAACAGAATCCCGCGAGTCATACCAGGCGATCATCAGCTTTCCTGCGACAAAAGCCATAGAGGGCATAAACTGATGGCCGCTGTGTTCTTCAACAACTGTTTTATAAGGGAAAGTATTCCCACCATCTGTGGAAGTTCGCACGACGATTTGTGCATTACTATCCGGTCCGTCCATTCTTTCAGCCCAGGCCATGTGCACATGATGATTATTATCCACTGCCATAGTCGGAAAAGCGTATGATCGGAATTGGGTGGTGAATAAAATCGGGTCATAGGTGCGTTGGTCAAAGAAAAAAGTGTTGCTGGGTGAGACTTCTGTGGCTTTGGTAAAGGTCTGCCCAAAGTCGACTGATTTAGAAATAACCATGGCATCTGTGACATTCACAGAAGCAAACCGCCTCCAGGCCACGTAGACTGTCCCGTCTTCAGGGTCAATGGCAATGGTCGTTCCCTGGTTCTTTTGCTGGCTTTCACTCAGCTTAATGGGATGTTCCCACGTATGACCTCCGTCAATTGATCTGGCGATAAAAGTTTTGCTGTGAACATTCTGCTGAATCTCGCCTAAGAAAATGCTGTAGACAATATAGGCAATGCCTTTTGGATAGCCTGGACGGGGAATATCTACTCCAATCCACGGTTTATCCGCGAACTGCCCACTTGTCCCGAGATCGATTACATTGGTGACTTCGTGCACAATGTCATTTCCAATATCCTGAAAGCGGGCCACAAAAACAACACTCCTTCCATTTTCCTCTCTGTCGAAAGCAATACCGCTGTAGAGAAAACCCCCGTCGAAGAAGGCGCGGACAGTCGGATCAGAAGCGGCTCCAAAGCCCAAAAGCGGTGTTTCCAGCTCTTCAGTCCTGGGGTCGTTCGGATATCCGAGAAGGAGCTCGTTCTTCCAGGATTGGCCTCCATCAAAAGACTTGTACACACCCAGCCAGGCATCACCCGCGACTGCTCCTTCTGGGAGGCCCGGTAGCTTTCCTTCAGACTCAGCCATGTCGACCAGGCGGTAGTCGTTGGCCCCAGCCAGAAGATTGCGTGGATCGATTGTCGACACAGCTATCGACGGCTCGTTCTGCCGCTGGAGGTAAGGATCACCATCTAGGAGTGTGGTGCCTGATACCATGTTCACATTTCGGCCGGCGAACAGGGGTGGGCCTAAATTTTCATTCTGGCCTCCTGAGCTAATTGGAATCCCGGTTGCTATCAAGAATGCGATAGCAATCAATAAAAAGAAAGATAAACGTCTTATTGACATGATTACCACCTTAGGTATGTTTTTTTAATTTAGTACTTAATTTCTCTGGAATGGCGAAATATCCCAAGGGAACTAAAATGTTCAGGAGAATTAGAGGAAAAGCTTTTGGGATATTTTGAAAATACAGAGTTCTGGTGAATTTTGATGGTGGAAAATTGATTTCACTACTCGTTAGGGGTTTTTTTTGATTATCTGTCATATTCCTCCTTTTCCCCTAAGGAATATAAAATATGTTTTGTGCAACAATTCTTATCATTTGCAAAATTTAATGTCAAGAAAAAATATAGAAAAAATATAGATTATGCCGGAATTTGAGGGATGAGAAACCGATTTTGTTGATGTGTTTTTGTATTTCTTGGCGTGGTATCATATTCCTCCTTTTCCCCGCCAGCGATAGATTATTAACACAAAGAAGGATTAATGTCAAGCAAACGGACTCGTTTGTCAAGGCAAAGTGAAAACATTAAGGTTAAGCTGCATGAAAAGGCCTGGCTCTAAGCAACATGAAAATGGCCTGTTAAACGCAAAAGTGGCCTGTTTTACGATCTCTTAATTCCCCTATAAGTAACGTCCCTAAGTAACGTCTATAAATAACAGTTGCAGATATCTGTTAGTTTGTATATCTTCTCGTAAAATTACTGAAGATATTTTATAACAAAAAAGTCCCATCCGGTTCCACTTCCAACACTCGTCCCTGCAACGTACACATCACCTAATGAAGTCACAGATACGGAAATACCACCGTCCGCGCCATCACCGGGCCCGTTATACTTAATAATCCAGAGCTGATTCCCAGAACTATCATACTTTATTGTAGTGCAGTCAGAGTCATAAGATGTCAAAGTCCCACCACTTCTTCCTGTTACGTAGACATTTCCTGAGCTATCAAGAGCGATATCAATGCCAAAATCAGACGAACCTGTAGATTCGCCATCATATCCTGCTACCCAGAGTTCATTTCCACTAGCACCGTCGTATTTAACTGTGGCAAAATCTCGAGACATGTCGCTTCCATGGCTAATTCCGGTGACATATACATTATCAGCAGAATCCACTTCCAAATCTAGGGGAAGCCCGGAGCCATCTCCAGGTCCATCATATCTTGCTGCCCAGAGCTCATTTCCACTACTACTGTCGTATTTAACTGTGATATAGTCTACATTCTCATTCCAATGACTACCAGACACATAAACGTTGTTTGATGAGTCTAGGGCAATCTCATAGGCCCCTCCCTCACCATGTTCAGGGCTATCATAGTAAGATGCCCAGAGTTGATTTCCAGCACTGTCATATTTTATGGTGAGATAATCATAATTATAAGTTGATTCAAGCCAGGAATAGCCTGTGACGTAGACATTTCCCAAGGCATCCACTGTAACTGCATAACCTCCATCTTCCTCAGAATCAATATCTTCGTATCTTCTTACCCAGAGTTCTTCTCCAGTATCGCCGTCATATTTTATTGTGGTGCAGTCCCAGTCCCAGGTTGTTTCTCCTTCATAACTCCCACCAGTAACATAAACATTTCCTGACNNGTTATACTTTACAGTGGCATAGTCGTAATACCTTTCATCCGTGTATGCAATACCAGTCACATAAACATTCCCTGAAGAATCCACAGTCATATCTGAAACATAATCAATATAATTTGCTGGACTATTGTACCTCGCCACCCATTGCTGATTTCCTGAGCTGTCATATTTTACTGTCGTATAGTCATTACCTGTGCCGCTTCCATAACTATAACCAGATATGTACACATTATTAGAGGAATCCATTGCCATGAAATCACCGAGAATATAAGATCCCTCATCATTTGCAGTGCCGTTGTATTCTGCAATCCAGAGCTGGTCCCCAGTGCTATCGTATTTAATTGTGGCATAGTCAGGACCTGTGCTGCTCCCATAGCTTTCACCTGCTACGACGATATTGCCCGAAGGATCCACAACGATGGCAGCAGCTTCATCATTGCC
>JABAOF010067700.1_pt1 | contig 11811 bp, 9 predicted proteins | sample 7062171 | NCBI WGS metagenome assembly JABAOF01 (sample SAMN14538628, study PRJNA623070) | marine sediment metagenome | biome: marine biome [ENVO:00000428]; feature: marine pelagic biome [ENVO:01000023]; material: deep marine sediment [ENVO:00002113] | place: India: Gulf of Khambhat ... | reverse complement strand
GGACACGGCCACTGTCGAGCTGGGACGCACGACCCGGTGTGCCTCGCGGGTGGAGGATCCCACGGCGCGCCTCAACGTGAATACGGCTGACCGCGCTGCCCTGATACGCTTGTTCGGGGGCGCCGGCCTCTCCCCCGATTCCGCGCGCCTTCACGCCGATGCCATTCTCAGGCTGCGGCGTGTGGAGCAGATCACCCACATCGGGCGGTTGGAGATGCTGCCGGGTTTCGACCCGGGGGTGTTGCCGTTCCTGACCGCGGACGGCCCCGGCGTGGTCAACAGCACTGCGGCCCCTCCGGAGGTACTCGGCGCGCTGCCCGGGATGACTCCGGAGGCGGTGCGCTACCTGGTGATGCGGCGGGAAGCGGGCCGGCCGATCGCGAGCCTGGACGAGTTGGCGGCGGAGCTTTCGCCGGCGGGTCGCGCTGTGCTCCTCACACACTACGCCGACCTGGTTCGGACGCTGGCGTTCCGCCGAACGCAGCTCCTCCTCANNGAGTACCCCCGTGCAACCGTCAAGCTGCTCGTGGTGCCGCTGCCCGAGCGCCTCGCCGTGCTGCGCCGGAGGATGCGGTGAGCGGCGTGCTTGGCGTGGGTGTGAGCGCCAACAACGTGCACGCCGTCCAGGTCGTACAAGGCGCCATAGTGTGGGCAGGGAGTGCCGAGTACTCCACTGCTGAGGACCTGGTGGAGTTACTCGGCCGACTCGCCGCGGACGCCGTGCCGCCACCGCGCCGGGTGCGGGTGGTGCTGGAACGCGACGTGGTCCAGCTCCGCACGATCCGGATGCCGCGACTGAGCGCCGGGCGTGCCCGGCGGTACGTCGCCCTCGAAGCCGGGCGGCTGTTCCGCAAGAACGGCGGGCCCCTCACCACCGACGCCAACGTCGTCACCACGGGCGACGGCGAGCACGTGGTGTGGGCCGCGGCGACCTCCGAAGCCATGGCCCGCGCCATCGTCGCGGGTTGCGATGCGGCGGGTCTGCGACTGGAGGCGCTGGGCCCCGCGGCGGAGGTGCTGCCGTGGGCGCTGGCGAGTATCCCCGGCGACGGGCACATAGTGTTCGGCAACGGATCGACCACCGAATACGTTCGACGGTGGGTCGTGGTCGCGTGTGGCAGAGGCGACTGGCGCGGGGGGGATGTAGTCAGGAGCAGGAGTGGGCCGCCCCGCTGCGGGATCTGGGTGATCGGGCCCCAGACTTCGCCGCAGCCTATGGCGCGGCGATCAAGGCGCCGGCGCTGGCGCTGCTGCCGCCGGACACCAGGGCTGCCAGGGCCCGCACGGCTCGGAAGAGCCTCGCTCGGGTCGCGGTGGTGGGGATGCTGTTCTGGCTCACTGCCGGGGCGGTGCACGTGGTGCGGCTCGCCGCCGTGTCCCGCAGCGCCCAGCAGGAACTCGCTTTGCTAGCGCCGGCGGTGGATAGCGCTCTCACCCTGCGCCAGGACCTCAACCGAATCCGCGCAGCCCGCGCCACCATGGCCCGGGCCGAAGCGGGGCGCTCGCGGGTTCTCACCCTTCTGGCGGATCTCACGTCGGCCCTGGGCGACTCCGCGTTCCTCGCCACGTTCACGCTCTCGGCGGACTCGACGGTTCGCCTCGTGGGGTACGCGCCCCAGGCCACCTGGGTACTCGCCGACCTCGACCGGGTGCGGGCGCTCGGTGAGGCGCGTCTGGAAGGAGCGCTCACCCGCGAGCGGCTCGGGTCCGGACCGGACGGCCGCGACTGGGACCGCTTCGCCGTCGTGGCGCGACTGGAGCGGGTCCCGTGACCGGCCGCGACCGCCGGGTGCTCCTGTGGGGCGTTGCTGTCGTCACGGCGGCGGTGCTGGTGCTCCGGGTGATACCCTGGGCGGTGCGCGCCTACGGCGACGTGCGTGTGGGGGCCGTCGAACGAGTCGAGACACTTGCCCGAGCCCGCGCAGCGGTGGCCGCGACCGGCGTACTGCGGGATTCCCTGGGCCGCGCAGCCACGGAGCTCGTGGCCCTCGCGCCGAAGCTGCTTGCTGGCAAGACCGCCGCCGAGGCCGCGGCGAATCTCGGGGCCACGGTATCGGGAGCGGCCGATCGGAGCGGCATGCGGATCGTCGCGCTCAATCCCACGGCCGATGCGGGGCCGGGACTGTTCGTTCCCGTCTCGACGCACGCGAGGCTCGAAGGCGACCTGGCCGCGCTGGCGGGCTTCCTCCGAACCGCCGAGTCGGGAAGGCCAGTCCTCACCGTCCGCAACCTGACCGTGCGGGCGGCCGACCCGCGCTCCCAGGACGGGACGAGAGAGTTGCTCCGGGTCGAGCTCGACGTCACGGGCTGGCGCATTCAGGGGGAGGGACCGTCAACGTGATGCTCAGCGCGCGGCTTGCTGTGTGGCTACTCCTCATGCTCGGCGGCGTGGCGGCGGTGCGCGCGGTCACCGGACCGGTATTGCCCGACGCGCGCGGGGTGACGACCACGGCTGAGTCGAACCCGGTTCCCGATCACTCGGTGCAAGAGAACGCCGACTCACTCACGGCGGTGATCATAGACCGCAATCTGTTTCGCTTGGGGCGGCGCCCGGCAGTCGCCACATCGAGCGCCGCGGAGAAACCCGTGCCCCAAGGTCCGGTGCCAGCGCCCCGGAGGTTCCATCTCTTGGGGATCGTCGCAGGCCGGGTGCCGAGCGCCGTCGTCGAGGGCCTGCCCGGCGCGACCGGCGCTCGCGTAGTGCGGGAGGGCGAGCGGTTTGGCGATTACCTGGTGAAGCGTATCCGAGAGGGGCGGGTGGACATCGTTGGCATTGACACGCTGTGGGTGTTGCGATTGAAGGAGCAAGGGCGATGACAGGAGGGCGGACAGGCGGACGGGCGGTCAGGCGGCCGGTCGCCATTGCGATGGCATTCTGTCTCGGCGCTGCGCAACTCCTAGCACAGGATACCACGCGGGCCCGGGTGCGGGAGCTGAACGACCGGATCTCCATCCGGTTCGTCGAGGCGGACATCCGGGCGGTCATCCAGGCCTTGGGCCGCTACCTCGACAAGCCGGTGGTGACGGGGGACATCCCGGCCACACAGGTGACCCTGGAGACACCATCCCCGATCCCCCGGGGGCAAGTGAGGGGGCTGCTCCGGGGACTGGTGGAGGCCCACAACCTGGGGTTCGCAGAGGATTCGGCGTTGATACGGATTTCACGCCCAGCCGCTGGCCGGGCGGGACGGCAAGCCGCGGCACAGGAAGCTCCACCCCTTCGCTTGTTCGTCATCCGCCTCAAGCACGCTCGGGCTGCGGACGTGGCGGCAACCGTGAACCTGCTGTTCGGAGGTCAGGGTGCCTTCGCGGCCACGGCCGGTCTCTCGACGGGAACGTTGTCGGATGAGTTGCGGCGGGACGCGGAGGGGGTGCTGAGGCAGGGGGAGAGGGGGCAGGAGGGGCAGCGGGGGCAGAGAGAATCGACTGCCGAGCTCACGGGCCCGGTGACCATCGTCCCGGATGAGCTCACCAACTCGCTCCTGGTGCGGGCCTCGGAGGAGGACTTCCAGGTGCTCGCCGAGGCGGTGCAGCAGCTCGACCTCCGGCCGCTGCAGGTCCTGATCGAGGTGCTCATCGTGGAGGTACGCCGGGACCGGCTCTTCTCCTTAGGCGCCGATGCTTCGGTTGAAGATGTTGACATCGGAGCGGGGGGAACCCTCAGCGGATTCCTGTTTGGGGGAGGGCTGGGCACGTTCGTGCTCCAGGTGATGAGCCTGGGGAAGTACGACATCGACGCCACCCTACGGGCGGCGGTGGCCCGAGGTGACGCCAGGATCATCTCGCGTCCCGTGGTCGTGGCCTCGAACAACCGGGAGGCCCGCATTTTGGTGGGGAGCCAGCGTCCCTTCGTGTCGGTGAGCCGGAGTCTGCCGACGGACACACCCACCCGCGACCAGGTGGTGCAGTACCGGGACGTGGGCACCAAGCTCACCGTGCTGCCTACCATCAACGCTGACGGCTACGTGTCGTTGTTCATCCGCCAGGAGGTGAACAGCGCCACCAGCGAGACCCAGTTCGATGCGCCGGTGATCTCCACCCGGGAGGCTGAGACCCAGGTGCTGGTGAAGGACGGGCAGACCGTGGTGCTCGGTGGGCTGAGAGAGCGGCAACACGAGGTGAGCAAGTCCGGCATTCCGCTCCTGTCGGCGATCCCTCTCGTCGGGGGGCTGTTTGGCTTCGAGGAACGGCGGACCACGGAGACCGAGCTGTTTCTGTTCATCACCCCTATGGTGTTGCCGGATGATGAGAGTGCCGAGGCCGCCGCCGCGCGGGCGCTGGAAGCCGCCCAGCGTGCCGGTGTGAAGCTCGACAAGCGGGAGCCGGAGCGCCCATGAGCGCCGCTGCGCAGAATCTCCCGGGCATGATCGGTCGCCACCCGTCGATGCTCGAGGTCTACCGGCTGGTGCGGCGGGCGGCGTCGTCTGAGCTGCCCGTGCTGATCGTGGGCGAGACCGGGACGGGGAAGGAGCTGGTCGCCCGGGCGCTGCACGACCTCGGTGAGTTCCGGGACGGGCCGTTCGTCGACCTGAACTGCGCGGCGGTGCCCGAGAGCCTGGCCGAGGCGGAGCTGTTCGGGTGGGAGCGAGGGGCGTTCACCGGCGCCGTGCGCCAGACCCAGGGCCTGCTGCAGACGGCGCATGGCGGCACGCTCTTTCTGGACGAGGCGTGCAGCCTGTCGCAGGGGTTGCAGACCAAGTTGCTGCGGGTCATCGAGCTGCAGGACTTCCGTCGCGTGGGCGGGCGGAAGCGGTTGCATTCCCGGTTCCGGCTGGTGACGGCGGTTACCACGCCGCTGGAGGAGCTTGTAGCGCGTGGGGCCCTGCGGGATGACTTCGCGTACCGCATCGCCGGCATCACGGTGACGCTTCCGCCGCTCCGCACCCGGGGCCGCGATGTGCGGTGCCTGGCCCAGTACTTCCTCCAAGCGGCTGCCCGGGACGGCCGTTCCCCGAAACGGCTTGAGCCTGACGCCCTGGAACTGCTGGCTCGCCACCGCTGGCCGGGGAATGTCCGGGAGCTGCAGACGCTGATGGAGCGGCTGGAGCTGTTTGCCGAGGGCCCCACCGTCTCGGCGGCGGCGGTCCTGGCGCATCTCCCGGTGAACTCCGCGAATCGCCACGAGCGCGCGACACTCACGATGGCGCTTGAGGCGCACGGCTGGGATGTGCGCCAGACAGCCCGGGCGTTGGGGATCGCGCGGTCAACCCTGTATCGCTGGCTGAAACAGCATGGCCTCGAGCGGCCCGTGCCCACGTCCAGCCCCGTGTCTCGTGAGACAGAAGGAGCGTCTCACGCTACACGGGCTCCCTCGCCGGCAGCGCCGTAACTCCCTATTAGCCAATTCGATAGCGAACGTTCGCCTGTGGCACGCTCTGTGCCTTACAGAACCGGCGTACGGACTCACCTTCCAGCGAACGGAGCGTACCATGGCGCGGTTCAGTAGGGTTTCGGCGGCCCTCGGAGGCCTGGGGTTGATGCTGCTGACGGTGATGCCGGCCGGCGCACGGGTGCAGCCCATGGCGGGCGGTGGCGGGAGCGCGAACGTCGAGGTGACGCCGGACGGGGCGACCACCCCGGAGCGGCTGGCTTACACCAGTGGCTACACGGCGAGCTTCACCGTGCGCAACACGGGGAAGTCCCGGGGTACCTACGAGATCCGTTGCTCCGGGTCAAGCAATGTGACCTGTACCGGCACGAGCCAGACCTTGGTCATCTTGAACCCCGGCCAGTCCACCGGCGTGGACGCGTACTACGACGTGGGAGCGACCGGCACGGGGACGCTCACCCTCTGGGCGGAGAACACCAGGGATGACGATGACTTAGACAGCGGCTACTACAACGTACCGGTGGTGGCACCGCCAGCTCCCCAAGTCGATGTCACACCCTACAACTACGACAGCCAGGACCTAGCCCGCTGTGCCGTCTCATGCTTCGCGGCAACCTACGCGCACGGCACCGTGCCGTACTTCAGCCTGGACACGCCGCGCAATGTGACACTCGTCTATCACGGTGACCGCGTGGATCCGAAGCCGTTCATTCACGTCAACGTGCGTCACCCGCCGGGAGAGACCCCGACACCCGATGAGTTCTGGCTCGAGGCCAAGAAGGGCGGGGTGCTCATTCAGTTTCTGAACGGCGAGACCCGCCTGAAATTCACGGCAGCCAGCTCTGACTGGCAGCGCCTAGGTGGGCAGTTCGACGCGAGCAGCTACTCGACCGGGGTCTACGATCTTGACATCATCGTGACGGCAGACTATGGCGCCCAAGGCATGAACCAAACGGTGGTGGACTCCAAGCTCGTTATCGTCAATGAGAACAACTCGCCCATTGCGCGCGGCTGGACCCTGGCTGGCATCCAGCGGCTGTACGCCCAGGGAAACGGCTCGGCACTCGTCACCGAGGGTGAGGGCTCGGCGGTGTACTTCGCCAAGTCGGGTGGCTCATTTGTCACGCCCAGCGGGGAGTTCTCCAAGCTCTACGTGAACGGTTCGGGGTGGAAGCGGGTGTACCCAGACTCCACCGAGGTGTACTTCAACAGCGCCGGGCGGATGACGGACGTGTACGACGCGTTCAACAACCGGACGCAGATCTTCTACGACGGGAGTAACCGGGTCAGCACGATCCGGGATCCCAACAGCCAGGACTTGATCCTCGGTTACGGCAGCTATGGGCTGTCCTACGTCCGCGACAACGTCTCTCCCTACCGGTACACCTATCTCACCGTTGGGTCGAACCGGACACTGACGCAGATCAAGGATCCTGACAATATCGCGACGAACCTCCAATACGACGGCAGTCTACGCCTCTGGAAGGTCACCGACCGGAAGGGCAACACCACGACCCTGGCCTACAAGGTGATCAGCACCAAACAGACTGGGAAGCTCGAGAGCGTCACCGCCCCGAGCATCTGGGTGTGGGAGGATGGGGCTAAGAAGTCTCGAGCGCCAGTCACAGTGCTCGACGCCTGGCAGACGGTGGGGGTGCCGTACAACACTTCGCTTGCGCCCATCGTGCGGCCGGACACGGTTCGCGGCTACGTGAGGGTGCCTGGCAGCGACAGTGACACCGCTATCACCAAGTTCACGGTGGATCACTGGGGCCAGCCGGTGGAGACGATCAACGCGCTGGGTCAGACGACAACGGTGGCGTACGACAGTAGTCTCGGCCTGGCAACTCGCATCGAGTACCCCACCGGCGGTGTGGACAGCCTGTGGTACAACAGTGACGGGCTCATCACGAAGTCGAAGCCCTTGGGGGTCACGGCGACAAACATCGCGTACAATACGACCTGGGTGACCCAGGCCGACAGCATCTGGGGGACCGACCGACCGAAGAATCGGTTCTGGATCGGCTCTAACGGACGGGTGGACTCCACCACCGTCGGGGGCTCCAACAAGACCCGCTACTATTACGACTCGCGTGGGCGAGTTGACTACATCAAGGATGCGAACGGTACGACGATCCGGGATTACACGTACAGCGGAACGAATGGGAATCTCAGTCAGGTCACGCTTCCGGGTTCTCGCACCCGCAACCTTGGCTACGATGCCTATGGCCGCCTCACGTCGGACAGCGTCAAAGGCATGCCCATGCGGACCTTCGTGTACGACTCGCTGAACCGCCGGCGGAAGGTCTATGACGGGGTGAACAGCAATCCGACCGAGTCTGTCTACGATGCGCTGTATCTGGTGAAGGTCATTGATCCGAAGAACCAGGAGTACGATTTCGGCTACAACGCGGTCGGGTGGACGACATGGAAGGAGGACCCGACGGGCAAGCGTGATTCCCTCTTCTACAGCCGGAATGGTGACCTCACGCGAACGAAGAACCGACGTGGGCAGGCCATCGACTTCGCCTATGACGCGTTGCACCGGGTGGTGAAGAAGTGGGAAAGCAGTGTGAGCACCGACACGTCCTTCTACACCTACAGTACTGGCACGGGATCCAACTGGGTCGCTGCTCGCAATTCCAACGCCACCGATACCACATATCTCACCGACGCTGGACTGACGGATCGCGTGAGCATCCAGCTAGCCGGGAAAACCTACACGCTGTACCACAATTACACCTCGGCCGGCTGGCTGGACAGCCTGTGGGCGACTGCCAGTAGCGGCGGTGCCTCGTTCATGGGTCGCCGGTATGTGTATAACACGACCACCGGGGTGCTGGACGAGCTGCGGCTTGGGGGCAAGAGCGCCGACCTGACGTTTGACAGCAAGCTCCGGCCGACCTCCATCACGTATGCGGGTGGTGACGTCACGGACCTCACCCCTATCAGCTGGGATCCCGTGGCGGAGCTGGAGTCGAACCAGTCGCACTTGGACGTGCTCACCCGTAAGCTTGAGTACGACGAAGCCGGCCGCATTCGGAGCCAGTTCACCGCTCCGATACCGGCCGAGCTAGGGAACTTCTTCGGCTACGATGGCCTGGGCCGGATCGAGGCCGACACCTTTGCCATGGTGGAGTCTGACCTCTGCACCTGGGACGACCACGACGGCTGGGTGTGTCCTGCCCCTACTGCGGACTCGGTGCACACGTACTGGTATGACGCGGTTGACAACCTGGACAGCCTGGTTTCGAGCAAGGGCTGGCGCAACACGGGCAGCTATGCGACCGGCAATCGGATCACGAGCTACGGCGGATGCACCTACCAGACGGACGATGACGGCAACGTGGAGAAGCGGACGTGTGGCAGCGAGGTGACGGACCTGTGGTGGTCTCCGGAAGGCTTGCTAGATTCGCTGAAGGTAGGGGGCACCCGGATCCGCCAGTGGTACGACGCCCGTGGCCGGTTGGTCAAGCGTCAGGTGGCGGACAGCACGCAGTACTACTTGTGGAACGGTGCTCATCTCTTTGCGGAACTCGACGCGAATGGTGTGGACCTGGTTGAGTATTCCTATTATCCTGGGTTGGATCGGCCGCACGCAGTCTCGGCCGGGGACACGGTGTACTTCGCCCACACCGATGGGTTCGGCAACGTGATCGGGCTGGTGAGTGACACCAAGGTACTCCGAGCGCGGTACGAGTACGACCGCTGGGGGCACACGACGACGCTGTACGAGAACCTGGCCTCGGACGGGGTGAACCGTGCCCGGTTCAAGGGGGCGTTGTGGATGGGTGAGGAGGTGGAGCTCTACTACATGCGGGCGCGGTGGTATGAGCCGCACAGCGGGCGGTTCTTGAGCGAGGATCCGATTGGGCTCGCGGGCGGGATTAACCCGTACGTGTACGCGGGGGCTGATGCAGTGAACGGGCGGGATCCGACCGGGCTGGAGCTGTGGCGCTGTCGCGGTTCGGGGTACATCCTGCTGTGGATCGGCTGGACTGGCATGATCCTCGATGAGAGCGTGGTCTGGGAAAATTGGGAGTGCTGGCCGCTGGGGGACGGGGAGGAACAGAGTGGGGGCGCGTCGAGGACTGGCCGCCTGGCCCTACAGCGCGCCTCCTCCGAGCATCCCTCCTGTCCGGCCGGTTCGCAGTGGCCAGTAGACAGCAGGGTCATAACCTCACGTTTCGGTGATATCNNCCGGTCTGCACGCCCAGTCCCCACGGAGGTATTGATGTTGCTGCGGAGCTTGGTGATCCAATTCGACCACTTGCTCCGGGCGTGGTCGTCGGGTTGAACCCCAACGGACGCAACAATGCGGGTCGTGTCATAGCAGTCCGTCACCCAGGTGGATTTGTCTCGCAATACATGCATCTGTCGGGCTTCGGCAACTATTCCGTGGGTGACGAGGTCAGTCCGAATGATATCATCGGGTACGTCGGGAACTCACCATGGAACGACGTTTCCCTAATGAATTACCACCTGCATCTACAGCTCTCCAGGAATGGGGTGCTGTTAAACCCGGAGGTCTGTTTGCCGTGACTGTCCGAGAAGGATCAGTTATTTGCGTGGTCGCGGCTACACTAGCCGTGGGGACGCAATGGTCGATTTCACATGACGCAGCGCGCGTTCCACAGGACTCAGTCCGCGTGCACAGATACCTTGATCGGCATGGTTACGACCTGGAACGGATCGCTGCTCACCGTGACGAGCACTACGCCGTGATCGCACAGAGAAGGAAGGACGATCGTCGTGAGTTGCTCTTGCTGCTCGTTGGCGTGGACTCCGTTCGTCAGCTCACCGATCCCGAGTTGATGCCCAAGGGATTTGGCCCGACGGTTACACAGTGGTTCAGCTTCCGGGACTCTAAGGTCAACGCGTTCATATACTCGTTCGACATGGCGACAGAGGCCTTGGTCGGTACCGGCATGTTCCTGTCGCGCAACGGTCGCTTCGATGTTGTATACAGTGACAGGGAGGTGGAAGGACGAGCCTGCAAGGCAGCCGAGCTGCGAGATATCGACAGGGACGGACGGGCGGAGATGGCCTCCTATCACGATGATCTCACAGGCAACTTGCCAGGCTGGAGCTGCGGTGAGCCGTTCTGCACCGATTCCCTCGTCAACAAGTTCGGTGTCTTGCCGGCCTGGGTTGGGATCCATGTGTGGACCGGGCAGCGTTGGGAACGTGCGGATTCGCTCTATCCAGCGTTCTATGCAGTCTTGGCCAAGAAGTATCGGCAGGCGGCAGAGTGGCTTTCTGCACGTCCCGGGGCACATCTCTGCAGGCTGCACGATACAGAGCCGCATCTTCGAGAATGGGCCGCACGCGCAACGGTCCTCAGCTCTCGCTAGTAGCCGGGCGTCGAGGAGCGGCGGGCCGGAGGTAGGAAGGCGGATTGTTGCTGTGCGCGCGTGCATGCGGTAGCTGGCCACCCGGTACGACCCGCTCCGGAGTTCAATAAGTGCTCAGACCTGAGCGAGTGGAGGCCTACTAAGAGAGCGGGCCGGTGGAGCTGCCTCCTGTGTAGTCAAAGCGAAGGCGAAGTTTGGACGACGAGTTATCCGATGGCACCCGTCGAGAACGGCGTCAGGCGGCGGCTCGCGCCGCGTTTGCGGAGGGAACGCTGCCGTCCGTTGGCCGTCGTGGAGGTATCAGGATGGTCTCTTTGAGGTTTGGCTCAGTGCTGGTAGTCATGACTGTCTTTGTCGCGCTGTCCGCTCACGCACAGTCTAGCTGGTGCCGATACAAAGAACGTCGACTCCAAGAGATCGTCGAGCAGCACGTCGAACATATGCAGGGTTCAGATGGACCTTCCTTTACCGCTGACCGGTTTCCCTCAAGGGTACGCGTTATCTACACCGGCAAGAGGCGCCCAATTCCCACTGCCAGGCGAGACTTCATCAAGTCGTACTTCACGCAGTTCGTGCGTCAGCCGCAGTACGCTGAACTCTTCGACGACGAGCTTCTCTTTCTCGAAGGGACGGTACAACACTGGCTTCCGGTCCAACGCGAACTGGTTCCCAAGCTGATGGCGGAGGCATCAGCAGGCGGATTCGTGGAGCTGTTCGCTGTGTGGTTAGGTGCGGGTCAGATCAGCTGGCAACGTTGACTGGGTCTTCGTCGTCAACGAATTCAACTCAGCTGGGAGTGGCGAGCGATGGCGTGCAGTCTTGGACAGATGCTATCAGTAATCGCAGCGTGCCATCTCCCGCTGGTGGACGTCTACTCGCTAGAGGATGGTTCCTACCTGCGCTCGTATAAGCTGCCTGAGAGAGCTGTTTGGATCGCGCGGCAGTAGGGCTCTTCCCCCACGCGGCGCGCCGACCCCGAAAGGAACGGGTGTTGTAGGCGGAGCAGGTCATGTTGACCCCGAGTTGAAGACGCCGTGTATCGTGGTCATTGAATCTTGCCCGGGCCTTCGATGCGTTTCCTCCTCATCTCCGTCACCGACGCCATGGCCTTCGCCAACACGTCAGGCA
>JABAOF010008069.1_pt1 | contig 11815 bp, 11 predicted proteins | sample 7062171 | NCBI WGS metagenome assembly JABAOF01 (sample SAMN14538628, study PRJNA623070) | marine sediment metagenome | biome: marine biome [ENVO:00000428]; feature: marine pelagic biome [ENVO:01000023]; material: deep marine sediment [ENVO:00002113] | place: India: Gulf of Khambhat ... | reverse complement strand
CTATCCAGTACGATTCAAATTTCCCATAGTCTGTCCCTAAATGTTGTCGTAGTCATATTCGTCCCTATGCATTTTTATATTTTATATGATTGAAAAGTTCTCTTCTCTATCTACTTGTTTAGGAAGTAGACAGCAACCTAAGAGAGATGCTGAGCTGAGGTAATAGGTTCAACTCCCACCCGGTCCATTTCTTTTACTATGAGGAAGCTATGGCATTGTTTTGAGCTTGTTCTAGGCGGTTGTCAGACAAAACCCCTGGCAAGCCATGAGTGCGATCTGAAAGCCATGTATGCAAATCTGACAGGACATACTGTTCAACAGGTCCAAGTCCTGTACTCCATTGTGGTGAGATGGCAAACGTATGTCCAAGATCAGGGTAAGTTATCAAAGTATGGTCAGGATGATCCACTTCAGTTAGTCTTTGCTCCAAAAGGAAAGATTGCTGAACTGGAGTTAGAGGATCATTTTCTCCATTTAGCATTAGAATACTTGCTGATTTTGAGAGATTGCCTATAACACTTAGGTTAGGTTCTAAATTAACCGCTGAATTAAACCATATGGGACATCCCTCTGGATTATCACACCTGGCATTTGGATCAGCTTGTGTAAATTCTTCAAGTGCTTTCTCAAGCAATGGTTTGACCTGTCTTTCAATGTCAATAAACTCAGTAGCAGTAGTAGTATTAGTATTATTGCCAAAGTTAGCGACAATAAAGCGACCAACTAGGGGATCTTGGATGGCTTCTTGTACAGAAATAAACCCTGTGCCATTTTTGTCCAGTACTTGATGCATATAGTCAAGGACGATACCTACTTTTTGATAGTGTGCCAAGTCAGCCATGGTGGTAGCAGCTGACCCCATAAGTATAATATTTTTAATCATGGTTGAATTAGTCTTGTTCTCTTCTTGGTCAATCACAATTCTTGGAACAATTATTGTACCTTCACTATGACCAATCAGAGTTATTTTATTTGGATCAACTTCTGGCTGTTGTGTCAAAACACCTAGAGCTATCTCTGCATCATTCTTTAGATCGTTAAATGTTAAGTTGCCCCATATATTATAATCAATAATCTGGCTATTGGCACCGACGCCTCTCTTATCGTATCGTAGTACTGCAAATCCTCTTTCAGACAGATATTGTGCTATCTGCCAGAATGGTTTAGTATCTGGTGATAATGTTTCATTCATATCTACTACTCCAGAACCTGCCACAAGCAACACACCAGGAAAAGGTCCATTTCCAACAGCTGGAATGGTTAGCTGGGCATTGGTTTGGATACCATTTCCTAAATCAATCACTAAATCTCTGTACTTTACAGTTTGAATAAAGGGCTGAGCTAGTGCACTTGTCAAATAGTTATACGTAGGATTAGATAGGACAGACGAGGAAAACATGGCTACCACTATTAGCAATCCTAGAGTGAGTATAGATGCCTTTGAATTCAGCTGACTTGACATAGAATACTTATAGGATTGCACGTGAAGTGTCTATAAGTTTTCAAGATGATTGTTTTGAAAAATTACGAGATTTGGAATTATGATGATGTTATCTTTACCACCATTGGATAGAAGTAAAAAGAACAGCCTTGGAAAAGACTAAGGCCGGGTTTTAACTCCCAGCTGGTCCGTTTCTTTTATGTGGTAAAATACGGTATTGGTTTGATCTTGTTGTAAGGAGTTGTCGTACAAATCCAGCAGCTACGTTTGACCATACTTTCACAGTAGCCCTGACGGCGATTGCGACGTGTAAGATGATTTAAGAAGACGAAAGAAGACGAGAACAGTAGCGACTAACTATACTTTTACTCCCTTGGCTGTATTTATTGTACCTAGTATAGGTATCCTGCCATGGAAAACAAAATTGAATCCGCAAAGGAAATAGAAGAGACTGGAAATTATCTGCAGATCAGCTTCAGCAGAGCACCGAAAAAGAATCAGGAGGCTCTAGCTCAGCTCGGAAGGCGATGGGTGCAATGGCTCAACGAAAATGGGGTAAGCTCTAAGATCTACTATCTAGACAATAGCAGCAGCACAACAACAAGGGAGGAAGTTCCTGAGGGTGTAGAAAGCATTGCAAAGATTCTTTCTGTGAGTGATGATGAGATGCTTGGGGTGTCGCTGCAATTCTATAGAGACCAAGCTCACGCAAATGAAGTCTTTGCAAAGATGATGCAAGACGAAACTTGTGGCGCAATTGGCAAGGAGTTTGATGGTCTAGTCACCCAAGGAAAAGGCATGATCACAGACGGGTTCAGCCGCCTTAGAATTTAGAAGAAATCACAGCAGTTACAGCTAACTAACTGTAACACTGCTAGGGTTTCCAATCTTTTTTCTTTCCTAACCAGCTGCAATATTATAGGATGACCAAATGGCTTTGTTACAATATCCATCACTGTCTGGATCCAAGCAGCTTTGACGACACAGTTTAGTTGATAATGATTATAGATACAGAGACTGTTGCTATTATTAGCAGCGAGCAGCAAAAAGAACGAAAATTTGAAAGCTCACATGTAACAGCGAGTCTTACCAGGTGCTCAACTCATTGCAGTAGTCCTAGCAAGTTATGCATTTATCATAACAACATTCACTAGAAGGCTGATGAAACGCTTAACTTCAATGCAGTAAACTTGCTCCAGTATGAGCACCGGTGGGAAATTCGGTCGAATAATTATAGGCATCTTCTTCTTTGCTGCACTAGCAGTGCCTCTAGGAGTTATTTATAGCGTTGGAGCAATCAATTCATTTGCTCAGACTGACTTGACGACTAGTGGTTTAACCGGGGATCAAGAAATGAATGTTACTACTGCAGTCATCGAGTCCCTTGGAGATCCATTTTTTGTAGAGCAAGGCAGAATTATAGGACAAAGAGTACTTGCTGTCACCCCTCAACCACAATTAGAATTCAGTTTCATGGCTAATGCTAGTATCAACAACGGTGGCGATGTAGTGGTAAATGCAGTAAATACTGGGACAAGCGTAAGCACACTCAATGCTGATGGAACATTTCGTGGTGAAGGGCAGGGTATACTAAGGACACAGGGTGGTGACGTCGCAACTTGGACCAATCAGGTGGTAGGGAGCATTACTCCTGAGGGAACTATAATAACGCGTGGTGTAGGAATCTGGAGTACACCTTCAATAACAGGCGAACTAGCTTTTATGAATAACATGATAACTGTCTTTGAAGTTCAGATAGATAGAGAAGGAAATCTATCAGCCAGAGAATGGGAGTGGGGATAGATAGAATACAGAAGAAAGTGGAAAGCAAGTGTCGGACAGTGCTCGTATCAATTCTGTATGATTAATAATCTAATCAATCACTTCTATTTTTCTTGTACCAATTTGATCAACCATATAAAAGTCGTTAGTTATTTGAATAATATCTCCTGGAGATATGTTGGTATGAGTTCTTTTCTCTCTTAGCGGAATTCCAAATGGTCTTTCTTCATTCTCCTTAAACTTTAGCCAAATCCTACCTGCATTCAGAATATTCTTAAACTCACATTCCCAGACTAATTCATAGATAGTATCTAATGCCTGCCTACTGATTTTACGAGTTTTTAGGATAATTTCAACAGTATCAGGCTCCTTGCAAAAATGTACTCTAACTTTCATTAATTACAACTAAGACCTTATACTGCTTTGTACACAATATATTATAGATGAGTTCTTCTTCATCCTCAGCTGTCATTTTACATAAGCGGTAGAGAGCTGAGGTCGTGGGTTTCAACTCCACTCAGTCCATTTTTATCAATCAGGATAACTACAATATATTGAATTGTGCTCATTTTTGGGTAGTTGTCGGACAAAAACCCGTACTACTGCTTAACGAGTCCTGCAGCCTTTGTAACATCTGAAACACTTCTGAACCGCAGGTCCTGGGTTCCAATCCCACTCTGTCTATTTCTTCTATTCTGGTTGACTACGGCATTACTAAAACTCCATTAATCAACTCCCTAAGAATCTTATTTATCCTCTCTCTCTTTCTCTCTTTCTCACCGCTATTATTACTGCATTATTTCAAATGATTCAATCATCCTTTCCACTATTGGAAAGTATGTTTGGTAAACTGGAGGGTCCGCTTGATATTGTATGAAATAACCCTTATTGTCAATAATTGTTCCAACTTCTAGCAGGTGCTGTGGTCCGAAATCTGGATTTGTATAGGTAGCCTCAAGGGAATACGCAGGCATATTTGCAAGAGAAAAATTTCCTGTGTTGGATGAAAGCACTTGGAAGTCTGTGTAAGTTGGATCCTGCATAAAGCTATCAATACTGTCATTGAGATATCCTCCTATATCCGTGCTCTGAGGCGTTTCTATCACTATCAAAACAGACGCATAAGAGCCGATTTCTTCCTCTGGTGTAGAGAATTGGGAAACCACAATAATGCCCTCATCTTCAGACACTGTTCTGTCTTCCTGTACCCAAGTAGAAGGATAAAGCATTCTAACTCCGTATGTAGCGTTTTCGTACGGTAACCACTCCACTTCCTGCTGTTGCTGATCTTGTTGTACATTTACAGTAGTATTGCCAGCGTTGCCATCATCAACATCAGCTATTGTTATCCTCCTGTCTATCTGGAAGCTCTCTCCCTTTACTTGGTCATGCACTACATATGTTACTATGTAATCACCGACTGGAAATGGTTGGGTCTGCGTAACCGTTAGGGTCACATGCATCTCAGTATTTTGCCTGTAGGAGACCAGACTTCCGACCGGTGTGTCTTCAAATGTCAAAATTTCATTGCCGTTTACATCAGATAAGATGATATCCGCAGTAAGGTTCATGAGGTATATAGTATTTCCATTTTCGTCTCGTATTTGTTGGTGTCCGAAGGCTACTGGCTCCAAATAAAGCTCAATGGTTTCACCGGGTCTAAAGATGTTGTTGTTGGCATGCTCTTCATATATTCCATAGCCTATTGCAGAGTCCGGTTCGATATAAGTGTGAAATGCGATTTGAAATTCTGTCTGGTTCCAGACTGTTAGATACTGTTCTTTAGCAGCCTCCAGACTCATTCCTTGGTTGTTGCCTTCGATCGCTGTTGTTGAAGTTGTTGTCGACAGCGATTCTGATGGTGTTTGGAATTGGGTAGTGTTAGATGTTGTATTGGGGCCTGCAGGAGTAGTAGCAGTAGTAGTACTCCTAGCGCCATTTGTAATGGTAAAGGAGCTTATCATATCTTGTGCAATTGGAAGAAATTGGTTGAATCTTGATTCATGGCTTGCATACATTACGGCATATGCCCTATCACCCTGGATAGTCCAGTCCTGGAGGAACATTGTCCCATTAGCGTCTACATATACAACCTCCCATGCAGGCATACCAGAAAGGGTGGCGTTTAAGTTAGTTCTGATTATCTGGTAACCACTAGACGTTAAATCCCTGATGTTCAGATCTGCAAAAAGCTGTAGATCAAGATTTCCGAAAGGCACTTCGCTTATCAGAACTCCAACTAAAGGCGCCACTTCGGGAGTTACTTCCGACTCTAGTGCTACTCCAAACTCTAACGCCTCCGTTAGCGACATGAAGGTTACCTGAAAGTCACCGGTGAAGGGGTCCTCCTCTTCCCCATAAACCCAGTTTTCAGGACATAAGATCTGTATTCCATAGTCAGGATTTTCATAAAGGGATGATGAGGTAATGGTGTTGTTGTCATCAACTATTCCTGTTGTTGTATTTGCATTAGTACCAGCGGTTACGCTGCAAATCTGAGGTAGTTGCTCCTCCTCCTCTTCAAACTCTTGCCCTCCTATCTGGGAGCTTGATGTAGAACCGGCAGCGACACTTATTTCTCCAAGCATAGATAAACCGAAGAAGAAGGAGAAGATAGTAATAGCTGTTATCATTATACGGCAACAACCTACAACAAGCTTTGTTTTGCTAGTTGCATAATTATCCATCATCTTTACCATTCTTGTCTGTACCTATCTGTGTATATATTGCAATGCATTAAGGGGAAAATTTAGGTAATTCAGAAGCCTTTCTTTCCTCCTTCTTTGTTTTTTCTCTGCTAAGTAGGTTCTTGCTTTGCTCACATCATCGAGGAGTGCGTGCGTGCTTTGTGTATTTTTTATCTATTGTAAGTCTATATCCGTCTGGGATAACCCGTGAAAGAATGTTATATACGTCTATTTAGCAAATTTATGTAAACACGAAAGTTTAAAGCTAGGAACTCTGCTCAAAATTAGAACTCATCTGAAGAATCGATATTGTTCTCGTTCCACCTAAACCACACCAATTTAGGCGAATACATAATGCAAACATTTCAGATATACTTGAAAATGAAGTCTCCAAGTGACTGATATGGATCATTTAAATACGCTCTATATCAGTCCAAACATATCATGTTAGAAGCCTCTGAACGAGCAAGTTGTTTACAAAAATTGATAAATCCATCTAACAATAAGAATTCATGGATAGGAAAAAGGATTTAGTTGTTCTGGAAGAAATAGATAGGTGTTTAAGATATGTTTCTAAAAATAATAATAATAATAAATCAGCGCAAGAACAACTCTTAAGGCTTCTACAAGAAATGCAAATCACCTTAGAGGAGCCTAAAGTTGAAGATTCTATAGATGGTACAAGAATATGTTTTACCTACACCACAGCTATAAGCAGAAAACGAGGAGGAATAGATGAAGGCGTTATTAGATTTCAATATATGAAAGAAATCCCTGTTGATTATAACAAAGTGCCTATAAGACTTGGAGATGATACCACTACTGGTGCCGCCGCAGCTGCTGTTGATGATACTCCTTCTCCCAAAATTAATGCTATTGTGGACGACGCAATAATAGAATCATATGATGAATTAGAAAAAGGCATTCCAACACTATATGAAATTCTTGGACATTTGAAAAGGATTTACTTTATGCCAGAAGACTTTTCTAACAGGTTAGTTGTTGATCGTATACATAAGCTAAGAAATATGTTTAGCAAGGACGAGATACTTACTCTTCCATCAATTGATCTTAGTAATAAAGCCGGCTTAATTCCCATTTGAAACAAGAACAAGTCATAGTAAGAATAAAACTGCTATTTTAAAGTCTGAATGCAATTATGCATATTTTTTGAAATCAAATAGAGAAAATGATAGAACGCAAAAATTTTTTTCTTTATGCTGATCCTCTGCCTTGATGCTCCCTACCTGTATGAATGAAGATATTGTCTATTATTTTCGTACTTATCGGATTTGTTTACTTGAGTATTGGACTTATTTCATATTTTTCAATTGACGATTTTAGAAGCGACCCTGACCTCAGGAACCTCGATTCTGAATTGGGGGCTTTAATTGTCCAGAATTCTTACTTTTTGGAATTCTTCTGACGGTTTCAGGCGTAATTGCATTTGTTGCAACTGCAGGATTGTCTATCCACCGCAAATTCGGATGGTATGCTGCAGTTTCACTTGTCCTTATTCAGATCGTTGCCATCACGGGTCTACTAAATGAAGAAAGGGTGATGCATTATATTCTGGTTCCTGAACTAGCAGAACAATTCACTTTAGAAGAATACAACAAATTGAAACAGTCTTTGTTCCAATAATCATAAATGGCGTCTTCACAATGCTGGTTGCAAATATTGTTACTGTTACATTCTTAACATTACCCAGCATATTGACTATTTTTAATATGCGTCCTGATATTCTCTCTTCTCGAATAGGTAGGTCCCTGTAAGGCAGGCAAGTTATAACGTATAAGTGAAAACTTAGGATCAATTAGCGCGTCAATTCTCAAATGAGCAGGGGAGAGATAGAAATAAACTTAGGGCTCCATACGGAACTGAATAAAATCCCACCCGGACCATTCTTTCTGTTATAAAACTACGGTATTGAGTTGAGCTTGTTTTAGGTCATTATAGCCATAGTACTATTACTGATTGTCGACTCAAGGAGATGAAATGAGAAGATATTGTGAACTCTTCTTGCAGAAGCAGCAACAACAACCATCACGGGATAATTATCTTCACCATCACCGAACAATTCCCAATAGAAATAAGCTTAAAAATCACCTTATAATCTCTATCCTAATCCATGTCAGATCATGAAAAGTTAACAGATATCATATTCGGAAGGTGGAGGAGCCAGATACTATACGCCGGAGTCAAATTAGGCATATTTGATATTGTAAGCTCCAAACCAATGGATCAGATTGATATAGCGAAAGAATTAGCTCTAGATCCTGCGCTCTTATATAGACTATTAAGAGCACTTGCTTCAATTGGTCTATTAAGAGAGGATCACTATCGCCACTTTTCTATAACTTCCTTGGGCAAATTGCTGCGCAGTGATAACCCACAGACGCTAAGAGGAGTTGTTCTATTAGAGGAAGGTCCTGAACACTATGCAATCTGGAAGCATCTTACTGCGATGATCAGGGATGGAAAACAAGACGGGTTCATTCGTGAGTTTGGTCAAAGGATATTTGAGTATGCAGCAGAACATCCATCCTACGCAGAAGTGTTCAATCAAGCAATGAGTAGTTATTCAATTAACCAGACAAGATGGGTTCTTGAAGCACTTGATGGATATGACTTTTCTAAAATACAACACTTATGCGATGTTGGCGGCGGTCATGGTCATCTGCTATGTAGTCTTCTTCTAAGCCACCCTCATCTTAAAGGTACAATTCTAGAAATGGAGCGGGTTATTCAAGACAAGACTCTGCTTTGGGCAAACAAAATGGGAATTGGCGAAGATCGATGCAGCTATGTAAATGGTGACATGTTTAATGAAGTTTCAAGTGCCGATGCATATTTTATGAAGATGATCCTTCATGATTGGGATGACAAAGAATGCCTAAAGATTTTATCAACTATTCAAAGGGCAGCGCCAACGGGGGCTCGATTGTTTGTTGTAGAGCATGTAGTCCCAGGACCTGAAACTCCTCATTTTTCCAAACTATTTGATATACATATGCTATGTGCCCTTACAGGGAAGGAAAGGACTGAAGAAGAATATCTGGCATTGTTGAAACAAGCAGGGTTTAATCACGTCCGGACACACTTTCCACCATCAAGAATTATGGCAGTGATCGAAGCAGTAAGAGCATGATGACTATTTTGTGCTATTCACCACTTAAGCCAAATGTGGAATAGTTCAGTATTGCTGAGGTCGTAGGTTCAACTCCTACCCCGTCTATTGCTTCTGTTCTGATTAATTACGGCATCGAATTGAGCTAAAGGTTAAGAGTATCACAGACGTAATACTATTTTATGGATAGTAGAGAATATGATCAATTAGACGCGCTCAGCTCCAGCTCCAATATGGAAATTAGTCGATTGAGTGTGATAATTAAGGATCTGAAAGAGCGCGTGGAATCACTGGAGAGTAATCAGACTGACCTTATGGACAAAATCAATGCATTTGAAAGGGAAAAAATAGGTTAGCAAGATCCGAAAGCTGCTAAGGTCGTAGGTTCAACTCCACTCAGTCCATTTTTATCTGTTATAAAATCTAGTATTGAATTGAGCTCATTTTTCGGTTATTGTTGGACAAAACCCTAGCAATATTCATGCCGTATCCTATCATCTGTCTCCTTTTGTCTTCAACACCAAGTGCAATACAACTTTTGGAACATTTTAATCTCTATCTGTATCGAATATCTTAGACCTATTTATTCTCCTCTTTCTATTGACATTATGTCAGTAACACATACAGCTTGATCTTCTGTAAGAAGTAGTATATTTTTTAACTACTCTGAATATGGGCATATAGCGTATGAGAAAGGTAAAGTTGTATATTGCTTCTAGCCTTGATAGCTATATTGCTGGTGAGAATGGCAGTATTGATTGGTTATTTACTGACGCAGATTATGGTTATGCAAAGTTTTATGATTCTATAGATACTATCTTTGTTGGAAGAAAAACCTATGAACAATCTCTAACATTTGAGGAATATCCATACAAAGGAAAAAAAGTATATGTTTTTACTCACAAGGCTGAGATTGAGAAGAAGAAGAAAAAGAAAAAGATCCTTGATGTAGAATACATCGATGACGACATCCCGGAATTTGTCAGCCGTCTAATCCAACAATCATCAGTTGGCAATAAAGATATTTGGCTATTGGGAGGTGGAGAAATGGTGTCAATATTCCTAAACGCAGGTTTGGTAGATGAAATTATTTTATCTATCCATCCAATCATTCTTGGAAAAGGCATTCCTCTTTTTAAGAGTATGAAAAAACGCGTAAATCTGCGATTGCTAGAGTCTATTCCTTTTGAGAGTGGGTTAGTGCAGCTACACTATCGTATTCTTAATTAGATAGTAGGTAACTATATGTAATTCTGTCCGTGCTGCGGCTGTAGGCTCAGGGCAAACCCTGGGAACACCATAAAAAGAAGAAGAAGGGCTGTAATCTATGTATGTGCCTAACCTTTGAGGGGCAGGAGTCCTCATCCTTGATGTAGCTGTACTAGGGCGACAAGCTTTAGTAAATACGCTATACCTCAACCAAATGGTAGCGGCGTCGCACTGCTAGATAATACGGTATTAAATCGAGCTGATTTTGATTCGCTAAAATTATAAGGTTCTTCGGGGACTTCAGTCGTGAAATGCAACTCAAGGATAGGAGTGGTTAGGTGCAGCATGCAGGCAAACACGCCTGACTTTGAGCGTCCTATGCTCCGGATGGGAGCAGTTGCATTTCTTGCAGGTGTAGTTATTATCATTGTATCTACTCTGTTTCATGCTTCCAGTGAGGATTTAATGGACAATCCAGTTGTCTTTGCGGTTTATGCTGAGGATGATCTGTGGATAGCTTCCCACATCGGTCAATTTGCAGGTGTTATGTTAGTTTTCAGTGGCGGATTTGTAGCTCTCTTTCGGTTGCTTGCACGGTCCGAATCAGGCACAGTTTCAGCACTTGCATGGTTTGGCTTAGTGACAGCAATAATCACAGCCAGCACCTTTACCATTCTTCAGGCTGTTGATGGAATTGCACTCAAGATAGCAGCCGATACTTGGTATGCTATTCCTCCTGGTGAAGAGGAAAGAAAAGCCATCTACTTAGGAGTTGCAGAAGGGATTAGGTGGACCGAATATGGTCTCCAAGCCTATTACAGAATGCTTTCGGGGGCAGTTTCACTAATCTTTGGTGTTGCAATTGTAAAGAGTGTTGTCCTTAGTAAATGGATTGGAGCAGTCGGAATAGCTGCTGGTGTCGTTAGCATAGCTGCTGGTGTAGTTACAGCTTACGTAGGATTCTCCTCAGCTCGAGACCCTGTGGCAGATCTCTCGACATTGATCTTTTATCCTTGGTTAGTAATCTTGGGTATTTTCATGTGGAGAAAGACAAGGGAAAAGAAGGTCATCACCAGGTAATTTACTAAAAGGAATATAATACATGCTTATGTCAACATGCCCGCACATAATGTGAAAAGAAGAGAATAAAAAATTATGCGATTGCTACTTTGAACTCTTCCTCATAATAATTAAATCGTGTTATAGCAGTAACTATAGTATAGCACTTTGCCTATAGACCTTGACGGCACCGATATTGCAATCCTAAAGTCGTTAATGGAGGATGGCAGAAAGTCCTTCCGCGCTATCTCACGCGAGATAAAGGTGAGCACGCCTACAGTCAAAAGTAGGTACGAGCGCCTTGTAGATATTGGACTTATCAAGTCAGTCAAACCAGAGATTGACTTATCGAAGGTCGATAGCCGAAAGAAAAGCCAGTACTTTGGAGAAGAAACCATCAAGCAGCTACAGGAACAAAAGAAACACTTCCATGTAAAATTGGACAAGAATATGAAGGTAAAGATGCAATGTGAATATTGCGGCGGACCCATACATGCCAAGCCCAAA
>JABAOF010000650.1_pt2 | contig 11815 bp, 13 predicted proteins | sample 7062171 | NCBI WGS metagenome assembly JABAOF01 (sample SAMN14538628, study PRJNA623070) | marine sediment metagenome | biome: marine biome [ENVO:00000428]; feature: marine pelagic biome [ENVO:01000023]; material: deep marine sediment [ENVO:00002113] | place: India: Gulf of Khambhat ... | reverse complement strand
GGCAGGATGACCGCGTCGATGACGTGGATCACGCCGTTGGAAGCTTCGATATCGGTGAGGATGACTTCGGCGTTATCGATCATCACCTTATCCATGTCGACCATGACGTCGATGAACTGACCCTGCAGCGTTTGAGCCTGGCTCAGCTCGACCACATCAGCTGCCATCACCTTACCATCCACAACGTGGTACAGCAGGATGTCGGTCAACGCGGGGATATCCGCGAGCAGGGCTTCGATCGTCCCCTCCGGTAACGCCGCGAAGGCCTCATCCGTGGGAGCGAACACGGTCAGCGGTCCCTCGCCCTTGAGCGCGTCCACCAACCCGGCCGCCTGTACCGCCGCCACCAAGGTCTCGAAGCGACCGTCTGCTACAGCGATGTCCACGATGTCCTGAGGTTCTGGTTCAGGCATCTCGGTGGGTTCTGGAGCCTCCACCTCGACCGCAGGAGCGGGCTCTTGGGTGGGCTCCGGCGTCGCCGCCGTGCACGCGCCCAGGACGACCGCCAGCAACAAGAACGAACTTACGATAAAACGGGATCTCATCTCATATCCTCCTATTTGGATAAGATAAGTGGCATATTAGCAGAAGCTACAACAATTGTCAAGTTTAATATTAGACAATATATTTACAATTTAGGGGCAATCTGATAAACTTAGGCTATTATGTTTTGGAAGAGCTCGGGTGGAACGCGATGAACATGAAGGCTGTCGTTCGGGAGACGGGTCTGAAGGCCCATACCATAAGAGCTTGGGAACGCCGCTACGGATTGCCTCAGCCCACACGTAGCTCAGGCGGCCACCGAGTGTATTCACAACGCGACGTGGAGGCGATCAAGTGGCTCGTGGCACGACGCGAGCAAGGGATGCAAATCCATCGCGCAGTCGAACTTTGGCGTAACCTGGAGGCTCAAGGTAAGGACCCTCTCTTTGAAGAACCCTACGCGATATCTCCCCCGTTGATCGCAGGTTCCGAGTTGCAAATCCTAAGAGAGCATTGGGTGGAAGCCTGCAGAGTCTTTGACGAACGAAAAGCTGAGCAGATCCTCATCAGGGCTTTCGGCCTCTTCCCTCCTGAGACAGTCTGTTTGGACCTGATCTTAGAGGGTCTCGCCAAGATCGGTGAGGCGTGGTACGCAGGGGAATTCACCGTGCAACAAGAGCACTTCGCCTCGGAGCTGACTGTGCGACGGCTGGAGATCCTTATTGCCTCCACGCCCCCACCCTCCTTGCCGGATCGGATCCTGGTGATCTGCGCCCCAGGTGAAAACCATACCATCAGCGCGCTGATGCTCACATTTCTCTTGCGGCGCCGGGGATGCGACGCACTCTTCATGGGGGCCAACGTTCCTATCGATCGATTCCAAGAGGCGCTATCGGCGAACAAGCCTCGCCTGGTGATCGCCACCGCACAACAACTCGTGACCGCTGCCAGTTTATTGGACATGGCCCACTTTATGAAACAACACCCGATCCCTCTCGCCTTTGGCGGCAGGATCTTTAATGAAGTTCCTCAGGTCCGCGATTCCATTCCAGCTTTCTTTATGAGCGAAAACCTGAACCAGATTTACACGCTAGTTGAAGACTTATTGGCTACCTCCCCGCCGACCCCTGAAGCTAAGGCTCTTGACGTTTCCTATTCCCAGGCCTTGCAACACTTCATCCAACGGCAACCACAAGTGGAAGCATCCGTGGTAGAGGATCCGTCTCTGGGTGCCATCGCCTTGGATCATCTGACCCTCGCCAACGATCATCTGTCAAGCAACATCCGTGCCGCATTGTCTTTGGGGAACCTGGCATTTCTGGGCAACGAGCTCGAGTGGATCAAAGGCCTCCTCGCACACCACGGTATTCAAGTCGAACAGCTAGATTCCTATCTGAAAGCCTACACGCGGGCTCTGTCGAGGCAACTCGACGTGCAAGGACAGCTGATTGTCGATTACCTTTCCGACCTCATCGAGGGAGACCAGGCATGAATGTCTCTCACACGGGATTCAGATTCGTTTTCAAGGACTCATGCGCATGAAATACCGTCATCGATACGTCGTTCAGGCACCATCTTTCTTTGTGTCTGAATTTCATACAAAATCGGCTAGTTTAGGTTTGATAACGCCACCATGGATACCTTTGCGCCTTCACAAAGCCCCCGAGCGGTTAACCGAAGGCGACCGGATCGTCTTCTCCCTCGGGTTGGGTCCCTTGCCTATCCGTTGGGAAGCGCGCATCGAGAGCATCACGCCCGAGGGATTTACAGACCGCATGATTTCAGGTCCATTCCAATCCTGGGTCCACGAGCATACCTTCCTCCCGATAGAGGACGGTCACACCGAAGTGATCGATGAGATCGAGTTCACAGTACACCCGCACCTTCTATGGGGTCCTGTAGGCATCTTATCCGCTCTCTCCCTGCCCCTCCTTTTCGCCTACCGGGGTTGGAAGACGAAGCGTCTATTACAAACGGATGGTGCGACAACTGTCCAAGAACAATCAAAGGAGACATAAGAAGCATGTCGAATCGCGAAATCGCAGTCAAGAACCTCGTTAAGAGATATCCGGGAGAAGTCACTGCCGTGGATGGTGTCTCGTTTAATGTCCGCGCCGGTCAGATCTTCGGCTTCCTGGGTCCCAACGGGGCTGGTAAAAGCACCACCATCAAGATTCTGACCACACTTGCCATACCCACGGAGGGAAGTGCATCCGTTGGGGGTTACGACGTAGTTTGTGAGGCAGCCGATGTGCGGCGTATCGCGGGTGTTGCACTGCAAGATGTTGGGCTCGATCCCATGATGAAGTCGATCGAATTGCTTACCCTGCAAGGTCAGCTTTTCGGCTCGAAGCGTGGCGAAGCTCAACGACGAGCCAAGGAGTTGATCGAGCTCGTAGACCTAACCGACGCAGTCGATCGACGTGTGCGGACGTACAGCGGGGGCATGCGTCGCCGGCTTGACCTGGCGTTAGCCCTCGTCCACGAACCAGAGATCATTTTTCTTGACGAACCGACAACCGGTCTTGATCCCGCCAGTCGGCGTGCCATTTGGGATGAGGTACGGCGCCTTAATCGCCAACTTGGCATGACGATCTTCCTGACAACGCAATACCTGGAAGAAGCCGATGAATTGGCTGATATTGTGGCCATCATCGATCGTGGAAAAATTCAAATCGAAGGATCGCCCGCCAAATTGAAAGCTTCGGTGGGGACCGATTCGATCAACCTGGCCTTCGAGAACCAGGATATCGCAGAGAAGGCGCGTGAGGCATTAATCGACATGGCAACACAGATCCAATCCGATCGTGATGTTGTACGGCTCTATGTGAGCCAAGCCGCCGAGCGTATCCCTGCCGTTGTCAATCGACTACAGGACGCCAGGCTTCACCCTGTTTCCCTGACACTCACCCAGCCCTCTTTGGACGACGTGTTCCTCCAAGTTACCGGTGAGCGCCTGCAGAGCACGGAAGTCGAACAAACCCAGGCGTTATGATTGGGTTTTATTGAAGAAGTGAGGGTTTCATCAACATGTCAACACAAATCGCTGCAGAAAAGGTTCGTTGTGAGACGCCAACGGCACGCTGGTTACCAGGCCATCTAACCTTAATCGTACAACGAAACCTTGTGACCATATTCCGCACACCAGAAGCCGTGATTCCGCCGATCGCCATCAGCTTATTCTTCTTGGTCATCTACGACTCCACCCTGGGTAAGGCATCGAGTTTCATCCCCAATCTAGGTGGTAACAGTTATCTGGGGTTTATCCTGCCGTTGTCGATCGTAAGTTCAGCTTTATCGGGCGCAGGCATCGCCGCCCAGAATTTGGTGCGCGACGTTAAGAACGGGTACTTTGATAAGTTGCTTCTAACGCCCATCAGCCGGTCGACTCTATTGCTCGGACCTATCCTCGCCGGGGCGTTGATCCTCGGGGTACAGGCTTCAATTGTCCTGGGGGTTGGACTATTGCTGGGCCTTGATCCTATCACGGGATTACCTGGAATGCTGTCTATCGTCGGTCTGGCTGTATTGTTGGGGACTGGCTTCGCAGGTTTCACCGTTTCCGCTGCGTTGGGCAGTGGCAACGCGGCTGCGACGCAAGGTGCTAGCTTTGTGTTCTTCCCTTTGACCTTCCTAGCACCCACGTTTGTGCCCATGGACCTGTTGGAAGGTTGGCTCAAAACCGCAGCCAGCATCAATCCTATTACCTACGTGTTGGAAGCAATGCGTGGACTGATCAATACAGGGTGGGACTTCTCATTAATGTGGAAAGCCCTGCTCGCCTGCCTGCTCCTCGCCGGCGCCATGTACGCTCTCGCCGCTTTCGCCCTCCGGGTTCGCACGCGGCGGACGTAATCTACGGATTGATGGTGGAATGGGCTTATCGAGAAAGGTTGTTTACTTGGTGGATAAAGCTAACCCTACATACCCATGGACCATGAAGCTTGTTATAGTATTTGCTGCCATCGCATTCATCACGATGTCTGCGTCCATCATCACAGCATGGATCGCCGGTGATTTCTTCGATGAAGGTTCCACTATCCTGTCGCTGCCATGGGGCATCGTATCTTTGATCGACGTCTATATAGGCTTCGCCCTCTTTTCCGTGTGGATCATCTACCGTGAAGAGAACGCCTTGCGTTGGATTCTTTGGACAATCCTCATGATGGTTTTCGGGAACGCCACAGCGAGTCTTTACGTGTTCCTCGCAGGATGGCGCAGCCGTGGAGACTGGAAGCGATTTTGGCTTGGTAGAAGAAGCGGGAGGGCTTGAGCACGTATGGGTGTATAAATTATATAAACGAACGTCAAGTATAATTCCAAACCGATTATGGCGGGAGAGACCAGTATGAATATTAAGATCGTAACCGACAGCACATGTGATTTACCCGAAGCCATCATCAAGGCCTACGACATCACTGTCTTGCCACTATATATCAACATCGGTGATCAGAGTTATCTCGATGGCATTGAGCTAACGCGCGAGCAGTTCTACGAACAGCTCCCTGGTTACCACACATCTCCGACCACTTCCGCACCAGGAACCGGGACCTTCGTGAAGGCATATGAGCGTTTAGCCAAGGAGGGAGCCGAGGAGATCCTGTCGATCCACATCGCCCAGAGCCTGAGTGGCGTCATAAACGCCGCTACGCCAGCTGTCGAAACAACAGATGCGATCCCTGTGACGATATTCGATTCAGGACAGATAACCTTGGGAACCGGATTGTTGGTCATGGCGGCAGCCAAAGCCGCCTTGGACGGCGCGTCGATGCAGGAGATCCTCACGATGTTGAAGGATCTAGGCTCACGTACGCACGCTTTCGCCGCGTTAGACACCCTCGAGTTCCTGCGACGCAGCGGCCGCGTGAGCACGATCCAATCCAAATTGGGCGCCTTGCTCAGTGTTAAACCGCTGCTCACGATGCACGATGGACAGATCGGCTTTGACAAAGTGCGCACAACTACTGGATCTATCCAATGGTTGATCGATCGTGTCACCGCCCTCGGTCCTTTGGAGGAATGCGCGCTTGTACATACACACACACCGGAAAAGCTCGAGGCATTGCGGCAGCGTGCCCAACATCTCTTTCCGACAGACGAGGAGCCGCTCATCGCGGAAGTGACACCGGTCATCGGAGCGCACGTCGGTCCCGGTGCCGTAGGCTTTGCCTGTATTGCCAAGCACTAAAACAGCATTTTTCACATTATCAATGAGGTGAAAAACATGACTTTCATTGAGTTGTTTGCAATTGTTGGATTAATCATCTTTGTCTTGATGACAGTCCTATGGCTTGTCAGTTTAGTCCTGCGGGACTCAAGCATTGTCGACCCGTTTTGGGGGACAGGCTTTGTCATTGCTAGCTGGGTCGCTTTCACCCTTACACCCGATGGCTACCCGGCACGCAAATGGCTCCTCTCCACCCTCGTCACCCTCTGGGGACTGCGACTGTCGCTATATCTCCTGTGGCGTAATTGGGGTAAAGGGGAGGATTTTCGATACCGTAAATGGCGGGAAGACCACGGCGCCAAATGGTGGTGGAGGAGTTTCTTTCAGGTCTTCTTCCTTCAAGGTTTCCTCATGTGGATCCTCTCTGCGCCACTCGTGGCCACCCAGGCGAGTACCCAGCCGACACGGTTGATTTGGTTGGATGCAATCGGCATTGTCATCTGGATGATCGGATTCTTCTTCGAAGCAGCAGGAGACTTTCAAATCGCACGCTTCAAAGCGGATCCGGCCAACAAGGGCCAGGTCCTGCGTACTGGCGTCTGGCGATACACCCGCCATCCCAATTATTTCGGTGACGCCACGCAGTGGTGGGGTTACTTCCTCATCGCCGCCGCCGCGGGGGCACCCTGGACCATCTTCAGCCCCATATTGATGACCACCCTGCTGGCACGTGTATCGGGTGTGACACTGCTCGAGCGCACACTCAAAGAGACCAAGCCTGGCTACAAGGAATACGTTGAAACGACCAGTGCCTTCATCCCTTGGCCACCCAAGAAATCGAGCACGACGGGATAGAAAACCGTCGGGTACGTTTTCAAACCTATCGCATAGTAATCGAGTAATGAAAATTCTTTGAACTGGAGAATATGATGATGAAAAAAGATGCCATAAGGCAAATCGTTAACCTGGTCGCACTTGCTGCCACCGTTGTGATCAACGGCCTTGCGACTTCACTACCGCTGAATGGGCAAACCACCGGAGAGATATCAGATCGCTTCGACGTTTTCTTCGTACCTGCGGGCTACGTCTTCTCTATTTGGGGACTCATCTATCTGGGACTGACAGCCTTTGGAATTTACCAGGCGTTGCCCGCACAAAGAGAGAATCCACGCTTGAGGAGCATCGGCTACCTTTTCGCCGTGAGTTCAATCGCTAACGTCGCCTGGATCTTCTTGTGGCATTACGAGGTCTTTCCTCTAACCCTGGTGGCGATGGTCATCCTGCTGGTTTCCCTGATCGCGATCTACCTCCGTCTAGACATCGGACGCGTGAAAGTCTCGTCGGCAGAAAGATGGTTCGTCGATCTGCCCTTCAGCATCTACCTGGGCTGGATCACGGTGGCAACCATCGCCAACGCGACTTCCCTCCTGGATTATCTGAACTGGAATGGTTGGGGCATCAGTCCAGAGATATGGACCTTGATCATGCTGTTCGCTGCGTCGGTCATCGCCTCCGCCGTGAGCCTCACGCGGGGTGATGTAGCCTACATGTTGGTGATCGTGTGGGCCTTCGCAGGCATCGCTGTTAAACACCAAGCCACCCCAATGGTGGCATGGGGCGCATGGATCAGCGCAGCGCTTGTCGCTATCGTGCTCGTATTGGGCTATCTGAGCAAACAGCGACGCGAGAATGTCATGGTTCCTAATGTATAAAAGATGAGGATGGCCTGCCAATATTACTCAGTGAGAAATCCTTCAAGGCAGATCGCAAGGCCATCCCATGGCTGGCTTTACATAGAGCCAAGTAAGAGAGATCGATCCGGCTTGAATAGACGGGCAAAACGAGATCGTCGGATCGATCTCGATCATAAGAAAAAGGATAAAACATGGATCTCTTACAAGTTTCAAAAGTGATCGCCGCTATTGGGACGATCATCACGGGGTTGGTCTCATTAATCCGACCCCGCGCCATTACCGGATTCACGGGGTTGAGCTTCACCGGCCCACGCGGCATCACGGAAATTCGCGCCGTCTTAGGCGCCTTCTTCGTTGGATTGGGGATCTCCCCCCTGATCCTCCAGGTTCCGGCGACCTACCAAATGCTGGGGATCACATACCTCGTCGTCGCGGCCGTGCGCCTTGCGTCCATGTTCTACGACAAATCGGTCGTGCAATCCAACGTCATCAGCGTGGTTGTCGAAGTCCTTTTCGGTGTCGTCTTGATTATCTAACGGATTGTCAGCGGATCTGGACCGCTCTGATCGTACGTATCGTTTTCTCTTCGTTTTTAATGCGACGATTGGAACATGGCAAACAGTCACAAATGTGGGAATTGAGATGATTCGGGAGCTCCTTGAGGAATTTCGCAGCGTTGTTGTAGCCCGCAGCAAGATCCTTGACGCCATCCTCCCCCCGTTGATCTTCGTGGTCGTCAACGTGCTTGTAGGCCTGGAATACGCGATTATATCCGCGATCATCATTGCCATTCTCTTCTCTCTCTACCGTCTGCTTAGGTCGCAATCGGTCGGGTACGCTTTGGGAGGTCTGGGAAGTATAGTTATTGCCAGTGTATTGGTGAGGCTATCCGGCAGGCCGGAGGGATATTTCCTCCCTTCGGTCGTAAGCGGCGCTCTTACAGCGCTCGCCTGTCTCATGAGCATCATGGTCGGGCGGCCGCTCGTCGCTTTCACCAGCCACATCGCACGCGGTTGGCCGTTGGGATGGTATTGGCACCCAAGAGTCAGCCCTGCCTACAATGAAGTTACCGGCATGTGGACACTCTTCTTTGCCCTGCGTGCCTTGGTGCAATTCGCACTTTACCGAGGCCCAACAACCGAATTTCTCAACCTCGTAAACCTCATTTTAGGATGGCCTGCGCTTATCGTGTTATTGGCTGCGAGCTACATATACGGCACTCAAAGACTACGAAAGTTATCAGGACCAAGCGTTGAAGAATTCAAAGCGGGGACTACGCCCCCGTGGTCGAGTCAACGACGAGGATTTTAGTGAAGGCCAGGTAAGAAAACACGACTTTGCACACGGTTAACGGACGCTAACAACGGTCCATCGGATTTTCCACCTGAAACACAGCATCACAGGGCCCGAGTGCACATGAGACGGCACACAGGTGTTTGCAGGATTCCTGCACGCGGGTTACGATGCGTGGGAACGTGCGAACAAGGAGACACCGATGGGCCAGAATCCGAGCCACCTTGATACATCGCAAGAAGCGCCCGACCAAAGTTCATTCTTCCGCTCCCCTTTGACCCTCTCCCTCGTCGCCCTCATGCTCGGCCTCCTCTTCGAGATCCTCTTCGACGGGCACACGATCGGAATCTCATTTTTTATATGGGCTACAGCTTGCGTGGTAGCGCTCATGGGATTGGCCGCTTCCGAAGGCGTGCGCCCCTCAAGGCCAGAGGTCTTCATCTCCTTGGGAATTCTGGTCTTCGCTGGGCTGACCTTCTTTCGAGAAGAGCCGATGTCCGTGTTCCTCGCCATTTGGCCCACGTTGTTCCTCTTCGGCGTGTGGATCCACGCCTTCCACAGAGGCAGGGTGATCGATTACGGCTGGTTGGACTTTACCGTCGCCACGATCCAGGTCCCGGTGGAGGGATGGCTACGTCCCTGGCCGGTTGCGAGTTCTGCCTGGCGTCAAGTGATAGGTGAGCGCGAGGCCCGCAGTGGCGTTTTCGCGTTGTTACGAGGGATTCTCCTGGCATTCCCGCTCGTTGTGATATTCCTAGGATTGCTCGTCTCTGCCGACATGATCTTCGCCGACTACGTCGAAGAGGCTCTGCGTTGGCTGGACATCGAGAGAATCGCCCGCTTCATACGCAGGCTTTTCGTTGTCATCCTCAGCGCGCTCTTCTTTCTCGGCGTGCTGGTCGCCGCCTTGCGCGACTCCGGCAAACGAAAACTCATCGGCTTCGAGAAACCAGTCGTTTCGCCATTTTTGGGATTCGTCGAGGCGGCCGTCATCTTAGCCTCCGTGGATCTACTCTTCGCTGCGTTCGTTGCCGTCCAATTCACTTACCTCTTCGGCGGTGAGGCGAATATTACCGCAGCCGGGTACACCTATTCCGAGTATGCACGTAGAGGTTTCGGCGAACTGACCTTTCTGGCTTTTCTCAGCCTGGGATTGATCATGGCGCTCGGCTCATGGACTAAACGGCAAGCCCCGCGCCAAAGGGCCTGGTTTAATGGGCTGAGTGCAAGCTTGGTTGGTTTCATGGGCGTGATCCTTTTCTCCGCCCTCAAGCGCTTGTTGTTGTACGAGGCCGCTTATGGCTTCACCCGTTTACGTACCTACACACACGTCGCCATCGTGTGGCTGGGAATCATGTTCGCCGTTTTCCTCATCCTACTGTTCCTGGATCGTCTGCGACGCTTCGCACCAGCTGCGGTACTCGGTATGCTCGGCTTCGCGTTAACCGTGAACCTGCTCAACGTCGACGCCTTCATTGTGCGCCAGAATATGCGTCGGTTCCAGGACACGGGGGATATCGATCTCCCTCACATGATTCTCCTCTCCACAGATGCACTGCCCGCTTTGATTGGCTTCGTTGACGAGCTCCCCTCCGACACTCAAGAGGAGCTTCTACCACAACTGGCATGTCAGCGGGAAATGCTGGAAGAGCACACAAAGGAATTGAGCTGGCAGTCCACACACTGGTCTCGCGCGCAGGCGGCTTGGGCGTTTGAATCGGTTGCTGCCCAATTAGATTCGTACGAGGTTGAGCACAACCGCGACGGTTGGTTCGTCCACGTAAACGGGGACGATCAGCTCTGTTATGCCTATCGCTATTGGGACTAGATCCTGCCGAGTGTCCTCCAAGAGCAGGAAAAGAAACTGGCTTATCCACAGTAAAGAGACAAGCCTTGGAAGGAACGCTCGGGGCATCGTATAGATGCCCCGAGTCTCCATCACCCAATATGGAGTGGTGTAACATATCATCGCCCCAATTTCGAAGAACCCCAAACAAGAAGTGCTATTCTACAATCGCTTCCGTCCAACCACACTGATCTGTCCCGATGTGCACACTCGTTGGAGGGGAATCCTCTGGGATCGTCTTCTTGAACACATAGCTCGATCCGGCGCGGATCAGCGGTCCACGGGATTCCCTGACGATCAAATCCTATGTACAGTCCTCATGTGCCCTTCGACGAGGTCGATTTCTTTCTTAGTCCAGTCATACATCGAGTACAAGACATCAGGAGTGAGCAACTCACAATTGGCTTTCCCGCTCTCCTACAACCCACACAGCATAACCCTCACGGTGGACACTGGTGCGGGCACCGAGATCGTTCAAGCGAGCGGCAATCTTCTCCGCCGGTACGAAGTGACTGCGAAAAAGCGCCAACTTCTCCACCAAAGCGACCAGCTTCACACCGAAGTGGCGGATGTCGGGCTCTTCAATCACCAGTCGACCTCCGGGGGCCAGCACACGCCAAAACTCACCAAGGCTGCGCGCCTGATCGGCGAGATGGTGGAATGCATCCACGACGATCACCCGTTCGAAGCTGGCATCGGGAAACGGAAGCCTCTCTGTCTTGCTGCCGACCATACAACACAGGTTTACCTTGGAACTGGCCTGTCTCAACATCTTCATGGACGCATCCGCGACGACTACCAACCCCGCCAAATCCACCAGTCGCTGCGCGATTCGTCCTGTCCCGCCTGCCGCGTCCAGCAACCTTCCAGATATTGGCAAAGCGATCACGTCCACCAACCGACTGTCCTCGGGGAGGGGAATGACACGATCGTAGAGTGGAGCCAGGAAATCGAAGTGATCAAATCTCAAAAGAATACAACCTTCGATTTTAGAAATCTTCCAGACTTCGGAAATCGAGTAAGGGTTTAGCTTTGCGGCTCTGGCGGATTATTCAAGTAGATCTCAGCAAAACCATCCACCCAAAGGACACGTTCAGAGGCACCCCTACCGCTATAGACGAGGATTAAGTAGGGCCCCGAAATCCAGATACGACCATCGACGCCATTGCGATACACAACCACACGATGACCGTCAATTTCTGTGAAGGACCAGAAGTAGTCCTCCATGTCGAGTTGATCCAAGTGGTAAGATCGCGCTTCAACATTGCTATAGGCGAAGATCTGCACCGTTACTGAGGCTTCCACATCGCCTTGACCGTCGACACGTCTCAG
>JABAOF010003104.1_pt4 | contig 11819 bp, 12 predicted proteins | sample 7062171 | NCBI WGS metagenome assembly JABAOF01 (sample SAMN14538628, study PRJNA623070) | marine sediment metagenome | biome: marine biome [ENVO:00000428]; feature: marine pelagic biome [ENVO:01000023]; material: deep marine sediment [ENVO:00002113] | place: India: Gulf of Khambhat ... | reverse complement strand
CCCGAGTCCTTTACGACCTGAATCACGTCCTCACGCGACATCCCCAGCGCCTTCTCCAGCGCCTGGTAGCCGCCGCGCTCGATCCAGCCCTCGATACCGATAGCGCTCGCGTCGCCAAAATGCTCCGAGAGGACGCGCGTCTCTCTTGGATGAGCGTGCGGATAGGCCATTGTTCAGTCGAGCTCCTTCAGCAGGCTCTCGACGGTCTCGACGTTCACGCTCTCGCGAACTTGGTCGTTGATCTGCACCACCGTCGGAAAGCCGCAGGCTCCCAGGCACTCGACTTCGACGACCGTGTACCTTCCATCCTCCGACACCTCCCCGATCCGCGTCCCGGTGACCTCGAGGAACTCCTCCACGACGCCCTCAGCCCCACAGAGATCGCAGCCGATGCCTACACAGACCTGTATCAAGTGTCGCCCGACGGGCCGAAGCTGGAACATCGTGTAGAACGAGGCGACCGAGCGTACGTAAGCCGGCGTCAGCTCGAGTAATTCCGCCACGCGCGACACCGTCTCCGGCGAGAGCCACCCGCGCAGCTCCTGCGCCATCGCCAGGACCGGTAATAGGGCGGCTCGCTTGCTCGGGTACCGGCTGAGGATGTGGTCGAAACGCTGTTGATAGGCGCCGGCGAAAAGCGGTGCGTTCGGGTTCTTCTCAGCTTGCTGGCAGGGTTGCGCGCCAGCGATCGCCGGATGCAGCCCCTCGCTCATCGATCGATTTCCCCCAGCACGATATCGATGCTGGCGTTGACCGCGATAATATCAGCGATCAACTCACCCTTCACGAGACTGGGCAGCACGGACATGTTCATGAACGAGGGTGTGCGATAACGGCAGCGGACCGGTTTAGAGCCGCCGTCCGACACTAGGTAGAAGCCCAGTTCGCCCTTCGAGCTCTCGATCGAGGACCAGACCTCACCGGCCGGCACTTTCACTCCCTCCATCACCAGCTTGAAGTGAGCGATCATGCCGTCGATGGAATTCATCACTTCCGCCTTCGGTGGCAGGATGACCCGCTCGTCCTCGACGTTGATCGGCCCGTCGGGCACCCGGTCCAGCGCCTGTTCGAGTATTCGCACCGACTGGCGCAGCTCCTCCATCCGGCAGAGGTAACGGTCGTAGGTATCACCGTAGTCACCGATCGGCACGTCGAAGTCGTAGGTCTCGTAGTCGAGGTACGGGTTGTCCTTGCGGACGTCGTAGGCCACGCCTGAAGCCCGCAGGTTCGGCCCGCAAAAGCCGTAGTTGATCGCGTCCTCGGGACCCATCGTCCCCACGCCCTGCGTACGCCCGATCCAGATCGAGTTCCTGGTCAACAGCCGCTCCACCTCATCCAGCGTCTTCGGGAGCGTTTCGACGAAGTAGCGCACCCCGTCCAGCCACCCCGGCGGCACATCAGCCATCATCCCGCCGATCCGCGTCACACTCGTCGTGAGGCGCGCGCCGGTGTAAGCCTCGTGCAGGTTGTAGATGCGTTCCCGCTCCTGGAATGAATAAAGAAATGGCGTGAAGGCGCCGATATCGATCGCGGTCGTGCCAACCCACAGCAGGTGTGAGAGAATACGGTTGAGCTCGGAGCAGATAACCCGAATCACTTTACAGCGGGGTGTGATCTCGATACCCAGCAGCTTTTCGACTCCCAGCGCGTAGCCGATGTTGTACATCATCGGCGCTAGGTAGTCCATTCGGTCGGTGAGCGGGATGTTCTGATTCCACTCTCGATACTCCCCCAGCTTCTCGAACCCACTATGCAGGTAACCGATGTGCGGGATGCAGCGGACGATGGTCTCACCGTCCAGCTCGCACACCAGGCGCAGAACGCCGTGGGTCGCGGGGTGCTGCGGTCCCAGGTTGAGTAGCATGGTCTCGGTCTCGAGACCAGGCACCGTTGGCGGCTCATCGGGCAGCGCCCGGGCCGTCACGCCGGGCGTCTGCGCGACCTGCCGCGCCACCTGGCGGGCCAACGCCCCGGCTTCTGCGTCGTCGCCCTCCTCCGCCGCCAGCTCCAGCTCCTCCAGGCTGTAGATGTCCTGTAGGTCGAGAGACAAGGCCCGGCGCGTTTGTTCAGCACGGGTGAAGCGCCCGCGCAGCGGAAAGTCTTTTCGAAGCGGATAGCCTTCCGCGTAGTTCTCCGGCATCAAGATGCGCCGCAGGTCGGGGTGACCATCGAACTTGACGCCGAATAGGTCGTAGACCTCACGCTCCAGCCAGTCGGATGCCCGCCAGAGCTCATAGGCGCTCTTGAGCCGCGGCTGGTCGAGCGCGAGTGGCGCCTTCACCCGCAGTGGCCGCGCATCCTTCGTCGCCCACAGCTCGTAGACCACCTCGATCGGGCGCCCGCCGCCCCAGTCGAGGCCGGTCACATCTTTCAGCAGGTCGTAACCCTGCGACTCCTTCAAATAGCGCAGGATCTCGAAGTTGCGGTCAGGATCGACGTAAACCACCGGCACGGCGGCGGCGTCGCGCTCGACGTTCCGCACCGCGCCGCCAAAACGCGAGCGCAGCTCTCGCACATCGCGACGTTCACCGGCCGTCGCGGGTCTACCGGCGCGTTGCTCGGGTGACGTCTTGCTCGCAGCCATTTGTATCGGATCTGCCGTTCACAGTCTTCCCGCTTGGGCACCGGCCCGTCGTGCGGAGCCCGCACCGGCCGATGGTCCGTACGCGGGCGAGGCCCGCCGCGCTCACTCTTTGCGGTCGCCGGGGCGGAGAATAGGCGAGGAGCTTTCCAGGCCGCTCACTCGGTTTTGCCAGGTCGAGTTGCCGAAGGGTGAGGCCACCAGCTCCACTTGCTCTGACGAGAGATAGGGCTTCCCTACTCGATCGGGTGCCTCTTCCCGCGAGCGCAGGTCGGCAATCGACTCGCCCTTGATCTTCTCTCGAATCATCAAGAGCGCGTAGATGAGCCCTTCGGGGCGTGGGGGACAGCCGGGCACGTAGACATCGACCGGCACGATCGTGTCGACCCCCTGGACCATCGTGTAGTTGTCGAAGATGCCACCGGTCGATGCGCAGGCCCCCATACTGATGCACCACTTGGGCTGAGGCATCTGGTCCCAGATCCGGCGGATGACTGGCGCCATTTTGTAGGCGACCCGCCCGGCCACGATCATGCAGTCCGCCTGCCGGGGGCTGTACGACATGCGCTCCATGCCGTAGCGCGCGATGTCATACTTGGAGGCGGCGGCCGCCATCATCTCGATCGCGCAGCACGCCGTGCCCAGAGGCATGGGCCACAAGCTGTTGCGGCGCGCCCAATTGATCAGGTCATCGAGACGCGTCGTAATCCAATTGCGAGGGATCTCAGTTTCGACTTGACGTCGCTGTGCTCCGGCCTCGCCCCGTTCGTCTTTGGCCATATCTATCGTTCAAACTGTTGTCGAGTCACTATCGCTAGTCGCGCGCCGCAATTGACGTTCCGTCTGATCTCAAACTCCAACCCCGCACCCGTTCCTCACCGCGCCGGCTAGTCCCATTCCAGCGCGCCTTTCCGCCACTCGTAAAGCAGCCCCACGACCAGCAGAAGGAGGAACACCAGGATGGCGACATAGCCGAATAGCCCCAGCCGCCGGAAGACCGCGCCCCAGGTGAACAGAAAGACCACTTCCACATCGAACAGCAGAAACAGCATCGCCACCACATAGTACTTCACGGCGAAGCGTTCCCGTGCATCGCCCAGCGGTGGCATGCCGGACTCGTAAGCCTGACTCTTGACGGCCGTCGGCCGGTAGGTGCTCAACAAGTGGGATCCGATAACCATAACCGCCGCGACGCCCAGACTCACGCCGAAGATCATCAGGACCGGAACGTACTCCCGCAACATGGCCGATCAGCCCCCAGCTACTGAAGGTGTGCCAAAATCGCCGCATAATAACACCGCAACCTACCGTGTCAAGCGAAGATCGTGCCTTGATCCGGCCTTTTACGGAGCTATATTCCGCGACTCAAATCGGCAGCCCATTTTGCCCCTCGGCCCGGGAGAATTGATGACCATCAAGAGCGACCGCTGGATTCGTCGCATGGCTTTGGAGCACGGGATGATCGAGCCTTTCGAGGAGAAACAGGTGCGACAGGGCGTCATCTCTTTCGGGCTCAGCTCCTATGGTTACGACATGCGCGTCGCTCGCAGCTTCCGGATCTTCACCAACGTCAACAGCGCGATCGTGGACCCGAAGAACTTCGACGAAGGATCCTTTGTTGAGTTCGAGGGCGATGTCTGCATCATTCCACCGAACTCCTTCGCCCTCGCCACGTCGGTGGAGTACTTCCGCATACCACGCAATGTCATGACGATCTGCGTCGGCAAATCCACCTACGCGCGTTGCGGCATCATCACCAACGTCACACCCTTCGAACCGGAGTGGGAAGGCCATGTGACGCTCGAGATCTCGAACACGACCCCGCTGCCCGCAAAGATCTACGGCGGCGAGGGGATATCTCAGGTCCTGTTCTTCGAGTCCGACGAGGCGTGCGAGGTCAGCTACGCCGACAAGAAAGGCAAGTACCAAAAGCAAGCCGGCGTGACCCTTCCTCGCATCTGAGCCGTCCCGGTCCCAGGGTCACCCCCAACCTCACGCGGGCCCGCCGCTCAGTTCTCCGTCGCCCTTCCGACACTGGAAGCGGACCTGACGTCAGGTACGGGCGGCGAACCGTTCTTCCACACCGGCCGCTCTTGCCCATTCGCCACCTGCAGCCCGAGGCGGAACGCGACACGTCCCTGTTGTACGGCGCCGCGCAGGTCGAGATCCGCACGGTATTCATCGCTGGGCCGTAGATAGTGCAGCTCCACATACTCCTGCAGCCGCTGTCGTCCCCATTCCGGTAACCGCCCAACGAAGTCGCTGCCGTGCCCAACACGGACCGCTGGGACGCCGGCGCGGGCGAAGCGCTCATGGTCCGACGGATACTGGATAAGCTCCCCACTGACCGCGCCGCCGCTGGCACGCAACCCCTCGGCGATCGCCGCGGCGGTCGCGAGCCGCTCCAGCGTCGAGTGCTCGGCGTCCCACACCACGATGTCGCGGGTCGGCCCCCAAAGATTCACGCCGTCCAGATTGATCGCCGCAGCTGTCCGGGAGATGGGGACGACCGGCGCTCGTATGTAGGCGCGCGTTCCTATCGGTCCCGTCACGCCGGCGGCCAGCGCCAGAAACAGCAGCGATCGACGGGGCGCCGGTGACAGCTGCGCGAAGGCCTCGGCGAGCCCCAGCAAGAGCGCGGCTCCAGAAGCATTGTCGTAGGCTCCGTTGTAGACGGAATCCAGCTCGATCGCCGCACCGACTCCGAGCTGGTCGTAGTGCGCAGTAAACACCACGTACTCGCGCGAAAGCTGCGGATCGCTTCCCGGTAGCCAACCGGCGACGTTCACACCACGTAGACTCCGCACTTCGTTCGTGAAGTTCGCCGACGCGGTTACGCCCGTGCCCAGCGGCTGGAACTCGGGCGATCCGGCCAGCTCGAGCAAGGTCTCCAGATCGATCCCGGCCATCGACACCAGCCCCTGCACCGTCTCCAGGCTGAGCCACGCCACCAGGCTCAACTCGGGGGCATCGGAGCCGTCCGCCAGGGTGAGCCGGGTGCTCCGGGCGACCGCGCGGACCACCTCCCAACCATGACCGGAAAGCTCCGGCGAGTGCACGAAGATCACCCCCGCCGCTCCGCGGCGGCTCGCCTCCTCGAGCTTGTCGGTCCAGCGGGCGCGGCGGCTCAGCGCCCCGCCGGTCGAGAGCTGCACGGAATCCGACTCCGGGGTGCTCGGCAGCACGAGCAGGAATTTCCCCGACACATCCAGGTTCTTGAAATCGTCGCGGCTCACTTCCGGGGCATAGATCCCGTAACCTGCGAACACCAGCGCGCCGCTGGCTGCTCCGGCGGTCACCGTGTCGCCGGTCCAGCCCACGAATTCCGTCCCCGGGTCCGGAGACAGAGCGGCTCCACCCGGGGCCCGGAAGGAGAGGCTCAGCTGTTGGGAGGTGGCGAGAAGGTCGAACGGTTGGAAGAAGCTCGTATCGCCCACCGCGGGTCGAAGGCCGGCAAGTTCGAGCTGATTTGTGATGTAACGCGCCGCGATATCAGCGCCCAACGTCCCCGCGGCCCGACCCTTCAGAAGGTCACTCGAAAGAAAGCGCAGACGCGCATCGAAGGCGGCGCGGGTGAGGCCCACGGCCTCGCGTTCGGTCTCGCGGTCACCGCAACCGGCGATCGGCAGCACCAGAGCCACGATACCTGGTAAGACAGAGAATGCGAACCGTTTCATGTCGCTGGGAACCCAGGGACCAACAGCTCACGATCACAGATCGAAATCGACTCAGCCAGCGGGCGCCTCGTCTGGTAGCTCGACGTAATAGCGCCCGTCGCTGTCATCATATTCACCCAAGACCACCGTGGCGCCATAGGGGATCTCGCCTTCCCGCGTCTTGATCAGGACCATGTGAAGAGTCTCCTCGTCCTCGACCATGACCTGCGCCCGTCCGGCTCGATAATCGGGACTCACGAGGCGACTGACCACCCGACCCTCCTGCCCGCTGAGGTTCGGTGAACCCCAACCTACCGCCTTGATCTCGGGGAAATGTCGTTCCAAAGAGCGGCCAAGCGCACGTGTGAACAGCGCCGCCAGCGTCGTCGTCAATATCAGCCCAGGGATGAACCCTCTCTCCTGCGCCGACGGCCAGTAGTCGTGCAGAGCACCGTTGATCGTCAGACCCACGACGCAAAAAGCCAGAGCGAACGTCCGCAACGTCGTCCGCCCCGACACCCTCTCGAATCCCAGCCGCCGGCCCACCACGCGGCCGCTTCGATCCAATATCGTGGACGGAAACAGCGAGAGCGCCGCGAGTAGCAGCGCGGCCATGTAGGGCCAGTTGTACCACTGGATGAGGAACTGGAGGTAGCTCACGCTACCCCTCCCAGGCGGCCCGGGAAGGCACAGTACCGAGGCTGGTTGAGATGGACACCAGCATCTCTAAAAGGCTTAAAGGGTTAGGCGCCTGAGCCGACAAGACGCTTTAAGGCCCCCTCAAGATCGCCGCCCGCTTGACCTCGGCGATGGCGCGGGTCACCTGGATATCGCGGGGGCAAGCCTGAGTGCAGTTGTAAATGGTTCGGCAGCCCCAGGCACCGTCCCGGCCGCTGAGCCTGGCCAACCGCTCCTTTGCCCCATGGTCCCGGCTGTCAAAGATGAAGCGGTGAGCCTGAACGAGCGCCGCGGGCCCAAGGAACGATTCATCGGCCCAAGCGGACGGGCATGCCGTCGTGCAGGCGGCGCAAAGGATGCACTTCGTGGTGTCGTCAAAGCGCGCTCGTTCCTTGGGGCTCTGCAGCCGTTCACGCGACGGCGCCGGATCATCGTTGATAAGATAAGGGAGGACGTGGCGGTAATTCCGGAAGAAGCGATCCTGATCGATGATCAGGTCGCGCAGAACCGGAAAGCCCAGGATGGGCTCCACGCGTACTTGCGCGCCGACCTCGCGGACGAGGGTCTTACAGGCGAGCCGATTGCGTCCATTGATCCGCATGGCGTCCGAGCCGCAGATACCATGCTCGCAGGACCGTCGGAAGGCCAGAGTCCCATCGAGGCGCCAACGAATCTCATTGAGACCGTCCAGCACTCGGTCGGTCTCATCCATTTCAACGTCGTAGGACTTGAAATAAGGAGCTTTGTCAACCTCTGGATTGAATCGCTTGATCTCGAAGCGGACTCGCATTCGCATCCTCTATCAGTAAACTCGTTCTTTCGGCTGGAACCTCGTGATCGTAACCGGCTTGTAGGTGAATTCGACTTCCCCGTCCGGCCTCAGATGCACGAAGGTGTGCTTGAGCCATTCATCGTCGTTGCGCTCGGGAAAGTCCTCCCGGCTATGGGCACCGCGACTCTCGGTCCGATTCAGAGCCGATACGGCGGTGGCATAAGCGCAGTCGAGTAGGCAACCCAGCTCGAAGGCTTCCAACAGATCGAGGTTGAAGCTGAATCCCTTATCGTCGATATGCAGGTCGTTGAAGCGCTCGCGCAGCTGACGCAGCTTGCTGACCGCCTGATCGAGCCCGGGGGCCTCTCGGAACACGGACACGTGCTCGGTCATCACCGTCTGCATCTCCTCGCGCAGGGTCGCCGCCCGCTCGCCGCTCCCCTGACGGATGCGCTCTAGCGCCTCGAGCGCGGGCGCAGCCGGGTCCGCCGGTCGCGAGCCAAACTCGACTCCCGCGGCGTAGGCGCCCATATGGAGCCCGGCCCGACGGCCAAAGACGACCAGGTCGAGAAGCGAGTTCGTGCCCAGACGGTTGGCGCCGTGGACCGAAACGCAGGCGCATTCGCCGGCTGCGTAGAGACCGTCCGTTGGCGTGCCGTCCGCCGAGAACAACACTCGGCCGTCGATGTCGGTCGGCAAACCGCCCATGGCGTAGTGAGCCGTGGGCTGAACCGGCATCGGTTCCTGGCTGGGGTCGACCCCGATGTAGGTCCGACAGAAGTCGGCGATGTCGGGCAGACGCGTCTCGATAATGTCACGTCCGAGATGGGTCGCGTCGAGGTGAACGTAGCGCTTGCCTCCGATCCCCTTCCCCTCGGCGATCTCGCGATAGATCGCTCGCGAGACCACGTCCCGGGAGGCCAGGTCTTTGAGGCTGGGCGCATAGCGCTCCATGAAGCGTTCCCCGTCCTTGTTCCTGAGGACGCCACCCTCCCCCCGCACCCCCTCGGTGATCAGGATCCCCAGCTTGTAGATCCCGGTGGGGTGGATCTGGAAGAACTCCATGTCCTCCAGTGGCACGCCGCGCCGCCAGACCAGCGCCGCCGCGTCGCCCGTGAGCGTCACGGCGTTGGACGTGATCTGGAACATGCGCCCCCAGCCGCCGGTGGCGAACAGCACCGCCTTCGCCTGGAAGAAGTGCAGCGTGCCGGTGCGGATCTCCACGGCGACTACACCCTGACAGCGTCGCCCGTCCATCCGCAGATCGACGACGTGAAACTCATCGAAGAACTCGACGGCATGTTTGATGCACTGCTGGTAAAGTGTCTGCAAGATCATGTGGCCCGTACGGTCGGCCGCGTAGCATGAGCGGTGCACCGGCGCTCCGCCGAAGTTCATCGTATGACCGCCAAAGCGCCGCTGGGCGATACGGCCCTCCTCGGTGCGGCTGAACGGTAGCCCCATGTGTTCGAGCTCGTACACCACGTCGACCGCGTCCCGGCACATGACCTCGACTGCGTCCTGGTCGGCCAGGTAGTCGCTCCCTTTGATCGTGTCGAACATGTGCCATTCCCAGCGGTCACCCTCGGGATCACAGTTACCGAGGGCGGCGCCGATACCCCCCTGGGCCGTGCCGGTGTGGGAGCGGGTCGGGTACAGCTTACTGACCACGGCCGTGCGAAGGTTGCTCTGTCGGGCGAGAAACACGGCGGCGGCCAGGCCGGCGCCACCGCCGCCGACGACGACGGCATCGAATTGGTGAAGCTCTATGCGGGTCGACATTTAGGCCATGACGTTGAAGGTCAAGATCGCATAAGCGCCCATGACCAGGAGCACCACGTAGACGGCGGCAAGAAAGGTATGGGCCAGAAAACGCCAGCCTCGGGGCCGCACGTAATCGGAGATGACGATGCGAGCCCCGTTCACACCGTGGGTCCAGGCCAGGCCGAGCAGAAAGAAATCGTAGAGCCGCCACCAGGGGTTGGCCCAACGCTCGGCGACGACGTCGAAGGTCAAGTTCTCGACGCCAATCCCGTAGTGCATGATCACCAGGTGAATTACCGCCATGAACAGCAAAACGATCCCCGAGACGCGCATGAACAGCCAAGACATCGTCTCGAAGCGACCGATCGGCTGCGCGCCCGGATAGGTGGCCATCTGCTAAAGCTCCCCTCTGAACACGGGCAGCAGCCCCCAAACGGCCAGTGGCGCGAAAACGCCCACGATCAACACCGCGCTGGCCCAGATGAGCGCGCGCTCGTAACGCCAAAGCGCCGGCCACAGGTCCTGGATGGTGATCCGTATACCGTTGACCGCGTGATAAAGAACCGCGAAGAGCAGCGCGATTTCGGCGATTCTGAACGCGACCGTGTTGTAGGTGGCGAGCGCTTCGTTGTAGGCTTCGGGCCCCAGGACAATGATAAAGGTCTCGAAGATATGGATGGCAAGAAAAAGCGCCACGCCCAGGCCGGTGAGTCGGTGCAGCGCCCAGGCCCACATGCTCACCCCGCCCCGGTACTTCACCGCCTCCTTGAAGCTCATAGTGTAGGAGTTCATCTAAGCTCCGACAGTTGGTGTCCGAGGCGCGGGGCGCCTCGGGTTTGGCATTCCAGCTTACATCAACTCCCTCAGCTTACTAATCGTGCCGCGGACGTGTTCCGCTGACTTCTCCAGCGCGGCTTTCTCTACGCTGCTCAGCTCCACCTCGATGATCTCTTCCACCCCCGCTCGCCCCAGCTTGCAGGGCACGCCCAGGTACGTGTCGGAGATCCCGAACTGACCTTCCACCCAGGCGGCGCACGGCAGGATTCTCTTCTTGTCGTGGACGATCGCTTCCACCATCTGGGCCACGGCCGCGGACGGCGCGTAGTAGGCACTTCCCTCTTTCAGGTAGCCGACGATCTCCGCGCCGCCCTTGCGGGTGCGCTCGATCAACCCATCGATCTCCTTCTTGTCGAGGAACTGGGTCAGCGGGATGCCGCTGATCGTCGTGTAGCTCACCAGCGGTACCATCGTGTCCCCGTGCCCCCCGAGCACCAGCGCCTGGATGTCCTCCACACTGACTTTCAGCCGCTCCGCGATGAACGTGCGGTAGCGCGCCGTATCCAGGACACCGGCCATCCCCAAGACGCGATTCGCCGGGAACCCCGTCGTTTCTTTCGCCACGTAGCACATGACATCGAGAGGGTTGGAGACGACGATACAGATGGCTTTGGGGCTGGCTTCTCGGACCTTCTGAGAGACATCGCGCACGATACGCGCGTTGGTGGCCAGCAGATCGTCGCGACTCATCCCCGGCTTGCGCGGGATTCCGGCCGTAATGACAACGATGTCGCTCTCCGATGTCGCGTCGTAGCTGTTGGATCCGACGACTCGCGTGTCAAACCCGACAATCGGCCCCGACTCGTAAAGATCGAGCGCCTTGCCCTGGGGGATACCTTCTAGAATGTCGATGAGCACCACTTCGCGGGCGAGATTCGCTTCGGCGAGCCGGAGAGCTTGCGTCGCGCCAACGTGTCCCGCACCGACGACCGTAATTCGCTCAACCATACCACACTCCCGATCCCCCCGCGTCGATCCGGGCGCGACCCCCTCGGCGCACGAGTTCCCCGGCGTGCAGAACTACACTGGCCGCCCGCCGGACTCCGCGGGCTTGCAGGTTATGGGGCTAGGTGCGTGAAAGGACTTCGCGCGGCAACCTAAGGCACAAAGCGTGCCTGGGCAAGTGATTAAAGCGGTTGAACAACCCCGTGGCGCAGAGGGTCAGTCGGCCTTGGAGGGGCGCGGTGCTGCGCCCTCCAGCCATACCTCTTCCCCGTCGGCGTAGCGCTCCCGTTTCCAGATTGGCACCTCACGCTTGAGGCGTTCGATCACCTCTCGGGACGCTTTGTACGCTTCGTCACGATGCGGCGCGGCGACGGCGATCGCCACGCTGATGTCACCGACCTCGAGATCGCCGGTGCGGTGCACGACGGCGATGTCGCTCACCGCGAATTGGCCGCGCACCACCTCACAGATCTCGCTGATCTTTCCCGTGGCCATCGCCTCATACGCCTCGTAGCGCAGGCCGGTCACGCGACGTCCGCCGTCGTGGTTTCTCACGACTCCGGTGAACAGGATCACGGCGCCGTCG
>JABAOF010009485.1_pt2 | contig 11823 bp, 9 predicted proteins | sample 7062171 | NCBI WGS metagenome assembly JABAOF01 (sample SAMN14538628, study PRJNA623070) | marine sediment metagenome | biome: marine biome [ENVO:00000428]; feature: marine pelagic biome [ENVO:01000023]; material: deep marine sediment [ENVO:00002113] | place: India: Gulf of Khambhat ... | reverse complement strand
GATGTAAATCAAAACAACAATAGAGGATGATGACTTGCCCATAAAAAGATTCGAATTGACTTCTATCGATGCGAGAAGGTTCACTAGACCTGGAGAGAAACACAAGAATATACGCATCGATCATAACAGCAGTGTTACTCTGGTTACAGAAATAAACGATAAAGAGGCGAATGTGGACTTCAGATTCACTGCAAATTATTCTGGTTTAGGAATTATCAAAATAGAGGGCAGTTTGATTTTTGAGGGCGATGCATCATCTTTGGCAAGACAGTGGAGCACACAGAACAACATGCCAAATGAGGTGGCAAATGAGATCCACACCACGATCATGAACAACTGCATTCCTGAGGCGATGTTACTGGCTAGGGATATCAGATTACCACCTCCTATTCCTATGCCCAAAGTGAATATTCGGTCGCAAAAGAAAGGTGGAGAGCCAGGCGGCTACGCCTAACATTCATTCTGCTGAGCTCCGATTTTTTGAAACCTCACGCCAATGATAAAGCCAAGGCTAACTTTTATCCATTGAAAATCAAATTTATATTAAATTGAAAAGATAATTTTTATCTGATATGACCAAGTGCAAATGAACCGATGTTAACACCCTTCTTGCTGTGGGTGTATCTTATCCATGCCCTTGACTGCACATCACCTATACCTTTCACACACAGGAAGGTTTGCAACTGCTCCAACTTGAATTCTACGGCTCCATCCATGATCGAGCCTAACATCTGGATATCCGTTTCAGAATGCATTCCCTTCTCGATGATGAACATAGAAACAGCCTTGTCCCTCTTTCTTCTCCCTGCANNGGCTATCAATGTGGATATCGATCTGAAGGCTAGCCTGTAATATTTATGCTTCTTTTGTAGCTCTTTTGCTATGGCATCCACGCTCTTAAGGATACCTTCATGATCCGTGGGTTGTTCAATATAGGTGGTGTAAGCATCCTCAGTCTCCTCCCCCATGCTCTTAGAGTAGGCATCTACATACCTGACAAGATCCAGTTTTTCGTACTCCTGAAATCCTGATACAACGAACTCCATCTCCTCCCTGATATCTGTTGGTGTCTTGTCTGTTATGACAAAGATCGCGGGTATGCCCTTCTTCAATCCCTCGGCCACGAATTGGTTTACCACGACCTCCTTTCCAATAAACGCCTGGCCATAAACCAATACGTTGGAACCAAACGGAATACCTCCAAATAACAGGTCATCCAACCTTGGGTTACCGGTCTTGACCTTCTCAACCTGGATTTCTAAAGCCCTTTCCTCTTCTCTCGCCTCTATCTCCTCTTCGATGAGACCCTGCTCCCTGACTCTGAGCTCCTCCGCCTTGGCGCTGAGGTACTTCTCCCTCTTTCTGATATCCTCCTCCTTCTCATTGACCTTCTGTTGCAGTTCCTCAAGCCGCTTTTTCAGTTCAATTTCTTTGAGACCACCGCCCTCCTTCTTGGCCTCTGCTACCTTCCTTCGTTCAGCCTGTAATAACTTCTCCCTATACAACAGGTCTTCCTCACGCCTCAGCAATTCATCTTCTTTGTACGTTAAAGGCTCCTTTAACTTCGCCATTTCGTCCTCTTTGTACTTGAGTTCTTCCCTCAATCTTTCGATTTCATTCTCCCTCAATAGAATGGATTTTTCCTTGGAGGCGAGCAATCTTTCTTTTTCAGCCAACTCCTCTGAAATCTCACCTTCACCTTTTGAGCGCCTCACTAAGGCCTCTTTCTCCAACTTTTCATCGATTTTTGCCTTTTGAACCTCTTCCTCGAGAGATATGATCCTTTTCTTTAATTCGTTTTCTCTCTTCGTATACTCAGCTTCTTTGTCCCTCAATTCCGCTTCGAACCTGTTTCTTAGCTCAGCATCTGGAACGCCTTCTCCTGCGGAGGCCATCTCGGCTTTTTCTTCAAGTTCCTTAACTTGAGCCAACAATTCCTGTGCTTTAGAGTTGATCTCGCTCTCCTTTTTAACGAGCTCCATCTCTTTTTCTTTCAGCTTTTTCATCTCATCAGGTAAGTCGTCTATCTTTTCTGTAAGACTCTTCTCAAGGGTCTTGAGGCTGTTCTCCTTCTCCTCGATTATCTTCTTCAATCTCTCCTCGTCAGCTGTAGTCTTCTTGAGCTGAGATTTCCATTTCTTCATCTCACCTTCTCGGATTTTCAACTGTTGAGCTTTGACGTACTTTATGACTCCTATGCTGCTTTTCTTTACCTTGGCTAACTCCGCCTCAACATCCTTCCTCTTCTTGATTTCTCCTTGTAATTCCTTATTGAGCTCAGCAGTCTCAGTTATCAGCTTAATTGGATCAAAATCCTTGGTCTTGAGTTTCTTCAATTTATCTCTTAGGCTCTTCTTGAAGGCCTCCAATTCAGATCTGAGTTCGTTTACTTCATCTTCCCTAGACTTAAGTTCCCCCCCGATCTGCTTGATTATTTTATCTTTTTCTACAAGCCTCTCCTCCACCTCACCTGACGGGACCTCCACCCGCAATGGTTCTTCGCTCAGCCACTCATCTAAAGCCTCTCCGCCGCCCTCTCCCGTTAGCCAACTCTTAAGGGCGTCATCCTTAACACCGCTCACAGGTGCCGCCACCTGATTCATAGCTACTTGACCGCTTTCTGGGCCCTTACCAAGCCATACCTGCAATGCACCTTCACCGGCCTCACCGCTCAGCCATCTGGCTAACGCTTCGTCCTCTAAACTCTGTGAATTTTTCTTGACATCTACGCTAGGATTTGAGCTTTCTCTTTCGGCAGGCATTTTTTCTGCCTTATCCTTTATTTCCTTTTTAGCCTTTTTCGCAGAATCATCACTGATTTCGTTGCCACACGCATCGCATTTTGTAGAATCTAAAGCCAGCAACTCGCCACACATAGGGCAGACCTGAGCTTCACCTTCGGAAGGGAGCGTTTTTTCGTCTGGGCTTGGATTTTTCTTGGCTTTGGGACTTTTCCCAGCCTTTTTAACGCGGGCCTTGCCTTTCTTTATCGCCAAAATTGGGCACCTCTACGCGCTTTACACCTTTTTTTAGGGTTTCTTTTAACCTCTTTTTAATACGGTAATTATTACATTAATCTCTCGGCGTTATGTCTCTATTAATACATTATACAATCAACAGTATAAATAAGTTTCACATTAAATCTCACATTAAATTGCGTTCCTAAACCCCTTTTAGCCGCTTTTTTCACCATATATCGCCTTCTTCATTAAATAGGATTAACAACCAATTTATAACTTCTTTATTACAGCATAATAATAGAACCATGTGACCTCCAACTCCCAATATTCACCAGGATCACCATCAGGTGGACCCCCTAAGAAGCCAAGGGCCTGTGTAAGGGTGATATTGTAGGTCCATTCACCTGTACCATTTGTTCTTGTATAATTCTCTGCAAGAAGCATTCTTAAAATCTTCTCGGATTCAGCCGGAATCGTCAATGGCGGAGGTTTTTGGTTAAGGTAACCTACCGCTGGAGCATAAACTATGATTTGTTCGGATGTGCTAGGCCCTCCATCATACATCTTTTGATCTGGTGAAGTGATATTCATGATAAACTCATCATTGGGTTCGGGTTCAGTAAGAGGTGGATCGCCTACATATGGTTGAAAATCAGACCATGTCAAATTGAACCTCACCTTGGTGATGTTTAATACGTTAATGTTTTTATACAGTATCTCGCTTGTTCCTTCATTATTATCGGAGGGATAGCTGTGACCACCTAACTTTATACTTTCCGTACCCCAAGTCACCTTCCATGTCCTAAATATAACATCGAATCCACGTGATGTTGCAGCTTTTGCACCGTCGTTGTCAGTGATCGTGAGGGTAATTTCTAACCACTGTTTGGTGGTGTAAACATGCGAAACACTCATACCCGTGTCATTGGCTCCATCGCCGAAATTCCAAAAATAATCCCTTACATATCCATCAGGATCATATGAATCGTTGGCTTCAAAATATACAGGCTCGTGAATATAAGCTGGAAGCGTAATATTTATTGCAGGCCTTGGCAGTTCGTTTACATGGATCGTCATGGCCTGAACAGCTTTCTTGCCTTCGTCATCTGTGATTATCAGTACAACTGTATAATTGCCTCCTTTCTCATAATGATGGCTGATGTACTTACCCGTTCCATTTTGGCCGTCATCAAAATCCCAGTAATATTTGACGATCTCTCCATCCCTGTCGAAAGACTCGTTGGCATAAAAAGTCACTGTTTCGTTAACATTGATGAAAGTGGCACTTGCCTTCAAGTCTGGCTCAGGGGGTAGGTTTTCGCCCCATCTGATCCACCCTGGAAAAAAGATAATCGTTAATATCAGAATTACTGCGATTGCTATTACTGTAATTACCACAGCCTTATCCATAGTGCATCCCTTTTTACTATATAGTATATTGATATTTAAACTTTATTCCATTCATAGAATAGGCCAGATACTACAAATATGCATTTTTTTCCAAATGGTTGATCGTGGAATTGGATAACCTCATCCATCTTTTGAATGAAATCACCAAATCTTCGATTTAAAGTTATCAATTAAGATACTCAAAACTGATAGCTGGGAGCTATCCTATAAATATCATCTATGATTATATTTTTATGTAGATTGTTGCCAATTAAAGAGTTTATAACGGTGGTACATTTGGAACATCCAGACCGTAAGGAACTGCGCAAGATATTCAAAATGACCATGCTTATACATAAAGACAAGAACATAGCCAGAATTCTAGCAGCCACTATGAGAAGACCCCTAAGCCCACAACAGATCAGCAAGATATGTGACATACCACCCATGCAATGTTTCCGCACTATAAAGAAGTTGAAGCAAAATGGTTTGATAAAGGTCGTAAGGAAGGTGGCTGTAAAGGGGAAACCAGATAAATCGATTTATTTCTATAAAGCCCAATTGAATCCAGAATTTTTTTACATCGAAAACGGGAGGTTCAAGGTGAGGTTTCCCGCGGTATTTCGTCTTTCAAACGGCAAAGAAGTAGATTTAAAAGCCATGTTTGAATCCCGTGCAGTTGTAAACAACTCAGTCATGTAATATATCGCCGTTTTTCTTCGATTTTATCCTTTTTAAATCTATTTCCCGATATATGCCAGTATCCTAAAAATTAAACTTTATACGAACTATATTAAAACGGAAATCTTTTATAATAGTTTAATCTATTATTTTTATTGGTGAAAATCACCAGAGAGAATAATAAAACTGTCTCACTTAGAAAGTGACGATAGGAGGGATGTCAATGAGCATTTGGATATGGCTTCAACCTGGTAACAAGGCATGGAAGGTCATATCAGACTATGAAAAAGGGATAATTCGTGTGTACAACGAAAAAGGAGAGATCATCTTAGAAAAAAGAGGACTCAGCAGAGCTGTTATTTCCATTGTGGAAGCTAACTTCCTCAGTATGGTGGCAACAAAGCTGACTGACATTGAATCAGGTACAGATTTATCCTCCACATCTAAAGACACGATGTACCTTGATAATCCAATGTATGTTTGAGCATAGGGAAATGAGGTAAGTTCATTCCTCCCTTATGTTTTTCTTTTTTTCTCCTCCAGCTTGTCGTCTATGACCGGGATTTTTGAATCGGAGGGTCACCGATACTTTAGCCTATTGATGTAAAAGTTTTTCTCCTCTTCTTCCTTCTAGATCCTCTTCACTTCTAAGTTCATTGATATTATACTTTAATCCGGTACAATTTACAAATACAATTATCGAGTTTTTTCTTTTCGCCCTATCCATTTCAATATCCCTAATAATATCTACCTCCTATAAACATCTCAAAATCGGGGATGTAAATTTCGTAAGCCTTCAAATTGATTGAAGTTTGTATTTGATTTTTCATATCTTCTATATGTTTCAATTTTCTCTTTTTCTTTCTACTATCCTGCATGTTTTTCATTGCAAAAATTGTTTAGAAACGTGAATATAATTTTAGTTAAACTTTAGACAATATGAAACTGAAATTGATAATCAGGCCTGATAGCCAGATACGATACTATTTAAGATATAAAAACAATTTTTTTACGGTTAAAAAAACAGGGATAGGGGAGTATAATGGAAGAAAATGAAATGAATCCTATTGAAGCGTCAAAGATAATAACTGATGAATACTCAGCAAAAATACTTGTTGCTACATATAAAAAGCCCAAGAGTGCATTAGAATTGAGCCACAGATTTGGGATACCGATAGCCGCATGTTACAGGAGGATTCATCTCCTGGAAAAAGTGGGTTTGCTGACCTGTGTTGACAAAGTTCTAACACAAAAGGGTAAGAGGATCAAGATATACCTTTCGCAGCTGAAAAACGCCTACATCTTCTTTGAGAAGGGAAAACTCAGGGTGAGGTTCGAGCTAAAGACAGGAACTGTGGAGAATTTCGGCGGTGAATGGACACCTATGGATGATTCAGAAAACGATTACTGGCCATCCACATAATTCTCTTTTATTTTATTATTCCAAATTTAACAGGGTTACTTTTTCAATTGCTAATTTTATAATCACTTTATGTGGCGATTTTGATATTATTTTTTGTAGGGCTTTTATGTGATAACCAGACATGATAACTGTCAGTGATAACCGAACCAAAAATGGTATAGTATCTGAAGACCAATGATAATATGATGCGATATGGCAGAAGAACAGTTAAGGATGGATCCTTTTAAGGCGTCGGGCTTCATCTCAGATAAATATGCAGGGAAAATTCTTGCTGCGACATACAACTCACCGAAGAGTGCCAAGGAATTATCAAAAATGTACAACATTCCCATCGCAGCGTGTTACAGGCGCATTCGTGAGTTGGAAAGACTCGGCCTTTTAGTGGTCGCCGGAGTGGTATATGATAGCCGAGGCAAAGGCACAAAGTTGTACCAGTCACAACTGAACGGTGCATATGTATATCTATTAGGTGAGAGACTTAAAGTTTATTTCAAACTCTCCTCAGGTGTATCGTTGATAATGACTTCACACGCCTCTTAAAAACCGCTCAAGCCTTTTAAGTTTTAATTTTGTTAATTGGGAACCCTATATCCAATTTTAATTTTTAGGTTCCTCATTTTCTGGTTTTAAAGATGAAGAGGTTAAAACGTCCTTTATTCCAACAAATTCTACACCGCACCTGGGACATTTACTAACTTTCGCTTCAATCTGTTTGCCACATACCGGACATTCTATTACCTCTATTTCTAAGACCTCTATTTCTTCGGCCCCCACAACCTCAGGCAAGCCCTCCTCGACACTTTCTATATACTCCCCAAGTTCCTCTACGCCTGGTTCTTTTGTGTCTTCCTCACTCCCTTGGGCTGCTTTTTTAATGATTAAGCTGGCGGTCATCGCCCTTATGCCCTTTAATTTGGCCATATCCCCGTCCCAGTCTTTGAGCACCGCGCCATATTTTTCGTTGATATCTTGGAGTAGCTTTTTCACTCTATTGCGAAGCTTAGGACCATATCCCTCAAATATTACCGCTAAAAAGAGATCCTGATTTCTCTCAATGAGAATCTTATGTTCACCGAACTCCATCTGGTCTAGTTCCCAATCATCCTCTGAGGTTTTATCTGAGAAGGTATCATTGATGAAGTTCTGAACTGCTGTAAACATACCACTGACAACCACATCCTCCAACTCCGAGCTCTCTTCCTGAGATACGTGGGCCATTGGCAGGCCATTCTCGTGGATTAAAAAGGCCTCATATACATGATATTTGCTCCTTTTCTTATAAAATGCAAATGCACCACCAATACCGGCAATAAGGAATAAGAACACCCAAGGCCAAGGAATGAGGTCCCATATGGTGGGTACAACCAGCTCGGAACTTTTGATATCCACAATAAAACTTCTGGTGGCCTCAAGCTCACCGTCACTTACCGTGATCGTTATAACATCTTCCCGAACACCTTCAGGATATTGGAACATCAGAATGCTTCCTGCCAAGGTTATATAACTTTGGCCAACCTCGCTTCGCACAGTTATGATGAGTTCAGATGCATTATTATCAATATCATTGATGTACTGCGAAAGATCCAATAACCATTGATCTCCTTCTTTCTTCTCCTGCTTTGGTATGCTACCTATTGTAGGTGCATCGTTGACTGGCACCACTACAACAAGAATCTTGTCCTCTGCAAGAGCTCCTGTTGGATCTGTGGCTCGGAATGTAACCCACTCAAAGCCGTACCAATTCTCGGGAGCTGAGAAGTCAACAGTTAAATTCTCATTGATGGTAGCATTGATGAATTTCGTGCCGTTAGTGTAGTACAAAACATCGCTATCAATGTCGTAGAAATATTCGCTCAAACAGAAAGCATTCCATAAAACGGTGTCTTCATCAAAGAAAATATCGGGCAGGTTGTGTATCAACTCAGGAGGGAAATTGTTGGTGACTGTTATCTGAATCTGATGAGAAGCTATCTCCAAACCGTCTGATACATAGATAGTCACTGGGATTGTGGTACCGTTCATAACCTCGGGGTAATTCACAACTATGCCTAAGTGGTTGTTTTGTTGGAGCCAAAGGTAATCTGTTAACTCTGAGGTCCATACGATCAATTCGGATGTGAGGTTGTCTGGATCGGAAATATAGGGCGACAGATCAAATGCATAGGAATAATCGTAGTGGACAACGAGGTCAGGTACACCTGATATCTCAGGAGGATTATTCACTGGTATGACGGTCACTGTTATGGTGTCCTCTGCTATTGCACCGATTGGATCCTCTGCCCTAAACGTAACGAATTCGCTTCCTGTCCAATGTCCTAGGGCTGTGATGTCCACTGTGTTATTCTCATTGATGTTCACCTTTATGTTGAAGTAACCTGAGGAGAAGTAAAGACTGTCTTGGTCTTTATCTATGAAATAATCGTCTAAATCAAAAACGTTGTAGAGAGTGGAATTCTCTTCAAGAACCACATTTGGAAGCTTGGTTACCAACTCAGGCACCCAATCTGAGGTGACATTGACTAGAATCATGGCTTGAGCAGTATCGGTGCCATCTGATAATGTTAGAAAAACCAAAACGCTCTGACCCACCATACTTTGTGGATAGTGGAAAGTCACCTTCAAACCATCCACCTCGGCGTAACCATATTCTGTATTAACTGTCGGTTCAGAGGTGGTGATGATCAAATTCTCCACAGGAGTCTCAATATCGTGAACATAGAAGGTGTAGTCCCAGGGACTTGGATCATCTTCGTCCGTGCTGGGATCATCATAATGGACATATAAATTAGGAGGAGAAGGAGCAAAGTAGGGAGGATCATTTACAGGAGTGATATTCACCCAAAGAACTTGAGAAACCTTATCACCGCTGCTGTCCCAAAGCCATAATATCACTTCATCGTTTCCAAAGGCATCAGGTACCGGGATAAATGTGAATACATCATCACTGCTGTTCATGCCTGTGACAGAGTAAAGTGTGTTATCCACTCCTGTTATATACCATCTTAAATCCGGACCGGAATCCTCAATATCCGCCTCATAAGTTGTGAGATCAAATGCCCAAGGTAGGCTGTCCTCTGGCTTGATTTGATTGGGTATAATTCGAGTTATTATCGGAGGAATGTTGCCCATATCCTGCACGACCAACAAAGCTTCGATTTCACTTACTGCGTAATTTGTCGAGCCTAAATACCTCGCTATGATACCATAGGATTCAGGAGCCAGATTAACTGTATAACTTACAGAGGCCACACCACTTGCAGATGTGATGGTTAAGCCAATGAACTCACCACCTTCGTAGAGCCCATTCTTGTTCTTGTCTATATAAAAAGCCACTTGCTCGTTACCAATTGGATCGCTTTCATTGTCAATGAGGACAGCAGTTAAATATATGTCTTGGCCCTCATCTACAACATCGCCAGTAGCTGTGAGCCTTGCCCCTTTTGCCACGATAGTTAATATGGCCTCACCGTCATCAACTACAAAATCCCCTGAGCCAACGTATACGGCAGTAAAATAGTATGTGCCAACAGAAAGATTGGAAGTATAAATCAGAGAAACGCTTCCATCTGCAAGGGTGGTGCCAACACCAGCAAACTCGCCTGTCTCATAACTTCCGTTCTTATTTACATCGATGTAAAACACTACATTTTCATCTGGTATGGGATTATTGAAATCATCTAATAATGTGGCATTGAGATGAATCTCATCGCTGTATTCTTCTGTAAGATCTACAACATACAGAATGCCATGCTTTGGTATTACGTCAGGAGCGTCAATCTCCGTGGTTTCTATTGCCCATAATCCTAATGAATCGTTGGCTGCGAAATGGAAGGAATACAAGCCGCTTGTTAATGTGGTGTTGAGATAGTATTCCTTGCCATCCGTGTAATCAATATCAGAGGAATTAATCTCTATAAGATCGAAAATCCCACCTGCAGGTCCTGTAAGATTCAACGTGATATTGTAAGGTGCGTGATCATCCAAGTCAGTATATATTATTGTAAAGTTGAACCAGGTGTCTGTGTATCCTATAATTGGATCCACCTGATCAAATGATAAGGTTGGAGCTCTATTGATAACATCGAACTGCAAAATTCCGGTTTCAATCCAATTTCCAAGGGTATCGTTGGCTGCGAAATGGAAGGAATACTGCCCGACAGCAAATCCTGATAGATTGTAATAATAATCCTTGCCATCCGTGTAATCCATATCCAAAGGATCCAGTGCAAATAAATCATAAACTCCAATACCGGTAATATTCACAGTCATGATGTTCGGTGCATGGTTATCTAAGTCTGCGTAGGTTACAGTGAAGTTGAACCATGTGTCCGTAAACCCTGTAATCGGATCGACCTGCTCAAACAATAGAGTAGGTACCCGATCGATCACATCGAAATTTAATATTATAGTCTCAACCCAATCTCCTTGTGTATCGTTCGCTGCGAAATTAAAGGAATAAGAGCCAATTGAAAATCCTGATGTATTGTAATAATATGCTTTGCCATCTGTATAATCGATATCTAAAGGATCGAGTTCTATTAAATCATAAACACCTATGCTTGTTATATTCACGGTTATGACATCCGGAGGATGATTATCCAAGTCAGTATAAATAACAGTGAAGTTGAACGCGGAATCAATATCTCCCACAGATGGATTTACCTGCCCAAATGATAAGGTGGGAACTCTATTGATCACATCGAACTGTAAAATACCAGTTTCAGTCCAGTTACCAATAGTATTGTTGGCTGCGAAGTAGAAGGAATATTGCCCGATAGCAAAACTTGTTGCATTGTAATAATACTCTTTACCGTCTGTATAATCGGTATCTAAAGGATCCATTTGTATCAAACTGTAAACACCCACACCGGTTATGTTCACCGTAATCGTGAATGGTGCATTGTTATCCAAATCCAAATATGTCACCGTGAAGTTGAACCATGTATCGATATATCCGATTATTGGATCCACTTGATCCAAGGACAGCACTAGCCCTCTATCGATCACATCGAACTGCAAAATACTACTTTCAGTCCAGTTCCCAATTGTATCATTGGATGCGAAGTGGAAGGAATAAGAACCAACCGCAAATCCTGATGCGTTATAGTAATATGCTTTGCCGTCCATATAATTGGTATCCAAAGGATCAACTTCGATTAGATCATAAACACCCACACCGGTGATGTTCAATGTGAGATTGTAAGGCGCATGGTCATCCAAATCCATGTAATTCACTGTGAAATTAAATCCGGTGTCTGTAAATCCTGTTATTGGATCGACCTGATCCAGTGCAAGTATTGGATCTCTATTTAACACATCAAATCCTAAAATGTTACTCTCACTCCAGTTTCCATCGGTATCATTTGCAGC
>JABAOF010009026.1_pt2 | contig 11824 bp, 13 predicted proteins | sample 7062171 | NCBI WGS metagenome assembly JABAOF01 (sample SAMN14538628, study PRJNA623070) | marine sediment metagenome | biome: marine biome [ENVO:00000428]; feature: marine pelagic biome [ENVO:01000023]; material: deep marine sediment [ENVO:00002113] | place: India: Gulf of Khambhat ... | reverse complement strand
GGGTGACTGACGGGGATCGAACCCGCAACCTCCTGCTCCACAGGCAGGCGCTCTACCATTGAGCTACAGCCACCGAGTATCATGAGGTGGATGCTAAGGTTTCCTTACAGCCACCGTGAATATATATTTTACATCTTGAGCCTAAAAAATACCATATTCATAAAATAAAATTGACAAATAACAGCAAATTGTTTCACAATATATTTAATTATGCCTGCTCGTAAAGACAAAAAGGAAGAAACGGAAAAGGAAACCCCTGAAGCACCAGAAGAGGAAAAAGAAGTAATTGAGGTAAAAACAACCAAGAAGTCCGAAGAGCCCGAAAAACCAGAGCCCACCCCGAAAGCAGAAGAAAAGCCGGACGAAAAAGCAGAGGCTACCATCTCTTCTTTTAGCCAATTAGACGAAACTCAAGAAGATACGACAAAGACAAAAGAAGAAGAAAAAAAAGAGGAACCATCCGAAACTAAAACTGAAGAAGCACCCGAAGAAGATGAAACTACTGAACAGATCGTACAAACAAAGGACTACGTTCCTGGATTTGGAGCTGAAGCAGAACCAGAACCAGCTGGAATAAATAAATCTAAAGTTTTTATAATTATCGCCATCCTTGTCGTTGTTGGTGTAATAGTTGGCGGAGTTTTCTATTATAAATCTGAAGTGGCAAATAAGAAAACTGCTGCTGAACCAACTCCAACTCCCAAATTGGCTGAACCAACAGAAACACCAACTCCCACCGAAGAAGTAACTGAAGAGGTTGTTTTATCGGAATATTCTATCAATGTTTTGAATGGCTCGGGAGTTCCTGGTGAAGCTTCAAGTGTCAAAGAGGCTCTTGAAGAAAAGGGGTTTGAAGATATTGATACCGGAAACGCTGACTCTTATGACTATACAAATACAGAAGTAAGTCTTAAGGAAAATACACCGGAAGCAGTTTATACTGCTATTGAAGAGGCACTAGGTGATAGCTACACCCTTGAAAAATCAGAAACCAAACTAGACGAAAACTCCACTTACGACGTGGAAATAATTGTTGGAAAAAAGAAGTAACTTCAATCTTACATCACGCTGATAACTAAACTATATACTTCAATATACAACTAATAGATCTAATATTATAATTTATTAAACTAAAATCAATCATTTATTCTTTCAAGTTTATGGGCAGGTCAATAAATAGGTGTGTAAAAAAATATAACACGGGTATAAGTAAAGTAATTCCCCCTACCAAAACCAAAAAAATAATTTACAAAAATATTAAATGTTATGAACCACAAATATATATTTCACACAAGAAAATTCACAACGAAGCAAAAATACCACAATATATTTTTAAAGGTACTCATTACTACTCGCAGATAATTAACGATATTGGTCGAGTAATCTATTCTAGTGGTGCCAATGGAAAAGGCCATTTTAAAACAGAGGCTATTGTTAGCGGATTAATGGAGATGGCTGAAAGATATTCTTGTTGCAAGTATCTTTTCACCAATGCGACCAGAAATGCTGAGATTTCTACATTCAAAAAAAATAGTATTCATTATTCACTAGATGATTTCTACTCAAATCCTTTTTATCGAGACAGCGTAGAAGTACTTGAAGAAAGAGAAATAGATTCAGCTAGACTGCTTTGGTATAAAGCTTATTCTTTAGACGGACGGATAGTAAGTCTCCCAATTTCACTTATATGTTATACCTATGAATTAACAAACGGTATGGCATCGGGGAATACTTTTGAAGAAGCCCTTAGTCATGCCATATGTGAAATTATTGAAAGACATTGTAAAACAGTTATTAGAGAAAATAAATTAGTAGCTCCAGAAATAGATCAAACCAGTATCCGTTCCTCAATAGTTAGGTCTATATTGAGTAACTTTCAGCCATTGAATCAAAAAGTTATATTAAAAGACTTTTCCCTAAATATGGGTATACCAGTAATCGGAGTTATTCGAAGAATTGCTAGAAATAAGTATATTACAACCACAGGAGTCGCACCAAAGAAAGAAGAGGCAATAATTCGTGCATTAGTAGAAAATGTCCAAATAGAGAATGATGTGAACGCTAAATCTAGATCAGAAGTAGAATATTACTTAAAGAATAAAGGAAAATTGAACTATCGTGAGATACCAGACCTTCATGACACGGATATAAAAAAGGAAATTTACTCGTTAAAATCGTTACTTGAAAAACAAAAAATGACTATCTATTACATCGATACTACCGACAAAAAACTTAGAATTCCAAGTGTTTTTGTCTATATAACTAATACAAAGAGAAGTAGCGATCAACTTTCCCATAGAAATATAATAATGTCTGTTATTGAAGAGTCGTTAAGAATTAAAGATTACAAACAAGCTCAAAGGTATATCAACTTCGGTTTTAAAAAAGACCCTGGTAACATAGGTATCTACCAGTACTACAATGGTTTGGTTTCCGCATTTGAAAAAAACTATAAGAAAGCGATAGTTTTTTTTGAAAAATCGCTTAATAACAAGCCAATTTATGAGTTCCTTCCACTTGTAAATATTAATATTGGTATTTGTTATCTTGCAATGGGTAAGATGGACAAATTACTTAAGTATTATTTAGATAATTTAAAGTTATACCCTGATATTAAACACACATTTATTCGTACTCATCATCGTTACAATTCTGGTTTATTTAATAATGCTTTAAATTTATATTCTAGTCTGCAATCTAAATTATTTGAAAATGGTAAATCACAACAGCTCAAAGGATTGTACGAAATATATAACACTTTAAGGAAAAAATAGAGCTTGATTCACCTCAAAATTTTAGCTAGAAACACTTCTTATATTTGATACAGAATTATCAAAAATAGTAAAATATATACTTGCTCCGAGCCGAGGTGGCGGAATTGGCATACGCGCAAGACTTAAAATCTTGTGGTCCAATAGGACTGTGTGGGTTCGAGTCCCACCCTCGGCACCACTTCGCTAAAGCTCATGGTAAAATTAGAAGAACGGAGTGTGGCGCAGTTGGCTAGCGCGCCGCGTTTGGGACGCGGAGGTCCTGGGTTCGAGTCCCAGCACTCCGACTTAAGCGGGAGTAGCTCAGTTGGTTAGAGCGTCAGTTTTCCAAACTGAAGGTCGTGGGTTCGATCCCCATCTCCCGCTCATAATATAGATAATAATTTGCGCCTGTAGCTCAATGGATAGAGCGGCGGTCTTCGGAACCGGAGGTTGGGGGTTCGAGTCCCTCCAGGCGCACTAGTAATATTCACTCACACTCCTTATAATTTCTTCTAATATGACCACTATCCAGAAACAAATTGAAAATATTGAAAAAGAAATTAGAGAAACGCCTTATCATAAAGCTACCGAGCATCATATCGGCAAACTCAGAGCTAAACTAGCAAAATTACGCGATAAACAAATTGGACAAAAAATTAAAAAAAGAGGAGGGGGTAGGGGATACGCTATCAAAAAACAAGGAGATGCAACTGTTGTTTTAGTCGGCCCACCTTCAGTTGGCAAATCAACCCTTTTAAATAAACTAACAAACGCTAAAAGTAAAATTGCTCCTTATGCTTTTACCACTGTTTCTGTTATTCCCGGAATGATGAAATATAAAGACGCCCAAATTCAAATCTTAGACGTACCCGGTCTAATTGAAGGTGCTGAAGAGGGTAGGGGTCGAGGAAGAGAAGTTCTTTCAGTTGCTCGAGGAGCTGATTTATTAATAATATTGTGCGACGTAGGAATGAGAGATAAGTTTGAGCAAATCACTAAGGCACTAGAAAAAACAGGTATCCGGATTAATAAAGAGCCACCAAATGTTTCTATCGTAAAAAAAGTCCGCGGTGGAATTATAATTCATTCAAATATCAAGCATGGTTTATCCAAAGATACTATAAAAGATATTGCCCAAGAACTCGGCATAAAAAATGCGGAGATAACCATCAAAGAGAAGCTAAAAACTGAGCGGTTAATCGACGCCTTCTCTCCAAACAGAGTTTATATTCCAGCTATTTATTTAATAAATAAAAGCGATCTATTGAAAAATGAAACCATCCCAGCAAAGTATAATAATATATATTATTATAGTGAGAACTCGATATTAATATCGGCAAAAAAGGGAAAAGGGATAAATAAACTAAAGCAATCTATTTGGGAAAATTTATACTTAGTTCGCATCTACCTAGTAAAAGCTAATGAAAAGCCTTCTTTCAAACATCCAGTTATCATGAAGAAAGATCAAATATTGTACAACGTTGCCGAAAAAATTGGCACTGAGTTTGCTGAAGATAAAACACGAGCAAAAATCTGGGGTCCTGGAGCAAAACACCCTGGTCAAGAGGTTTCTCTTTCAAAAAAGGTTGTAGGAGAAATGCAGGTAAGGTTTATTTAATTTGAATTGTCAAAGGTTGGCAAATTTCCTCGTAAAACAATTGTTAATTCATTTAGATTGTTTCTAGTCTGTTCTACACCAACTCCAGAATAACCACCAATTTCAGCAACTAATCGTGTTATTAACAATTTATTACGCAAGCTTTCAAGTACTAACCGCCTCGTTTTTTTATCTAACATTTTTAATGGATTGATATATCTCTCTTTTAATTCAACAGTCATATTAAGTGATAATTGTAAGTTATTGTACCAAAACAACTGCAATTTCTTAGTCTTAAATTCAATTGTCAAGCTTATTTTGATATAATACCTAAAGTTCCTTGAAATTCATGCCGAAGTGCCGGAATTGGCAGACGGGCACGCTTCAGAAGCGTGTGCTCTTTTGAGCGTGTGGGTTCGACTCCCACCTTCGGCACTCAATGGTAATTAAGCCGAGGTGCTGGAATTGGTAGACAGGCTACGTTGAGGACGTAGTGCTCTTTTGAGCGTGCAGGTTCAAATCCTGTCCTCGGCACCAAATTTGTTATAATGAGGTCGGTTAGCTCAGTTGGTTAGAGCGTTCGGCTTACATCCGAAAGGTCGCAGGTTCGAATCCTGCACCGACCACTGCGCTGAGGTAGCCAAGTTGGTCACGGCGGGCGCCTGAAGAGCGTCAGATAGGGGTTCGATTCCTCTCCTCAGCACTCATTGCACTCGTTCTGAGGCGAGAATCGAGGAGCGCAAATTAATGTGTTGCAGTTATGCACGGCGACTCCTCTCCTCAGCGCCGTGCGGGAATAGCTCAGCTGGTAGAGTGTCTCGTTGCCAACGAGAAGGTCGCGGGTTCGAATCCCGTTTCCCGCTCTCGATAAATCTCGAGCTGGTCAACGGCGTTCGATTTCACTCCCGATAAAGTCGGGATTGCCGAATCCCGTTTCCCGCTCCGCGCCCCTGTAGCTCAATGGATAGAGCAGGAGTGTTCTAAACTCAAGGTTGGGGGTTCGAATCCCTCCAGGGGCACCGCGAGTGGTACACCTGTAGCTTAATGGTAAACCAATCTTGCTGACAGTTGCAGGAGTCGCTAGCTCAATTGGCAGAGCAACCGGCTCTTTAGACAGAATTTGGCCCCGTAGCTCAGCGGTAGAGCAGTCGCCTCTTAAGCGATTGGCCGAAGGTTCGAATCCTTCCGGGGTCACAAAGCTAAAGTCTGTCGCCGCAAGGCGGATACCGGTAGGTTCTGGGTTCGATTCCCAGGCGACTCACATCCAGTCTCTAAACCACTATATATAGCGTTATTGAGTACCCATCAACACTTCCCGTAGTCAATCCTCAAAAACTTGACACACCATCGCAAACTATGTCATCCTTTCTCAGGTAGGAATAATCTTCACGACTATGCAATTTAGCAAGACTGAAGAAGATAATTCGATCTGGAAAAAAGCCCTTTTAGTGCTAATATTTTTCCTAATTACTCCTGTTGCACTTGGAACCAGTTTGGTTTCCCTTATCACCTTATCCAAAACCAATGAAGTCGAAAAAGCCGAAGTTAAAACCCCCAACACAATTTACAACCATATTTATGGGGTCCAAGTTTATGCTTCACTCCCATCATCATTTCCGAGTATTTCAGGAGAGGTTACTTCAGCCGATTCAAAAGTTGGACTAATTCATGAATACCTTTTAGAAAAGGAGTCTTCTCTTGCCCCGTACGCAGAATTTATTGTTAAAACTGCTGAAAAATATGGATTAGATTACCGCTTAACTACCGCGATTGCCCAAAAAGAGTCTGGGCTATGTAAAGTCATCCCAGAAGGAAGCCATAATTGCTGGGGCTGGGGTATCCATAGCAAGGGTACATTGACTTTTAATACTTATGAAGAAGCGATTGATACTGTTTCCCGGGGAATAAAAGAAAATTATATTGACCAGGGTTATATTACCTTGGAAGAAATCATGGCCAAATACACTCCCTTATCTCCAGGCACTTGGGCAGAAGGTGTCGGCTTCTATATGAACCAGATTCTCGAAAACTAGTTCTTCGGAATTTTATTAATTGATGAATTCACCTTACTTAGCAAAAACATTTGGATTTCACTGATAAAATAGTACTGCTTAATAATTTTAACTTATGAGTGCTTATTACGATGATTTTGACTACCCCTCATACTGGAAGGGTAGAGAATATGAGCATCAATCGGAATTAATATCTTTAAAAACATTTTTAGATAAAATTCCCAAAATCAATACCTTAATCGAAATTGGTGCTGGATTTGGTAGACTGATTCCAACTTATTTATTCCGCTCCAAAAAAATAATCCTCTCCGACCCTTCAGTAAAACTACTCAACATTGCCAAAAAAAACTTCAAAAGTAAAAATATTAAATTTATTCAAAGTAAAATTGAAAATTTGTCTAAAAAAATCCGGAGTAGAACTGCGGACCTGCTTATCTGTGTCCGTGTTCTTCATCACATTAAAGATATTGACATTGCTTTTTCAAATATGAATCGATTACTCAAAAAAGGTGGTTATTTAATATTAGAGTTTCCCAACAAATGCCATGGAAAAGCAGCTATTTCTGAATTTCTTAAAGGTAATTTTACCTTTTTGTTGGATATCTTTCCTAAAGAAGTTAAAAGTAAAGGCAAGCGTAAAAAAACATTACCCTTTTTCAATTATCATCCTGACATAATAAACGAAAAACTAACAAAACATGGTTTTAAAATAATTGAAAGAAGGTCTGTTTCTAATGTAAGGAGTCCTACTTTAAAAAAACTCTTCAACACCGAGGTTCTTTTGCTGTTTGAGAGGAATTTGCAGAGACCGCTCTCAAAAATTAGCTTTGGACCATCAATATTTATTTTAGCTAAAAAAATAGGATAGTGTGTTTTATCCTCCGAAATAACACAAGGACACTTATCCAAATTGATAATTATTAACCTTCGATTAATTATCCTATATTCTTGACAGGCTTATAGTATTGTGCTATAGTACACATACGTTCTGAGGCAAAGCCAGTCTGACTGGCTTTGCGTTAGGATTTCTATATGAGAGGTACCGAAAGGTACCTCTCTTATTTTTGGCGAAAAATTATGAAAAAAATTATTTTATTTTTTATCTTACTATCGATTCTTTTTACTAATTTAACCGACAACGTCTCGGCAAGTTCATATGTGGCAGAACAATCAGCTCGACTTAAAGTTAATAAAAATGGAAGTGATCCAGACTATCGTATCTATAAACTAAAAAATTTTTTTAAAGCACATAACTCACCACTGGTTGATTATTCACAAAACATGATCCAGTCTGCTGATAAATATGGTCTTGACTGGAGATTCGTTCCAGCAATAACCGGGGTGGAATCAACTTTTGGAAAAAACATTCCCTTAAATTCTTATAATGCCTATGGTTGGGCAAATGGAGCATATTATTTTAATTCATGGGAAGAATCTATCGAGGTTGTTTCAAAAACCTTAAAAGAAAAATATATCGATAGGGGAGCAGTTTCTATTAATCAAATAGCCAGGCGATATGCTCCTCCCAGTAAAACTTGGGCCTGGAAAGTACAATATTTTATGAATAAGATTGATCCCATGCTCCTCACATTCACTCTCTAACACTACGGGTGGTATAATTACTCTTAGAAATTAATATATTTTATAGACAAAATTCTGAAAGAATTTTGAGAGGAGAAACAGCGGAGCGGTTAGTCCCGCTTTTTAAAACAAAAGCGTGGACGGAAAGTGAAGCTAGTTTCGACGAGCCGAGGTGGCGGAATTGGTAGACGCGCAGGATTTAGGATCCTGTGAGGTAATACCTCGTGGAGGTTCGAGTCCTCTCCTCGGCACACTTCAGCAAGCTCAGTGTAAACCATAATGGAAATACAATTTCTTGGTACATCATCTGGTTGGCCGCTTCCTCGACTGGGATGTAATTGCGAGATATGCTCTTCCACTGATCCAAAAGACAAAAGACTCCGACCATCAATTGTCATCAATTCAAAAATATTAATTGATGCACCTCCTGATATTTATCATCAATTAAATAAATTCAAAATTGACACCAGCAAAGTTACCCACATTCTTATAACCCATTCACACGACGATCACGTAATGGGCCTTTACGACCTTTCTCACATTTACAACAAAAGGGGGGAAATTATAATAGTATCTACTCAATCAGTACTTGCTCAAACAAGAAAAAAGGTGGGGCTTTCTATATTGGCTTTTAAAACACAAGAAATAAAACCATTTAAAAAATTTGATTTAGATGAAAATAATCACTGTTGGTTTATTCCAGTTGAACATCCAGTTGAAACATACGGTATAAAAATCAAAGCTCCGAAGCCAGTTTTTTATGCTCCTGAATTTCGTAAAATTCGCCCTTCTAGTAAAAAGTATTTAGGTGATTTAGACCTGGCAATAATCGATGGTTCAAGCAAAACGCGCTCTGGCCAAACCAAAGGACACGAAACAATTGAAGAAGGAATCAGATTTGCCCGCGATATTAAAGCTAAAAAAGTTCTTTTTACCAATATCGGACACAAAACCGACACCCACCAGAATTTAGAAAAATTTGTTAGTAACCAAGGGGGTAATAAATTCGGAATTGCTTTTGATGAACTTGAGATAAAATTGTAAAATTAGAAAGATAGAATGTCTCACAAAACAATCCATCTTCATCAAAACAGGCTAAATAGAGAAGTCAATGTTTTTCTGCTTTTAATCCCATCTATCATCTTCGTCTTAGTACTTTTAATTTCCCTTTATTATTTAAAATTAAATCAGACCCAAGTGTTTTCTGATACATTTATTTTGGGAGAAGAGGATCAACTTGACAATAATCCGCTACAAATTAAATAATAGAAGATAGTTTATGAAGCGAGTATTAATCATTTTTACCTTCTTTTTGCTTTTTTCCCCCTTGAGCCAAGTTCAAGCCCAAACCCAGGCAACTTATAGCGTTCAAACAAAGAGAGAGGTAATTAGAAATAGAATAGAAGCGCGCAAGCTGCTTCTTGAACAAAGGAAAGAGGAAATAAAACAAATGATTGAAACTCGCAAGGCAACAATCGCTGCTCGCTTGATACTAAGAAGAAAAGTAAGAATCAGAGCTTATTTTGCTCGACTAACCAGACGGCTTGAAGCAGCAATTGAAAGACTAGAAACCTTAATTAGCCGGATAGAATCGCGCCTGGAAAAAATTGGGCAAGAAGATGAAGAAATCGACACATCTACAGTAGAAGCTAGTCTTGAAGAGGCAAAAGCTTTACTGGATGAAGCAAGGGCAAATCTTGAAGCAGCTAGTGAAAACCTGGAAACTGTTCTTGATTCTGAAAATCCAAAAGAAGCATTTAAAGTAATTAGAGATACCATTAAAGAAGTAAAAGATCAATTAGTCGAGGTTCATGGAATTTTAGTTCATCTAATTGGTGAGATACGGGGCCTGCGAGTTGGTCAAGAATAACTATGGATTTTAAAGAACAAAAAAACTTTATTATCATTCTGGTGATAGTCTTAGCAGTAGCTTTGGTAATAATCTACTCAACCACCGGACTTTTTAAGAAAGTTCAAGTAGTGTCACCCGAAGAGGCTGAAATTCGAAAGATACAAACGCAGTCGTCTTCAGATCAAATTGAAGCAATTGAAGCTGATCTTAAGGCAACTGATCTTTCTGATATCGACCGCGAACTCCAAGAGATTGAGAAAGAACTTGAGCAGGCATATTAAACCTCAATATTAAAAATTATCAAGATGCGAAAAATAATTATTCCTCTTATTGCTATCGCGACATTTATTATTGTAGGAAGCATCTTGGGCTACTTGATAACCTCAAAAAATCCTAAAGAACAAGACATTGATTTTAGTATTTTTCAAATTAAAAAATCTGACAAAAAAGCTATTAGCATCGGGGATACACAAGTATTTGTCGACGTCGCCGATACCATTCAAGAAAGGCAACTCGGACTCTCTGGAAGAAAAAAATTAGGCAAAAATGAAGGAATGCTTTTTGTATTTGAAAAAGAAGATACCCAGCCTTCTATTTGGATGAAGGAAATGGAATTTACTATTGATATTATTTGGATAAACGACGACAAAGTTATTCAAATTGACCAAGATGTTCCAATTCCTAAAGCAGGCACAACCGATAAGGAATTGGAGATTTATAAACCTTATATGGGAATAGATTACGTATTGGAAGTCAACGCTGGTTTCGCCCAAAAGCACGGCATCGTCATCGGAAACTCTGTTGACTTATCCGCAGTTGAAAACACCAATTAGTATTTCAGGGTAAATTCTTCAAGTTCTTTTACTCCTCCAAAGGCGATTCTGTCAGGGGCCGCGTCAGGTGCGGCTAACATCCTGGCGGGGGTGATAACAAAATCTCCCCAGCGTTCATTTATTTCATCAACCGCAGAAACTAGTTTCTCTTTTTTCTCGATATCCTCAAATAAACTAAGCTGACTAAAATCCGACCGCAAAAGTCCAAAACAAGATACCGCCAGTTCGCGCACAGGTTTTTTATAAGGAGAACGAGACAGTATTTTGAACGCTTCTTTGTAGATATCGCGGGAATCAAAAAGGATCTTCGGATAGGTAACCGCCCGATGCCAAAAAGACCAATCGCGATAAGACACTGCGACTTGTACCCCTCGCGCTTTATAGCCTGCACCTCTTAACCTGGCACTCATTTTGGTAACCAGTTTAGATAAAATTGGAGCCAGTTCTTCTGGTGCAACCAAGGGCTTGGGAAGGGTGTAAGAATTTCCATAACTGCGTCGTCCAAACTCAACATCATCTATTTCAAAACCACGAAGTCTTAGATACCAATAATACCCAAGTATCGAGGCAAAAGCAGCTTTTAATTTCCAAATAGGGGCGTTGTAAAAGTCTAAAACAGTATATATTCCTACATTATTTAACCGCACTGTACTTCTAAGTTTTATTCCGCACAAATCAGTTAATTTAAGTTTTGAGTACACATCCGAGAAATTATTTTTGTTTATTTCATCAAGACCATCGGGTTTTCTCAGACTTGAGGCCGTTTTTGCCAAAAAGCGATTTGGAGCAATACCAACAGATACCGTTATCCACTCACCAACCTCTTCTTTAATTCGCGCTTTTATCTCCCTAGCTATTTGCGACATACTGCTAGCTACTAAGCACGGATATCCCTTAAGATCTAGCACAAACTCGTCAATCGACTTCGGGGTAAATTCATTCGTGTAAGTGGATAAAATTCTTCTTAGTGCTAGGTGAACGTCTCTATACTTCCAGGGATCGGGCGGCAAAACTATTAAGTTAGGGTAGAGAAGTTTGCCATCTTTTACTCTCATGCCAACTTTTATGCCACACCTTTTTGCTTCAATAGAGGGAGCAAGAATACAACCTCCTGGTGTAGTGTAAGCAGCAACCGCAATTGGTTTTCCTCTTAGGTGCGGATTTGCCTGCTGCTCAATGGTGGCAAAACAGGAGTT
>JABAOF010026565.1_pt1 | contig 11825 bp, 9 predicted proteins | sample 7062171 | NCBI WGS metagenome assembly JABAOF01 (sample SAMN14538628, study PRJNA623070) | marine sediment metagenome | biome: marine biome [ENVO:00000428]; feature: marine pelagic biome [ENVO:01000023]; material: deep marine sediment [ENVO:00002113] | place: India: Gulf of Khambhat ... | reverse complement strand
ACTTGTGTTCGAGTCCACGAGCCAGCAGGCTGATGCCGGTCAGCTGCTGGCCCAAATTGTCGTGCAGCTCGCCGCCAATACGCTGTTGCTCCTTGGCCGTCGCTTCCGCCAGTTCACGCTCCAGCTCTTTACGCTCAGTCACGTCTTCAGCGATGCCTGCCACCCGGTAAACCTTGCCTTGCGCGTCCAGGATGGGACTGGCCCGATCGTAAATGTAGCGCACGGAATGGTCGGGCCGGACGATCCGATAGTACAGGTGGAACTGGCCNNATGCGATCGCAAAGCTTGACCGGTTCTTCCGGATGGATCGCCGCCAGCCAGCTTTCTGCCACGCGGGTCAGGTCTTCGATGGGCCGATGCCAGATCTTTCGGTAGGCCGGACTGACGTACAGCAGTTGGCCCGTGTTGGCGTCTGAGAGCCAGAAGACATCGTTGATGTTTTCCGCCAACTGACGAAACTTCTGCTCGCTCAGCTTCAAATCTCGATCCATCCGATTCCGTTCGATGGCATAGTTCAGCGTGCGTTCCAGCGTACTGGTTGCGACGAGGCCTTTCGTCAGCCAGTCTTGGGCCCCCAGGCGAACCGCTTTGACGGGGACCTCGCCGTGATCCACTTGGGTCAAGACGACCACCGGCAGGTCCGGGCGGCAACGGAGGATTGCCGTCAAGGTGCTAAAACCGGTGCTGTCCGGCAGCTGCAAGTCGGCCAAAACGACATGGGGCGAGCGTCCCTGGTTTTGCAGGTGATCCATCGCCTCGGCCAACGTGGGGGCGACATCGACCGTAAAGTTTGTGGTGACGGCGTCCCGCAACATCTCCCGGTACACCATGGCGTCCGCAGAATTGTCTTCAATCAATAAAACGCGGCGACAATTTTCTGCCATGGCAAGGGCAAGAGCAAACGGACTTTGTTGGTCAGAGGAACCGTCTCGCGGCGGCTGGACGCTGCCAACCGCTCAAACCGCCCCCCCCGAGTGGGTAAATGTATTTTAGTTTGAATAACTTGCGCGACCCATGGGGGTACCCCTCCATGCCAGGCGGGGCCCTGGACCATGGCCCCTGTTTTGGCCAGCAGGCGGGGGTGGCGCGATTGAAGCCGGTGAGGCCTGACAAGGGGCCTGCTGATCGAGTCGAACCGGCACCCCACCGGAAGTTGCAGGGATTGGCGACCAGATGAGGACGCCTTGCACGAGAGGGCAAGTCCCCGCTGCGGAAATTTGCGTCGTCGGCCGTTTGACGGTCGTGTGGCAGGGTCTGGTGGGAATATTCCTGCGGGGGAGGAAGGCTGCGGCCAGGTCTCTGCCTGGCCGATGCAATTTGCCGATGTCGACTTGCCGATGAATTTGCTGGTCGGGCAGCGCCGCGGATAGGTCGATCTGCCCGTCGCTGGCCCCCCTTTGGTTCCTCAAGCCGTTTGCGGTTACCTCCCCCGCGCGGCGCAACTTTCTGATCATGCCTACTCCTTCCGCAGCTTCGCCCCACGATTCGGCTGATGTACAGCAAAGCGATCCGTTGGCAGAAGACGCCACTTTGTCTGCGAGGCATGGCATAGCACCGCGCCTGTTGGTTACCGTGGCGACGTACAACGAGATCGAAAATCTGCCGCGACTGGTCGCAGCAGTCTTTGCTTACGCGCCGCAGGCCGATTTGCTGGTCATTGACGATAACTCGCCGGACGGCACGGGAGAGTGGTGCGACCGGCGAGCGGCAGAAGACCCGCGGCTTCGCTGCCTGCATCGCTCAGGCAAACTGGGGCTCGGCTCGGCCATCGGGGCCGGCATGCAATACGCCATCCGGCACGGCTACGATTACGTGTTGAACCTGGACGCCGATTTCAGCCACGATCCCCAGTACATTCCCGCTTTGCTGGCAGGCATGGATCGCGACGGCCAGTCGGCGGTAGACGTCATGATCGGTTCGCGATATGTTCCCGGCGGCGGAATTCAAGGCTGGCCATTGCACCGGCACTTGATGAGCCGGGGTGTGAATTGCTATGCACGCTGGCTGTTGTCCCTGACACCGAAAGATTGCAGTGGCGGATTTCGCTGTTACCGCACCTCCCTCCTGGCTCAACTCGACCTTTCCACCATCCGCTCGTCAGGTTACTCCTTCCAAGAAGAAATTCTCTGGCACTTGAAACGGCTGGGCGGCCGTTTCGACGAAGCGCCGATCGTGTTTGTTGATCGCCAGCAGGGTACGTCCAAAATTGACTGGCGCGAGGCGCTGGCGGCGTTGCGGATCATCTTTGGGCTGGGGCTGCGCAACTGGACCGGACACTAACGGCTGCCGCGGGACCCTTGCCCTGGTCGACCGGCCGGCTGTGGGAGTGTGCCCCAAACGCACAGTCTGTCACAAGACCGCGAAAAATTTCGCCAGGCTGGACGGTGCCTCGGCCGCCGCGGGAATCGCAAACCGGCCCGAAACGTGAGAGCTGCCGGCTGCCGGTGGGGCAGCCAACTGACGGTATGCGATTTGCATCATAAAATACTGAGCAGCATGGGTTGTGGTCGCTCGGCTTTGGGGAGATGAGTCATGTGGGTGATGGAAGGCCGCTGCGGGAGCCAATCGGAGGAGTTCAAAAAGTGGCTGGTGTGGTTGGTGGTGGCGTTGTTGCTGGTGGTGTGGGCTTTCGAGGCCGCCGGTGCGGCGGATGAGAGTCCGGAGGAAACGGAGAGGGTTTATATCGTCAGCCTGTGGTATGGTCTGTTTCGGGCGGCGGAGTATCCTGGTGGTCCGCCGTTTGTGGAATTGGGCAGCCACGTTGACCCGGACACGATCGTGGGGGTTATCGAGCCCTTGATGCCGAGCCAGGTTTCCAAAGTGGTGGCGGTTCCGGCGGGCTACAAGGGGACGATCACGCGTGTTATCATTCGTGATGGGGAAGTCGTGAGCATCGGTCAACGGCTGTTCGAAGTGCTGCTCGACCCACCCATGCCGCGCCACACGCCCCCGCATGATTCCCATTCGCGATAACATTCCGCCTCGCACCACGCCGCTGGTGAACTACACCTTGATCGCCGTCTGCGGCCTCGTCTTTTTGGCTCAGCGGAACGAGTTATCCCTGGTGGAACGTTACGGGATGATTCCCCAGCGGGTTATGGATCCCGGTCGGGAAGTGGTGATTCCCGAGCGTCGCCAGGTGTCGACGCAGTTTGGTATGCGGATTGTGGAGGTCGATCATGTTGTTGCTCCGTCGGCCGTTCCGCCCTGGCTGACGTTGCTGACTTGCATCTTCCTTCATGGGGGTTGGATGCACTTTCTGGGCAACATGTGGTTTCTTTTCATCTTTGGGGACAACGTCGAAGATCGCTTGGGCCATGTCGGCTTCCTGGTTTTCTATCTGGCGTCAGGGATCGCGGCCAGCGCCGCGCACTTGGCGACCAATCCGGGTTCGCCGATACCCACGATTGGCGCCAGCGGTGCGATTGCGGGCGTGATGGGTGCCTATTTTTACCTCTATCCGCATGCTCGAGTTCTCACGATCGTCCCCATCTTCTTCATCCTGCAGATGATTGTCCTGCCGGCGTCGGTATTTCTGGCCATCTGGTTCGTTCTGCAATTTTTTCAGGGCGTTTTTTCAGTCGGTTCCACGCGGGCAGCGGGCGTTGCCTGGTGGGCGCACATCGGCGGCTTTGTGGTTGGACTGGCGGTGGCTTTCGGATTAAACCAGATCCATTTTTTGCGGCCCAAAGTGGACAAGATTCGACCGCACACCGATCACGCGGGCTCGTACCGAATCTACCCGCCGCGTCCTTGAATTTGCTCAGCTCGCGGTTCTTTTGTCTGGCATCCCCAAACGTCGGCCTATCCCGCTTCCACCGCCTCTTTGTGTTCCATCAGCCGGCGGTTGTAGGCCGCGATGGCTTCTTTGCGCCGCAACATGCCCAGTAGTTTGCCCGCATCCTCCGTGTCCAGCACAGGCAGTTCGTCCAGGTTCAACGCTGTGAACCGCCGCAAGGCGGTATTCAAGTCATCGTCCGGCGTGACACTGACGATTTTGGTCACCATCACGTCGCGCGCATTGGCCAGCTCCCAAATGGCTTCGTCGTACAGATAGGAGCGCACATCTTCAGAGGAAAAGATGCCAACCATGCGGTCGTTTTCGTCGACGACGGGAAAATAGCGCTGGGNNGCTGGGTGGTCATGGCCAGCGTGTGCACGATTCCCTTCAGCCGCATGCCTTCCGGGATGCGAATCATTTTGCGATCCCGCTGGTAGACATCGTCGACTTGAATACCTTCCAGGACATCGACGATAAAATCACCCCGATGGGCTGGCGATTCCAGCCGGGTTGGCACCTGGTGGGGATAAATCGTCCAACGCTTGCAAAACAGAAAGCACAGCGTCGAGACCCACAAGGTGGGTAAAAGCAATTGATAATTTCCGGTCATTTCCATGACCATGATGATGGTGGAAAAGGGTGCGTGCGCCGCGCCTGCAAAGAAGCCTGCCATGCCGACAAAGGCAAACGTGTGGGGTTGCGTGACGACGCTGGGCCACCAATGATAAAAACCCTTTCCCACCGCGGCACCCAGGCATCCGCCGATCACCATGGACGGACCGAAAATGCCGCCAGAGCCGCCGGAACAGATCGTCAGCGATGTGGTCACGATCTTTGCCAGCGCGACCCCGACCAGGATCTGCAAGCCCACGCTGGTCTCGGGCCGGGTCGCTTCCTGCAAAGTGCCGTATCCCGTCGATAAGACTCCCAATACCAGGGGGTCCCGTCCCAGCAAGACGAACAGGCCGATGCCAAACAGGCCGGCCAGCACGGCGCCCAGCATCGGCCGGAACAGGGGATGCACGGGCAGGCATTCAAAAATCTGCTGGGCGCCTTGGTAGGACTTGATGAACAGAATCGCTGCCAGCGACAGCACAATGGCCAGCACGGCATAGGGGATCAGTTCGACCGGCGAACCAAACTGAATCTGCGTGACCTCACCAAACAGGGGGGTAAACCGCACGCTGGGAGGGAGGGAGAGTGAATAGACGCTGTATCCTACGATGGACGAGAAAGCGGCTGGTACGATCACGTCGGAGTCCAGGTCGGCCTCCCGGTAGAGTATCTCGCCAGCGAACAACGCGGCGGCCAGGGGGGCCCGGAAGATCGCGCCCACGCCGGCCGCCATGCCCGCCGCCAGCATGATCCGGCGGTCACGAGCGGAGAGGCCCAGCCGGTTGGCCAACAAGGCCCCAAAGCCGGCCCCGATCTGGGCAATCGGACCCTCCCGACCAGCCGATCCCCCGCTTCCCAGCGTGATGGCCGATGCCATCGTTTTGATGATCGGTACCAGCCACCCAATCTGCCCTCGCCGGTTGTGAAAAGCCGCCACGGCGGCGTCTGTTCCCGTGCCCTTCGCCTCCGGGGCGAAGGTATAGACCAGCCAACCCGAGACCAGCCCCCCCACCGCCATCACAGGCAGAATGGCCCACGGTAAGAATTCGCCGACGGGTTGAGCAAACAGGGGCTGCTCGCCCGCCGCGTCGGTAGGCACAAACCCGGCAAACCACGCCAGGCCCAGATGCTGGACGATTTCGACCAGCAATTGAAACGCGATCGCGGCCAGGCCGGAGACCAGCCCCACCACGGCCGAGAGCCCAAACCACTTGCCCGTGGTTCTTAAATCCAAGGCTTTGACAAACTTTAACAACGGTTCCATATCATCCCTGCATTCCCATTTTGCAGCATTCCGTGTCTCCACGTATCGTGCCGCCTGGCCGCTAGCCCGGATTTCTCGCCAGCCGTCTGCGGTGAGACGGCCCCGGCCTTGGCTGGCCGCGTCCGACGTCGCAATTTGAGGCTCAACGTATCATCCCAAGGCTTGCAATCGAATCGCGTCATCCTCCCGGCCAGGCAAAGACTTACCGTCGCTGGCTACGAAGTGAGTGGGAAATCCGGGCTAGCATGGCCGGATGGTAAAAGGTACCGATTTTAGGGAATTTTCTGGATCGGTAAAAGATTCCGGCCGAATAGCAGACTATGGCATAGATTGGCAGTTCGTGGAAGTGTCCACGGGCGGCCGTCATCTCAAGGCGATTGAAGGGGGGATCCATCATGAAACGTCTGTCGACGTCGGTAGCCGGATTGGTCATTGCTGCCGTCATTGCCGCTGGCACCAGCGGCGCGTCCGCAGAGGACGCGGACAAGGACAATCCTGTGCGGTTTGCCAGCTGGGACGAGGCAAACCAGCAGTTTTCAGAGATGCAGACCGAATTGGAGTCGCTCCGCAGCCAGCTGGATAGCGTTGCCGTCGCTGAGGAGATGGGTTGGGACGAGGGTTGTGCGACCTGCGGGACGTCTGATGGCTGCCATTGCCGAATCGGCTGCCGCTGGTACGCAGGCGCGGAAGCCGTTCTGGTCAGGCCATATTTTGAAGACGGTGTCGACAGAATCAATGACGTGCAGGTGGAACCGGACTACGACGTGGAAGCCAGTCCGCGGGTTTGGCTGGGCTATCATAACCACGCCGGCCTGGGCGTCCGCGCTCGCTACTGGATCTGGGACCACCTGTCGGCTTCCGGTGACTTCGATGATCAGTCGGCCAATGACACGCCGATGAAGTTGAAGGTTCAGGCCATCGACCTCGAGGTGACGCAACTGGTGAACTGGGGATCCGTGGAAACCAATCTGGCAGGTGGTCTCCGCTACAGTTCCGTGGAACATCGCGAGGCGGACGGGGAAGGCCACCATTTCGAAGGCTGGGGGCCTACGTTCGCTTGTGAATCGCTCCTGCCGATCAGCTGCACCAACTGGTCCTTCGTGCTGAACGCCCGGGGTGCCATGGGCTTTGGCGAAACCAAATTTATCGAAGAGCGGGGGGAGGTCTTTGTTGAGGATGACGACGACCTGTTGTGGACGCTGGAATCTCAGCTGGGTCTGCAGTACTCGACCGTTTTCTGCAGCGGCAGTACGCTCGCTCTGCGGGCCGTGTTCGAAGGCCAGTACTGGTCGGCGGCCAGCGAGGATCCGGATGACGACGTCCGCACCGAACAGGATGACGACCTCGGCTTCTTCGGGTTCAGCATCGGAATGGAATACCTGTTCTAACGCCCGGCGGACCGCCCCGGCGGACCGCGGTCGGTCGGGGAACTGGCGGGTCCTTCCTCCCCACCGGCGGTGGCAGGTCCCGGCGGCATCGGTCCGGGTTTGCCGGCAGGTCTCTTGCCAGGATCGCCGTGGAGGCAGCTGCTGGGCGGCGGACTTGGTGTGTCGGTGACGGCGGTACGCTCCGCCACTTTGCGGATCGCACGCCGCGGGGTCGGGCCCTGGCACCGTCCTTCAAATTCGCCGGGCAGCCGGGTACCCTTGGATGGGTTCGGTCGGCGGCTGGCCAGTGGGTGAGCCGTTTGTCGGGCCGCTTCCGTGCGGTCTGTTTCGTGTCCCCTCCGGTGCATGGTTGTGCAGATGTTGGTTGCTTCCCATCCCCCAGGTTACGACGACGCGATTGGGCTGCTGCTGGCGCGTATTGATTACGAGCGGGTTCCGCCGCGTGGCTATCGCACGCGCGAATACAAGCTGGACCGGATGCGCGATTTGCTGAGCAGGTTGGACGACCCGCAGCGGCAGCTGAAAGTCGTGCATATCGCCGGTACCAAGGGAAAAGGTTCGACGGCGGCCATGTTGGCCTCGATGGCGGCCGCCGCGGGCTTGCGGGTCGGCGCCTTCACGTCTCCCCACCTGGACCGTGTGGAAGAGCGGATTGCAATCAATGGCGAGGCTTGTTCGCCCCTTCAGCTGGTCGAACTGGTCCAAGACGTTCGTCCGGTCGTGGAGGCCATGGACATCGAGGCCAGCCGCTTGACGTCTACCGCAGAGGAGGCGCGCGGCCCGACCTATTTTGAACTGACGACGGCCCTGGCCCTGCTGCACTTCGCTCGCCAACAGGTCGATCTGGCCGTCTTGGAAGTCGGCCTGGGCGGACGGCTCGATTCGACCAACGTCTGTCAGCCGCTCTGCACGGCGATTACCAGCATCAGCTACGACCACACCCGACAACTGGGCAACACCCTGACAAAAATCGCTGCTGAGAAAGCGGGAATCATCAAAGATGGGGTACCGGTGGTCAGCGGTGTCACGTTGCCCTTGGTGAGCAAGGTGATTGCGGACCGGGCGGCAGAGCATGGCGCTGAGCTTGTGCAGCGGGGCGCGGATTTTGACTTTACCTACCACCCCCCCCAGGACCGCGGTCGGCGGGAGGCGGCTGGGGAACTGGCGGGAAGCAGGCTGCCGGAAGGGGACCGCTGGTGCGGCAGCATGGATTATCGAGCGGGACAGCGCGGTGGGGGCCGGTCGTTTGCGAGGCTGCGGTTGTCGCTGCCGGGCCGCCACCAGGCGGCTAACGCAGCCGTGGCGCTGGCCCTTGTGGGTGTGCTTGAGCGTCAAGGTTTTTCGTTTCCCGAATCGGCGATCCGCCAAGGGCTGAGCTCAACCATTTGTCCCGCTCGGATTGAACTGCTGCAACAACATCCCACGATCGTGGTGGACGCCGCCCACAACGCCAGTTCGATCGAGTCGCTGGTGGAAGTCCTCGACGAGTGTTTCCCGGTGGGCGATCGCGCGCTGATTTTCGCCTCGACCGTCGGCAAGGACCTGCCCGGCATGCTCAACCGGCTGGTTCCCCACTTCGACCAGATCTTCGTGACGCGGTACGTCAACAATCCGCGGGGGGTGCCGGTTGAGCAACTGGCGGTGCTGGCCCAGAGGGCGGCAGCCGCTGCCGGCTCGCGGGTCCAAAATGTGACCGTCTGTCACGATCCCTCGACAGCCTGGGAGGCGGTCCAGAGCAGCGTCCCGATCGACGGCTTGATCTGCGTAACGGGCTCTTTTTTCATCGCAGCCGAAATGCGGCGTTTGATTGATCCCCAGGCAGGTCGACAGGCGTGCGGCTTGCCGGTTCCGGTCCCCCCGCTGCCCGTAGCGAGCAGGGACAAATAGCTCTTTGTTCACCCTGAAATTTCTCCCTTGCCGCTGTCGTGAGCGTCGCCACGACTTTCTTCTTTTTTCGCTGGCAGGGATTGCCGAAACTCTTGGCGAGTTGCGCTGTCTGGAAATCGCCCGTTGACGGACCGCGGGTTGTCGAGCTATTCCCCATCGGCGTCTTCCTGCCGCAGCCAGATCGGGGCCCGGCCAGGAAGCTCGAAGTCCAGGGTCGCGTCGCTTGACAGGGGCCACATTTCGCCGCTGGGAGCGGTCCAGCGCGGCCGGGTCCGCCAGCGTGCCTCCCACGGCGACCGACGTTCGTCCCGCACTTCACGCTGTAAACGCGCGATCAGCCGGGCAATGAAGGGATCCACCTTCTTGCCGGATCGGGTCCCAGGTTGGCACTCCTGTGGCTCACCCTCGCCCGGTTCCTCCCTGACTCGGAAAATATAGATATGAAAGTTGCTCATGGTCATGATGCCTGCCCATCCAAAGAGAAATTTTGAAAAGAAGGGAAACGAATCGTGTTGGGTCGCACCGCCTTGCATTCTGTGTGCCTACCGCGCGACTTACTAAGTATTACGCACGCCGCGGGCCAAACGACGAAAAATTTTCGATAGGGACCAGGCATTCCGCGGAATGGAGTTGGCGAACATACTTTTTCAGCTTGATCAGCAAGTTTTCCCCAAGCTGAAATGTTTCGCTGATCGCCGCGACGGGATGGCAGCATGTACGATTCGTGGCCAATTTTCCCCGACCGCACGACCCGCACCCTACCCAGCGTTGCTAGCACTTGTTGGGCGGCATGCGGGAAGCGCTGGGCAGCTGGCCGTGTGGGTCCCGCCCGCCGACTGCCTTGGGCGAGTTTTTTGCGGGCACGGGCCGGAAGAATTCGGTTCGCGGGATCTGCAGCCCCAGTTCGATTTCCGGCCAGCCGTGGTTGAGCAACATGGGCGGGTTAGCGGGTCGCCAGCCCGCCCAGCTGTGCCTGTAAATACTCGACAGCTTTTTGCAGTTGCAGATCGGCCTGTGGCAAGGAGGGGGTGGCGGATTCGTCGGAGGTGGGGATCCGATCGCGGTAGCGACGGTCGCTGGTGCGTTGCTGCTCTTGTTCAGCCGTCAGTTTGACCTCCCATCCCTCGTCGGGCCGGACGCCCCACGTGTCCTCCGGTTGGGCGTTCTTCAGCCGGTGGATATTCTCGCCGCTGGGCCGCCAATAGCTGGCCATCGTCAGTTTCAGCAGGCTGCGATTGCCTTCCAGGGGGATCATTTGCTGCACCGAACCCTTGCCAAAGGTCCGCTGGCCGACGATCGTGCCTCGGTGATGATCCTGGATACAGGCGGCGAGGATTTCGCTGGCACTAGCACTTTCGCCATTGACCAGCACCACCAGGGGAAACCCGTCGAAGGTCCCTTCGGCCCTGGCCAGGTACTGGTCCCGAACGTGCCCATCCCGCTGGCGGGTCGTGACGATGACTCCCTCCCGGACCAGCAGGTCGCAGACTTCCACCGCCGTGTCCAGAAAGCCGCCTTCATTGTCGCGGACGTCCAGGATCAGGGCCTGTAATTTTCCCTCGGCATCGAGTTTTTCCAGGACTTGCCGAAGCTCGACAGCAGTTCGATCACCGAAAGTAGTCAGCCGCACGTAGGCGATCCGCGGATCGGCGCCCAGCAAAAAGTTCCAACCGCCGTCGGCACGGCGTGTGTCGCCCAGCACCGATGCGACGGCGATTTGGGATCGGATCACGACCAGGTCCTGGGGTTCCGACTCCCCGGCATGCATCACGGTAATCGTGACCGGTTTGCCTACGGGGCCGCGTATCCGCTGGACGGCGGCCGCGTAGAGTTCCCCCTGGACGGGCTGCCCGTCGATGGCCAGGATGCGATCCCCGCTGCGCATCCCCGCGTCGTGCGCCGGATGGGGCGTACCCACGATCNNCCCCGCATCGTGCGCCGGGTGGGGCGTGCCTACGATCGTGTCCACGACCACGATGTCTTTCGTTTCCCGATTTTGTTCGACGCGAATCCCAATCCCGCTGAACTGCTGTTCCAGTTCCGAAACATAACGTTCCTTCAGTTCCCGAGTGACGAAGTTCGAGTAGGGGTCATGTTCCTGAGCCATCGCCGTGACGGCTGCGTCGAACAGTTTTTGGCGGTCGATGTTCTCCAGCCCCCGTTGATGGATCGTGTTCATGGCTTCTACGAAGTAGCGGCCGTAGGGGTGCTGGTGCACTTCGCGGTAACAGACCAGGGAGACCAGCGTTGCGAGCCAGAGGAGGTTGAGATTGGTGCGGGTCATGGGGCGGGGGCCGAGATCAGGGGCCGCGGGTGTACCGAGAGAGGCTCCAGGGATCGGAACTGCGTTCCCTTTCAGTATATCCCCTGGCGGGAGGAGGCCCAGTGTCAGGCGGTCGCCGCAGGAGAGGCAGAGGGAGTCGAGGAGGCCCCCTGTCAGAGGAGNNGTCGCCGCGGGGGTGGCGGGGACAGCGGCGCGGGTCGCAGCGGCGACCAGCAGCAGCCAGGCCAGGATCAGAGACAGGCCGCCGGCCGGCACGATTGCCCAGTGGCCGACGTGTCCGGTGAGGGCGATCAGGCTGAGTCCCCCGCTGAAGAGGAGGATGCCCAGCACCAGCAGCCACTGAGCGGCGGCGGTCCATGGCGAGCGGAAGGGGGCCGGCCCCAGGGCCAGCGCCAGGAGGGCCACCGCGTGGACCAGCTGGTAGCGAACGGCCAGCTGGGCGCTGGTCACGCGACGTTCGCAGACCGCCGGGGGCAACCCGGCTGCCTGCAGCTGGTTTTCCAAGCCGTGAGCCGCGTAGGCCCCCAAACAGACACCACTGGCGCCAAACAGGGCCGCCAGGCTCAGACCAAGTCGCGGATTCACAGCCGGTTCCAGCTATTGACT
>JABAOF010019432.1_pt4 | contig 11827 bp, 11 predicted proteins | sample 7062171 | NCBI WGS metagenome assembly JABAOF01 (sample SAMN14538628, study PRJNA623070) | marine sediment metagenome | biome: marine biome [ENVO:00000428]; feature: marine pelagic biome [ENVO:01000023]; material: deep marine sediment [ENVO:00002113] | place: India: Gulf of Khambhat ... | reverse complement strand
AGAGGAATCACAGAACACGATTCATTAGATGTTCGTACGTTTCACATCATGCTCTCCTTTATGGTACGTTCCCTTCCTTAGATAATGTGAGAGCTGCGTGATTCTGTGAGCAAAAAGATTACTGTACTACCATTTATATCAGATGTGGCTTCTATCCTGCCCCATTATATCCGATGAGGCTTGTCAATCATGAACATAATGCAGTTAATAACAAGGATCGAGACTTCTGAGCCTTGGAGTGAGGGTGAGAAGATTCCTTGGAACGACTCAGGGTTCAGTGAGAGGATGCTTGAGTATCACCTTACGCAGGAACACGATCTCGCCAGCAGAAGATTCGATATAATCGATAGACACGTTGATTGGATCCACAACAAGTTAGGAGGAAAACCATCCAAAATACTGGATCTAGCCTGTGGGCCTGGGTTATACTCTAACCGGTTGACCAAGCTTGGACATAGCTGTAGGGGGATAGACTTCAGTCCTGCTTCTATCAAATACGCCAGAGAACAGGCTATCAAAGAAGAGGTTGAGATTGATTATGTTCTTGAGGATATCAGGACCGCGGATTACGGAGATAATAATGATCTTGTATTATTTATCTACGGTGAGTTCAACGTCTTCAAACCAGTGGATATAAAACGCGTACTCAAAAAGGCATATGATTCACTGAAAGAAGGTGGTCTTTTCATCGCTGAACCCAACAGGTACGAGACTGTGAAACAGGTGGGAACAAGTCCGCTTCATGGTACTCGTCAAAGCAGGGACTGTTCAGTCCGAAACCACACCTGTGCCTGATGGAAAACTTCTGGGACCAAGAGAAACATGTTGCTACAACAAGATATTACATCATAGACGCTGAGACCAACAATGTAACCCTCCACGCATCAAGCATGGTTGCATATACACGAGAGAACCTTGAGCAAATAATTAGAGAAGTCGGATTCAAGGATATCGTGTTCTTTGAGTCTCTGTCAGGTGGAAAAAAGGATTTTAATAAAAACCTTGAAGTTGTTGAAGCTCGAAAATAGACCTCTTGGGTAGGCTGCGCGTACAGAAAGGCTTGGTTTGTGAGTAAAAAGCCGTTGTCCGTACAACCCATTTCTACTTTTCCAGAACATTATTATTTATTGAGTCCTCTGCCTCGCAATCGTTCTCGTTCCCAAGTAGTTCTATCAATTGGTGGCTCCACAATTTCTTCGTCTGGTTTTCGTTGGAGTTTCGCAACCTCGTTTGGACATCCTGTGACACATAACCCACAACCAATACATAGTGTTTCATCGACGACCGAGATATCATCCTGTTCAGTAATGGCGTTCACGTGACAGCGGTCAAGGCAGGTTTTACAACCTACACATTCATCAGGATCAATCACAGCGAAATAATTAGCGTGGGCTACTGAGTTAGCAATACCAAAATCTGTAATGCCCCGGAGGACGCCACAGCAACATCCACAACAATTGCAGACATAATAGATTCCCTTAGCGACATTACTTACGGTGTGGACAAGGCCGATTTCTTCAGTTGTATCGAGAATCGCTAAGGCTTCTTTTTGAGTAATCTGTGAATCCAGTCCGTCTTCATTAGAGCTGGTTGGTTGTTCGATTGGTGAAAAACTAAGACACATTTTCACTGGAAAATCACATCTACGACCAATGTGGTCCTGTTGCGCACGACAAATGCAATCACGGACACGAAACGTTTTCATTGCCATCATAATTGCCCGAATGTCATCATAGGGGAGAATCCACTCTGACTTAACTGATTGATAGGCTGGAACAACACGATGAATGGCAGGCTGAGGTTTCATTATCCCTGCCACACCTCCCTCGCGGAAATATTGTTCAATGAGGTGAGCAAAATCATGATCCATATTTTCAAGGGAGGCCTCATAGATTCCCACTACAAAAGGTGCCATTCGGAAATGCGGTTTTTCACTCCTTTGCCTGAACCAGACAAGTCCCCGTTTTGCAAGATCAAAGTAATTCGATTCCACATCTTCAATGGCTAGTCCCGCACGTTTAGTAATTATTTCAAGAGGTTCCATCTCCCCGTGTAAATGTAGCACGAGCTGAGCTTCCTCTGGAGTGAAAATACGTTTAAGTATCTCGACCTCCACTCCAGATGCGGTTCTAGGATAGGCGTTGGGTAAGCGATCCATCGCATCCGCAAGTCTTTCATAGACGTCATTGCCCACAGTATTTCCCATTAGGCGTTCACCGGAATTTCATTCCATCATTCCAGTTAATGTTTCTTCTTTTTCAGATGGTAGATCAACCTAATCTGACGATAGAACTTCAGTAAGGCTTGGTTTTGTGAGTAAAAAAGCCTCGGTTGTACAAACAGGTCATCCAAAAAAGTGTTACCTAATTATTTCTTCTAACCGTTTTGGAAATTTTTCAACAGTTCTATTGGAAACACTTCATTGAAGCTGAATTTACAAATGCTAGACTCATCTAATACTATCAATAGAATTGGTGCTTCGCATGTAAAAGCTCAATTCAAGCAACAGTTCAGAATCGGATATATTTCTCAAATTATTTTGTAAGTTGTGACAGAGGCTATCAGTGGAAATTAGACTTCCTCTCCCATTGTAAAGAATGCTTTAGGATCAATGTAAATGCTCCAGGATTTCATAAAGTCTTTTCCTGCATCAGTACCGAGAAAACTGACCATCGCATCTAAATCGGAAACCTCTATTTTTGCAATATACATGTAAGGAGATTCTGAAGGCAATTCTCCCTCTGGTTCAGAGACCGCAGGTGCTAGAACCTTGTTTATCCTCCATGTATGGAACGCTGTACACCACGGTGCCCCTCGTATCCCTGGTATTTTCTTGCTGTTGAGATAGTTGTCGTATTCTTCAGCCTTTTGTTTATCAGTTATATTGTACACGCAAAAAAGCGTCGGCATACCATCACCCCAATTTTCTTACTAATCGTACAAACTTCTTTTTATATTTTTAAAAAATGTAGGTTAGGCATTCCCTGAAATTCAGAAGAAAAAAAATTCAGTAAGGCTTGGGTTTGTGAGTAAAACGACGTCGGTCGTACAACCAGTTATTCGATATGCTCCAAATCAGAATACCTTCCAGTCATGAAACGGATTATCTCCCAGTTGCCCTTTGAGGAGCGTTGCCAGATTTCCAGAAGACGTCCGTGTATTTTCTCTTTCGGCCCCCCTTTGAGGGGTGTGCGTATTTCTATGAAACTTCCTAAAGTATATGCCCTGTGCACATAGATGTCGATCAATTCCCGGTTTGGGTGAAATGAATCTGTTGAATATTCTGCCATTAGGTCAACAAACGTTTGTTGAATTGATTCTCGACCCAAGATGTCTTCCATATTGGGGAACATGAGCCGTGCATTCGGGGCAAAGAACTTACCCATGTCCTCAGCGCGATCTTCGGAAAAGGTTCGATCAAGATCTGCAATTGTTTTTAACAACGCTTTCCTTTCTGGACTCGTTTCGTTCAGCAAGACATCAACTCCATCTAAACTAGAATAAACGCTAGTAAATTGATACCCTTAAAATCCAATGGGTTCATTTCACATGTTGAACAGGTTTACACTCGGAGTATGATGTCCAATGTCTATAGAGGAGAACAAAGCGCTCGTTCAGAAATTAGCCAAAGCTTTCAATACCAAAGATGAAACTCTAATCGATGAAATTATCGCCCCTGATTTTGTTGATCATCCAATGAAATTGCAGGGAAGAGACGCTTACAAAAAAATGGAAAAAACGATATACAAGGGGTTTCCTGATATACAACGGACAATTACCCACATCGCCGCGGATGGGGATACTGTATGGTTTCAGATTAAAAGTACGGGAACCCACACTGGAGAATATCACGGACTAGCTCCCACCGGCAAGAAATTCACCTCAACAGGTATTATCGTTTATCGGCTTGCTAATGGGAAGGTCATCGAAAAGGTAACGCAGGTTTTAGATCTGATGGATTTGTATCAACAACTCGGCGTCATTGAATACAAAGGGTTTCCTGACGAAACCAAGTCATTACTTTAAACCGACAAATTTTCCAATATTTATTTACAATTGACAGAAGAATTGAGAACCAAAGAATAAAGTTCAGTAAGGCTTGGGTTTGTGAGTAAAAGCGTATCGGATATCCAATAACCATCAATCATTATTTTTCTTCAAAATACTTCCTTTTCCTTATCGTAATCATGATTACGAAAAGAAGGCAGATTCCACAGAATGCTGGTAAAAGAATGATTAAGCTCCAAGGAACTTCCGATTCTGTGTGTGTTGGGATTATTGAAATGTCGATCTCCGTTTCAGGTCCAAGTCCAATAGTGTTGGTTGATATTGGCGTGTAATTCGACATGTAGCTGGTAATGATATATGCTACATCGGTCCGATTGCCCGTGAAGTTATCTGTAATTATGGTGTCCTGTTCATCGTGTAGGTTTTGGTAAATGTGCCAGCCATATGCATCGTGTGCAACGATGGAGATTCCAATGGTGTGATTTGAGGATTTGTTAATTTGGACTGTAAAACCATCAGGTGGGACTTGCAGTTTATGGATGTGAAAACCGTAGTACCGAAGCGAAATTGCTTGATTACGAAGAGGTAGCACACCGACAGGATTGTAGCTGGTTATTCGAGCATCTAGGTTCTCAAAGCCATAGAGATTGTTGTCGAATCCTAGTTCATCAATTGTTAATGTCGTGATCCAATTCAAGTAGAGTTCATTGAATGTGATATCATAACCTGCTGTGTGCAGAACAGTCTCAATCCCGTGCGGTCCATCAGCAGGCTCCGTTATCAGGTTTCGAAGAATATCAACACCATATTTTTCCGCGATATAGAAGGCAAACAAATACCCACTCCCGTAATCAATGACCGCATCCATTCCCCCTTCATTGTACATATTCCAATACAGAAGAGAGTCCTCTGGATGAGAAAGAAAAAAAGGTACCTGCGGAGCGAGATTATTATTAGATTCTAGATAACCGGCATAATACATGGCATATTGGGCTAAAGCTTCTATGATGAAGTGGTGTTCATCCCATTCATTGTTAAACCAGATGAGATGATGAAATTCATGTGCAATAACATTTACCACTGGAATCCTGTAATGGAGGTAAATCATCTCACACAAATTCGAATATTCAAAAGGCAGCTCATTTCGCTCAGAAAAGTAAAACGCGCGATTACTAGAAAGCAAGATTATGATTCTAGGATCACCATCGATATCCCCTAAAGTTCCATTGGGATGCCCTGCAAGGTCTGTGACTCGAGGATAGATTGTGTTATCAAATTCATCGCGTATGGTCTCTGTCTTCCCTATCGCAGCGGTTTCTCCCAGTTCGGTTATGCAACGATTTTCCATGAAAACAAGGCTGTACTCACCAATGGCGAGCAATGTTGAATCTACTTCATAGAAAAATGAAGCAGTGAAATCATATGTCCAGAAACTTCGTTGATAACCTACGTCTTGGTATTTCTTCATCTGAGATTGGTCTTGTTTTATCTGTGAAGGTTGAAATATGTGATTTTTTTGTTCCCACTGAAGTTGTTTTAGAATATCACATTTTTCGGAGTGGTTTTGAAAGTTGGTTTCATTTGATTTCTGGTGATGTTGAAAATAAGACTCAGGCTCACTATTGCTAAAGGCATCAATTGGAATTAGGATCCCAACAGCCAGAATGGTAAGAAGGCCTAAAGAGACTAGCAGTTGCATTCTACGCTGATAGTTTTTAGAAGCCAACATAATATGTGAACCTTTTTCAATTGATGATGGGTTATTATCAAAATGACCTGCCTATTATTCTAAGGAATTGAACAGTTACCCCTCGTCAAAAAAAGTTCAGTTAGGCTTGGTAGATTATTCGGCCGTGAGCAATGTGGCTCCAACAATTGTTGAACTCCAAAATGTATGCAAGGAGTATCGAATGGGCGAGACAATCGTTTATGCCTTACGCGACCTATCATTGAAATTTGATGAGGGTGATTTTGCAGTTGTTTTAGGTCCAAGTGGATGTGGCAAGACTACCCTCCTGAATATGATTTCAACGCTTGATCATCCCACCTCTGGTCACGTGTTTGTTGACGGTGAAGAAGTATCGAACTATTCTGATGGAGAGCGCACATGGTTTCGAGCCCAAAAGATAGGGCTAGTTTTCCAATTCTATAATCTCTTTCCAGTCCTGACAGCACTAGAGAACGTAGAGATTGGTCTTGCATTAACTCCCCTCACCTTCTCTGTTGTAAGGGAGCGTGCTCAGAAGTGTTTGGCGCTCGTTGGATTGGTGGACCATATGGGCAAGTATCCTGCTCAGCTGAGCGGTGGAGAGCAGCAGCGGGTAGCCATCGCCCGAGCTTTAGCCAAGGAGCCACGACTGCTCTTAGCTGATGAACTCACTGGTAATCTCGACGCTGAAACAAGTCAAAAAGTTTGGCAGCTGCTACAGCAGCTCAATAAGAGGATAGGTACCACCATCATTGCTGTCACCCATCAGACAGAAATTGCTACTTTGGCTGACCGTGCAATATTCCTGAAGTCTGGGCAAGTAGATCGAATTCAAGAGGGGAGAACACCTCTTGCCTAGACTCCTATTTCGGAAGACTCTCCGGGACTTCAAGCGTATCAAGGTGAGGGTAGTTGCCAGCGTCCTCCTCATTTCACTGGGTTGCACTACCTTCTGTACGTTATCCGCGATGATTCCTTCCGTTTATAGCAGTCTACATATGGTTTTTAACAGGCTACACTTGGCGGATTACATTGTAACCGTAGATGCTGCTCCAGTGAATACTACAGAAAAGCTTCTCAATCTTAGTACTGTCCAATACGCCAATGGTCGTCTCCATTTATCCGGACTCGTGACTTTTAATGAATTGAACTTAACTACCGAATTACTTGGATTCAACGCCTCCATACCTCCATCTGTCAACAATGTCTCAATCGTCGATGGTGACTACCTTGACCACAACAAGTCCTCTTCTGTGCTCCTCGATCAGCGTTTTGCCCAAGAGCATGACCAATCAGTTGGTGACAATTTAACTATCATAATTCTCGGTCAGGTGCACAATTTCACGATTCGTGGGCTCTTTCTGTCTCCAGAATTCCTCCTTGCAGCAGTTAATCCAATGGCTGCCTACCCAACTCCTGGCAGTCTAGCTGCTGTTATAGTCCCTCTCAAGACTCTCCAGACCATTTCTGGATTTAGCGGGTACGTCAACGAGTTCTGCGTGGTCTTCGAGGAGGACGTAACCCCTGAGAATTCCAGAGATGCCGTAGATGATATTCTCCAAGATTATGGGATTCGGCGAAGTGTACGGCAGGAGGATATATTCGGTATCTCCTTTGTTGAAACGGATCTACAATTTGGAAACATGTTCATAGTTATTCTTACAGGCATTATCTTAGCGGTCGCTTTCTTTGTTGTATTCTCGGCAATGCATAGGCTCGTACGAAGTCAGCGTCAGGAGATTGGTGTTTTGCGTGGTCTTGGTTACAATCAGCGGAGCATCCTATCACAATATATTGTTGTTGCCATAGGATTAGGTCTCCTAAGCTCATTCATCGGCATTTTACTATTCTTTCCAATTGGTTTTCCCATCTCAGTTGAATATATGCATGTTATCAGTGGTTTTCCACTTGAAGTACTAACCCTTCCGCCTGAAATGTTCATTCTTGCATTAGTATTTGGTCCTGCCACGACTTCACTGGCTATGGTGGCTGCTGCGTGGGGTGCAACCCACCTCAATCCCCACAATGCTATGAGAGGCGAAATGGTTGATATGAAACCCGTGAAACTGACTGTGTTGGAACGTGTATTTGGGGTTGTAGGGTCCCCCACTTACACGACACGGTATCTCTTCCGTCAACTCAGTCGACGCAGAATTCGCAGCACACTCGTAGTTTTTGCCCTTAGTTTTTGCTTTGTCATTGCTGCCATTGGTCCCATGATGGTTTCTTCCTTTAGTGTCTCCTTTGAATACGCCCTTGATCAACATGACAAATGGGACTATGCTGCAAGCTTTGCAAGCCCCCTTTTGCCATCTGAGGTTGACAATCTTAACCTCACAAACGCTGAAACCATCGTACCATTCCTTCGATTTGGTGGATATGCTATTCGGACTGGAAGCGGTGAAAGCAACAAATCCGTCGGGGTTGTTGCAATGCCTTGGAATAACACTCTCCATACATTCTGGATTAGAGAGGGACAAGGCATTGAACAACGCAGAACTATTCTTTTAGTTCCTCGCTTGGCTCGTAAGTTGGGTGTGGTGATTGGTGAATCAGTAATGCTTTATGTAGCTGACAACTCAACAGAGTTTGAAGTCGCTGGGATAGTCCGTGACCTTCTTGGTGAAGCTTTTATTCGGTTAGATGATGCACATAGCCTCATTGGCAACCCCGCTGCTACAGGCCTTTTTTTGACCGCCAAAACTGGCAGAGCAGATCAGCTTCAAAAGGATTTGAACAAGCTAGATCAAGTTGTTCTGGTTCAGGACCGTCAAGAGGTTCTGTCAGGTATGCGTCGTATGATGGGATACTTTAGTGAAATTCTGCAGATATTTACTCTTCTTGGGCTGTTAATGGCTATGCTCATAATTGGCAACCTTGTCCTCATCGGCAGTCTCGAACGCCAATCTGAGTACAGTCTTATGCGTGCTATCGGCTATGGCAAACGCTCCATTGCTAAAATTGTCATCGGCGAAACATTCACACTTTGCATCTTTGGTATCCTTGTGGGGATTCCCCTCAGTTACTTTTTGACCCAATGGATTGTAACCCTCCCTGTGCTAGAGAATATTTTTCCAATTTATCAGGTTTTTATCGACTGGGTTCAATTCGCTGTAGTTGGCATAATCATCATTGCCACTGCTCTAATCGCCACAGTCCCCTCCCTTAACATAATACTTAGAATTCCGCTTCACCAAGTGATACGTGAACGGCAATTAGGATGAATTCAACTAAGTATTAAATAGCTATCCTTCACGGTTTTTCCTTTTCCAGCGCGGAGCCGGTGTTGGATGTTCCTCTAATTTGAGATTCGGGTGGAAATTGAGGCATTCCTTGATCAGTTTCCAGTTGTTGCTATCAACTCCCTCATGAATTGTCAACCGTTGACGCGGAGTGTCTTGTTCTGGCAACCGTTGCCACAACCGACAAGATAGTTAAGGGATATATCCGATATTGAACTGTTGTTAGAATCGGGTTAAGCAGGGTGCAGCAGCTCTTCTATTGCTGGCAACAGAGGAGACAGAGAGTATTATAAGCTCGCCTTCTCTAAGGGTTGTTCAATGTATCCGTTGAGAAATTGTCATAACAACCGAAGTGCTTAGGGAAAGTAGCACCTGTGCAGCCATTGAAATTAGCATGAAACAAGAGGAATGGTGCTATTCGGACACTTTTGCATGTTATTGTGACACTTTTTGGCAGAAAACAATGGTTATTGCACAATCTGGAGGAAATGCGGTCGTGGCAAGAAAGGTGACAGCCATAATCACTCCAACCGTTGCATGTGACTCCCAATATTTTATTCAAGACGACCGATATCATGAAGCAATGCTGCCGCATCTAACACTTCAAGATCAGTATTTTCAGTTCTGCCAATCAACATGCAGAGCTGAAGCACTCGAAGAGTGTGTTCATAGGAATGGACCCCCCCGTTTTCCAACGCGAAAAGCAATCCGGGCGAATTCTTCAATCGCTTGGACTAGGGATGCATCCACTACAATTCACTTGATTCTTCGTTCAGAGTACCTTCAGACAGTTCGAAGGTTGGAGATTTCTCCTCCAAAGTTGGGGGAAAACGTTTCCATCGATAAATGCTGTAAGCGATAGGAAGAATGACAAAGACGAATACAGCAAGCAGTGCAGAGAGAGCTGCAGTAATCATCCCATAATATTCTAAGCCAAACACGGGAACTTCTACGAAGAGAACCCAGGATAACACAAACACAAGCACACCTATCATTACAGCAAAGAGTCCAAACGGATTCGGTGAAACTCCTCGTTGCAGTTTCGCCGCTCCTAACAACGCTAAAGCAAATGTAATCAACAGCAGTGCCATCTCAACAAAGGCTGAACCTTGGACGGGTGAAGTTACAGCTGCAATGATGTCTGACCAATTGTGAAAATATTGGATAACACGGAATCGATAATAATACACTAAGGCAGGATAGAAAATACCGAAACTAGTCAAGGCAAGAGAAACTTGTGGGAGACGCCGCCAAAGTACAATTCCTGCTACAATTACGACAATGGGGAACACTATGAGCAAATATGAAAGATAATCCAGCGGGCTTTGTTCTAGCAATAATCTCACGAACGATGGAATAGGAATTGCAGGAATTACTGGAGGGGGTCGAGGAATAATCATGAAAGTATACACAATCGGAAACCACACCCAAATGGCGATTGGAATTAGAATAACAAGAATGATGAAAGGCACCCAATATTTTCTGATATTCCTATTTGCTTCAGGAACTTGGAGGTATCCTGAAAGCCATTTGATTGATTTCACGACAGTATACCCTAGGAGGATGACTTGGAGGAAAACAAACACCACCCAACAACCTAGGAAAAGCATTTGAAAAACTCCTAAACTTCCCTCTTGACCATAAAGGAGAAACCAAAAGATACCGTTGTCTCGGAGTAATGGCGGAAGGATGATGACAAAAAGGATGATAAAACCACCAATGATGAGAGGGGACATAAAGTGACGAATCCTGGATTCGTAGAGAACTTTCCGCCCTTGGGCAAATACGCCAATGAAACCTAGGAGAAGAAATCCGACGAAAGCCCCTATACCCGCAAGATATACTACAGTAACGATATTGACGAAAAAGATCCCACCTGTAAGTCCTGCTTCAATTACAAGATTCCGTATCGGTCTCTGGAACATCGCGAATATGAGGAAAAATGTCATTGTGCCCAAGAAGACAATGCTGTGAGACCAATTTTCACGATTGAAGAATAGTCGCAAACCTGCGAAGTAGTTTTTCAAGGCTTGCCATGCTTCGGAAGGGAGTTTCTTAATGGTGTCAATGAGATTCAACTTAACACATCCATAAAATCGCCGAGAAAATCTTCTACTACTACACGATGGCGTGGTGATAAAAAACTAATCATCCTCCGAAATTACGGAAAACAACATGTAAACCCCTCTCTGATATCCTTCGCTTAAACTATAAGGGCACATCTTTAGGGGGTATCTAAACACATTTCTGGATTAGCTGATTCCAAGACCAAAAAAATCACGAAATCATAAGCTATTTCGATTCTTGTATAGCCATCTAGTGCATTTACCGAAGATGAAAGCTCCGTTATCCATCGAAGTAGAATGATAGCTGTTTCGATAACTGCTATCGATGCTTAATAATTGAATAATATATTAAAATATTTAAGAACATATATTATAACTTGTCACGGGTGAATTATATGAATAGTGCGTGCCCATCATCAACTCCGGAAGAAAGAAAACGACTTAAACAGCGACTACACACTCTTGATTCTGAAATAGTAGAAAAAAAGATCGGCGAAGTCTGTGAGATTGCGAAGGCACTTTCTGATCCCCAACGATTGAAATTGTTGCTTGCAATTGGGAATCGGGAAGTGTGTGGGTGTGATTTAGTTGCATTACTGGATTTGAGCCAGCCGGCGATATCGTATCATCTAAATATCTTAGCCAAAGTTGGGCTACTCAAAAAGCAGCGGCAGGGTAGATTTAACCGTTTCCAATACAATCCTAATGGAATCGCCCAGTTAATTCCATTGTTTCAGGAGCTTATCAAAGAATAAAAAAATATAAATATGTTGATATATTCTTGTATTGCGAATGGCCATGTC
>JABAOF010003861.1_pt4 | contig 11828 bp, 13 predicted proteins | sample 7062171 | NCBI WGS metagenome assembly JABAOF01 (sample SAMN14538628, study PRJNA623070) | marine sediment metagenome | biome: marine biome [ENVO:00000428]; feature: marine pelagic biome [ENVO:01000023]; material: deep marine sediment [ENVO:00002113] | place: India: Gulf of Khambhat ... | reverse complement strand
TGAAAGAATCTCCCTATGACCGATGCCAGAATGAATTTCTTTATATCCATCCTAAATATTCCCGCACACCAAGTGAAAACCTTGAAGGGTATTGGGGTGAAAGCTGCTATAAGAACTGCCCATGCCCCGTATTTGTCAAACCATTTCTCAACCCTTGGTATGTGTTTCTTGAAAAATCTCTCAGCAACCGGGTGTCCTAGATAGAGGCCGAGAGTATATCCAACGAGGGCTCCAAGAACAGAACCAATAGTAGCGAATATCGTTACTGTGAAGGGATCGAGACCGAATCCTGTGGTTGGGGCTATTATAACAGCAGTGGGAACCGGGAATATGAAGGATTCCAGAAGCGCAATTATGAAAGTCCCGGTTAATCCATACTCCAAAACAAAGGCCTGAACCCACAAGAGAAATCCCTGAAACATAGAATCTTGGTAAATAATTTGATATTCTAGTTTATTAGTTTAGTATGTTATGACCTCTTTTTTCTCTTCTGCAGGCTTTTCTTCTTCTCGAGGGGTTTCCGTCTCTTTCCGGGATTCGAGCCCCGCTTCTCTTCTCAGGGTTTCTGCCAGGTCTGTCTTTTCCCATGTGAAGTCCGGGTCTTCCCTTCCAAAGTGTCCGAAAACCGAGGTCTTTCTGTATACCGGTCTCTGCAAATCCAGTTGTTTTATCATCCCTAGTGGCATCAGATTGAAATGCTTCTTTACGATCTCCAGTATCTTTTCCACAGGAACCCTGTTTGTCTTGAATGTGTCTATCATCACTGACAGAGGCTCTGTCCCACCAATCACATAGGATAACTGGATCTCACATCTGTCCGCAAGGCCTGCAGCCACTACATTCTTTGCTATGTACCTTGCCATATAGGAGGCGGATTTGTCAACCTTTGTGGGATCTTTACCTGAGAAGGCTCCACCACCATGACCTCCCACGCCTCCGTATGTATCTGCTATGACCTTTCTTCCTGTCATCCCTGCATCTGCGACAGGACCGCCAGTAACAAACCTTCCTGTGTTGTTTATGTAAAACTTCGTATTCTCATCCAGCCATTTCTCACAGACCGGCTTTATGACGTGCTCTATTATATCCTTTCTCAGTTTTTCCATATCCACATCCGGGTCATGTTGTGCAGCAATAACAACAGAATGAAGTCTGCTTGGTTTTGTGTTTTTATACTCCACTGTAACCTGGGATTTTCCATCAGGTCGAAGGTAGGGAAGGAGTCCGTTTTTCCTGACCTCAGCAAGCCTCATTACGAGTTTATGCGCCAGCAGGATTGGTAATGGCATGAGTTCCGGGGTTTCGTTTGTCGCGTAACCGGACATCATCCCCTGATCTCCTGCTCCTTCTTTGTCCACACCTAAAGCAATATCCGAGGACTGCTCATCTATCGATGTCATTATTGCGCAGGACTCGAACTGAAAACCGTACTCAGGCTTCACATAACCAATCTCCTTTATAACCTGTCTCGCGATTTTGGGTATATCCACATAACAGCTGGTTGTTATCTCCCCTGTCACAAAAACCATACCCGTTGTAACAAGGGCCTCGCATGCAACCCTTCCCTTCGGATCCTCCTTCATAATGGTATCCAGAACAGCATCAGAAATCTGGTCACATATCTTATCAGGATGCCCCTCTGCCACGGATTCCGAGGTAAACATATAGTTATTTGCTCTCATGGTAAAAACCTCCTTATTGCAACAAAAATTAATAACAATTTAGGATTGAAGTTTTTTATTTGTATCTATCCCGAAAAGAATTTAAAATTCCTGTGGAGAATATTTCAGTTCTTGCTTCGCAGCTTTTTCTGAACCGCGTCGCTTTTCAGTTCCCTCAAAGCATCGTTAGCTATCCACTTTGCAGCCTTTGAATCCATCTTCTGAATTTCCTCACTAACTTTGATTGCTTTTCTGTTCAGGTTGATGTTGCGCTTTCCGATCTGTCTGAGTGCCCAGTTAACTGCTTTCCTAACAAAGTTTCTTTCGTCATTCGCTCCTCTCTTTATGATTGGGAGATATCTCTCGAATTCGCTATTCTTCGCTTTCTTGTCATGGACAGACTTGGCAGCCATTAACACAAAACCAGATCTCTTGACAAACTCTTCTTCCCTCTTTGTCCACTCATCTATTTTCTTCTCCACGAATGGGGTCTTGTCAAAAAGGTTGCTGCAACACTGGTCAACAATGTCCCATGAATCAAAATCCTTCACCCAAGATTCCATTTGTTTTTCTGTAACCTTATCTGATTCGTCAACAAAACAAGCCAGTAGCCTTGCATCATGAATTCCAGATTTCCACAACCTGAGTGCAAGGTCATGGTTTTTACCAACATCCTTTGCCATCTTTCTCAATATGGGCACAGATACTCCCAACATCTCCTTGCCTTGGATTCCGAACCTCGACATCCCTTCAACATTCTTGGGATTAGAATGAGATTTCAGTTCCTTGATTATTTTTTCGTATTGCATGTAATCCATTTGGTTTATGGGTATTAATTTATAACTTAAATCCAACCCTGAATCAATGAAGGTGATAGGGATAGATCTGGCTGGGAAGGATAAAAATCCTACTGGTTTTTGCATAATGATTAATGGAAAAACAGAGGTCAGGCTTCTTCATTCCAATGAGGAGATTCTCAAGGTTGTGGGTGAGATAGAACCGGATGTAGTCGCAGTGGATGCTCCTTTTTCTTTCCCTGAGGATGGGTATTACAGGAACAGTGACAAGAAACTCCAGGAGGAGGGTTTCAAACCACTTTCTCCGAGGTTTCCTGGAATGCAGCCCCTGGTTGAGAGGGCAATGAAGCTGGTTCCTGAGCTAAGGAAGAGTTACCGGGTTATTGAAGTTTTCCCGAGGGCAACAGAGAAAATTCTGGGCCTTGATGAGAAGAAGACCCATGAATACGACGCGCTCCTCTGCGCCCTCACGGGGAAGTATTACTACGAGGGAAAATTCAGGACAATTGGGAAAGAGGAGATAGTCGTGCCCAATCTTTGAAAAGATTTATATAGTAAAAGCAAATAAGGGTTATGGAAGAGAGGGTTGTTCTTGTTGATGAGAATGACAATGAGATAGGAACAGAGGAGAAGATAAGGGCGCATGAGAATGGGGGGAAGCTGCACAGAGCGTTCTCCATATTCATCTTCAACAGCAAGGGAGAAATGCTTCTCCAGAAAAGAGCGAAGTCTAAATACCATTTCAGCGGACTCTGGACTAACACATGCTGCAGCCACCCAAGACCGGAGGAAGCGACAGAGGAAGCTGCCCATAGGAGATTGAAAGAAGAGATGGGCTTCGATACGGAACTGAAGGAGGTATTCACCTTCACCTACAAGGCAGAGTCTGAGAGCGGCTTAACTGAACACGAGCTTGATCATGTTTTTGTTGGAAGGTTTGACGGAGAACCAAAACCCAATCCCGAGGAAGCAGATGATTGTAAATGGGTGAATGTGGAGGGACTACAGCAGGACATCAAGGAGAATCCAAACAAATATTCACCATGGTTCAAGACCGCGTTAGAAAGGGTTATCCCTGAAAGGGACAGTCTCTAAGTTTCTAAGAAAGAATGTCCTTTACGAACCTCTTTGGGTCAAACCTTACGATATCCTCGTAGCCCTGACCTGTTCCCATAAAGAGTATGGGCTTCTTTATTGCATAACAAACCGATAGGATTGAACCTCCCTTTGGGTTCACATCGGTCTTTGCCATTATAACAGCATCAACTCCAACAGCCTCGTGGAACTGCTTTGCCTGCTCCACTGCATCATTCCCCGTCAGGGAGTCAACAACAAGAACCTTGAGATCCGGTTTGTTTACCCTTATCACCTTCCTAAGTTCATCCATGAGGTTTTTATCCGTATGTGCCCTTCCTGCAGTGTCTGCCAAAACAACATCGTAGTTGTTCGCCTCAGCGAACCGAACAGCATCAAACACAACAGCTGCAGAATCCGCCCCGTACTGGTGCTTGATAACTCTCACTCCAAGCTTTCTCCCATGTTCCTCTATTTGCTCAATACTCGCTGCCCTGAAAGTATCCCCTGCAGCTATGACAGGTTTGTATCCCTTCCTCAGGAAATACTTCGCAACCTTTGCGATTGATGTGGTCTTTCCCGAGCCGTTGAATCCCAGGAAAACCAGACAAAGGGGTTTCTTTTTCTTCAACATCTTCTCCAGTTTCACCTCGCCTTGATTGACTATCGCGAATAAACTCTCCTCAAAAACCTGGGAAACGAATTTTGACGCCTGGGTCCTCTTTATGGGTTTCTCCACCAACCTTTCCTTGAGGTTTTTGCTGAAGAAATCCAGAACTTCAACAGCGACATTGTTCTTAAGGAAATCCGTTTCGTTCTCTGAGAAAAAATCATCTATGTCCTTTCCAGAAAGCCTCCTTGTGGTTATCTTTTCCCTTATCCTGAAGAGTCCCCTCTTTTCCTCTTTCTCTGGTTCTGGCTCCTCTGGTATTTCCGGCTCTAGTTTCTCCTCTATCTTCTCTACTTTCTCTTTCTTTTTGGGTTTCTCTGGTTTTTTTGGTTTCTTCCTGGGTTTTTCCTTCACTTTCTTTGGTCTTTCCACTACCCTTTCTTCCTTCTCTTCTGCCTTCTTGGTTATCTTCTTTATGGATTCTTTGAGGCTCTTCTTCAGCAAACCGAACATGCTATCGCTCGCCCTTTAAACTATTTTTATCTTTTGTCTTCAAATATATAAACTATAAAATAAGGAATGTTATATGGATCCACATTCTGTTGAACTTCCGAGAAAGATCCTTGTAGGGAACAAAGTTTTGTACAAGGTTTCCTCTGTCTGTGAGGAACTGAAGATTTCCGGCAAACCACTCGTCCTTACAGGAGAGCATACAAAGGATATAGCTGGAGAGAAGGTAAAGAAATCCCTCATGGATATTAATCCAGACACCCAGATGGAAATCGTGAAAGAAGCGTCTAAGAAGGAGGTTGAGAGGTTAGAAAAAATAATTCCAATGAACATTAACCTTGTTGTTTCTGTTGGCGGAGGAAAGGTTATTGATGTTGGAAAGCTTCTGGCATACCAGGAGAAGATTCCGTTCATCTCTGTTCCCACTGCTCCCTCTCATGATGGTGTAGCGTCAGAGAGGGTTTCCCTTAAAGATGGTGAGGCTTTTCATTCCCTGAAGGCAAGGGTTCCAATCGCAATAATAGCTGATATCGACATCCTTAGGAACGCCCCATATAAGCTCATCGCTTCTGGCGGAGCGGATATCATATCCAACTACACAGCTGTACAGGACTGGAAGCTTGCGAAAGAGAAGGGTGAATACTATTCAGAGTATGCAGCTGCTCTGTCCATGCTATCCTCAGAAATCGTTCTAAAATCAACTGAAATGATAAGGAAAAAGGAGGAGAGGGGTATAAGGAACCTCATCGAAGCCCTCATCTCTTCGAGCATAAGCATGTCCCTTGTTGAGTCTTCGAGACCAGCTTCAGGTAGCGAGCATATGTTTTCCCACGCCTTGGACCAGCTGAAATTCCAGGCAGGTCTGAACAAATCTCTTCATGGAGAGCAGTGTGGTGTTGGTTCTATACTCTTCGCTTACATGCAAGAGCAGAACTGGGAAAGGATAAGGAACGGGTTAAGAAGCCTTGGAGCTCCCACAACTGCGAGGGAACTGGGTGTGGACAAGGATATGCTCATTGAGGCCATGCTCAGGGCAAAAGACGTAAGGGAACGCTATACAATTCTGAATGAAAGGCCCCTGGATAAGAAAAAGGCGTTGGATATCTGCAAGGCCACAGGGGTTATAGATTAGCTGGTTAGTAACTTTTATAAATCCGTAACAAGAAACTATAGAGATATTTAAATATTTTTCCCAATTATGAAGTGATTGTATGAAATTGTTCAGGTTAGGTAGAAAGAAGGCAAAACCCAGGGTTTTTCGTTACATAAAGAAGAAGAGGAAATCCAACCCCCTCCACTTCACACTAATTGATCCTGACAAGCAGAAGCCCCAAGAAGCCGCAAAACTCGCATTGAAAGTGAAGGAATGGGGTTCTGATGCAATAATGGTCGGTGGATCCCACGCTGCTCAAATGGTTTTTCTGAATGATACCATAAAGGCGATAAAGGAAAAGGCTGATTTTCCTATCATCCTTTTCCCCTCCTCTCACTCAGGAATTTCTCCTTACGCTGACTCCATTTTCTTCATGTCTTTGCTCAATTCCCGTTCCACACAATACCTTATAGAGGAGCAGGTCAAGGGTTCTGTTCTAATCAAGGGGTATGGACTCGAGACCCTGCCAATGGCCTACCTCATCGTGGATTCCGGAGCCATCACATCGGCTGCCTGGAGCGGCGATGTCAAGCCACTGCCCAGGGAGAAGCCCGAATTTGCGGTAGCTTATGTTCTTGCAGCTAAATACTTGGGGATGAAGTTCGTCTACCTAGAGGCGGGCTCAGGAGCGAAGCAACCTGTTCCGAACGAGATGATAGGTGCTGCAAAGAGGAACATGGAGAAGGACATGTTTCTGATTGTTGGTGGGGGGATAAGGGATGATAAGACCGCGAGGGAAAAAGTCAAAGCAGGAGCCGACATAATTGTCACAGGAACCATCGCAGAAAAAAACACTGAGATGCTGAGAAAAATAATCAAGGCGATAAAGAAAGGTTAGACTGGTTAGTTCAGATGCTGATTCTTTGGCCACGCGCCTGCCCTGTCAAGAATTCCTGTGGTAACGACGCCTCCAGAACCGAGTACAAATAATGATACAGGAGCTGCAGCACCACCAGTGAAAGCCATGATTGCTATAGAACCCACAATCTCAACAACCACCACCCCGGCTTTAATGTAATCGATAACGTCCCCCTTTGAATCAATGCAGAAATTGGGGTCTGTGGAGTCTTTATATCTATCCTGGTTTTTTACTTCTACCTGTATACAATCCACCTCCACTCTGCTCCCATCACTACAATATTTATATACAACACCACTTGCCTGGTTTAAAACATCAGAAAGAACCCAATACATTCTATTCCCATATTCATCTTCATTAGTAAATTCTCTCTGGAAATTGCTGTTAAGCTGTTTGAGTATACCTTCCAGTTCAGTTTCCCAATCCCCGACTGATAATATGATAGTTCGTTTTTCTGTTAGATCTTCTAAATTCTTTGCTCCTGTCTCTGGGTGGAACCAGGTATATTTTGGTATATAATCTTGTGTTACCTTAACCAGATTCTCGTCATCCCTTACCCAACATATCTCGCTCTCACTGTCCCATTGATACCCAGATGGGCATGAACCCGGTACTGATGCCTCAATCTCACATCTAAATAGATCACTGTTGTAGGTTGCTCCTGTTCCACAAAGAACAGGGCAGGAAGGATTCAGTCTCTCCAGTATAGATTCAGAATCTGTGGGTATCTGGTTGTTTGCGCAAAAATAACATGGTTGGCCAAAGACACCACATTCCACCTCCATAACATCGTTTGGATCACAACAAACCTTTTGTTTAATCTCAACGATAACTTGATCATAACCAACATAGTCATAACATTTACACTTTCCCTTCTTCACTAACAAATCAGCCTGGCATGGAGATGCGAGATAGAATTCCTTCCATTTATCTTTCACAAGGCCGGGAACTTCTACTACCCACCAATAATCTCTAAGGCTATCACTCATGGTTGAGGCCTCTTCAATGTTTTCTAATCTGAATCCCTTTGGTGTGAAGATGCAGAGTTTGTTCTGTCCACATGGCTCATTGTATTTGCTGAACTTGGAATCAGCAAACATTACAAAATATCCTCCAACAAGCATAGTCGTCATCAAGAAAACACGTCCCTTGCTTGGGAGGCCTTCTGGTGGCATACCCATTACTCCCCTCAAGCCCCGAACAAGGTTTTCTGCCCTCTGCATTATTTTTGTCTTTACACTGGGACTCAAAGTTTCTACAGCTTCCTCAGCTGCTCTTATGTACTCGTTCCTGAAATTCTTAGGTACCCATATAAGGTCATTAAGTCTTACAAACTCCTCTCCTGCAATCTTCTCTACTGTTTCATCCAACACTTTCTTTTCAGCAGGCTCCATAACCTCTTCGCTTATCCTTATTATATCGTCTGATTTCTTGAACAAGCTCTTGAGCCTGTCCCTCAAACTTGTGAATGTCCTCTTTACTAAACCCTCTTTCAGCTCTCCTCCAAAGACCGCCTTTTCCATGAGTTCGCGCTCAGGTGCTATCAGTTGGAGCCTACCATTAAAAATGTCACTCCTTATCTGTTTCAATCTACCAGTCAAAGCTATCTTACTACTATCATCCATTGTCATACTTACCCCCCGTCTCTCCAGGTTCTGAAGCGCTGCCTCAATGCTTTCTTTGGTTATCTGTGGCAGTTCTTTTTCTGCATATCTTCCTACTGGGTTAACAACGTAATATAACTCGTCTGCAAGCACATCTGCATCCTTCAATCCTTTCATATACGGTTCCCTCTTTATGATCCTCTTGAAACCCAGTTTAACAACATTCTCTACCGCGTCGCTTGTTTCCTGCCTTATCCATCTTCCAAGCAAGGCTCTTTTTACAGCAACCCATGCGAGAGTCTTTTTCCCACCATACTCCAATACGGCCTTAGACATCACGGTTTCGGCGGCCTCCTTAATTGTTTTCTTCCTTATAACAACCATTGTCCCCTCTTTGATAGCCTTACCAGTCAGCTTTAGTCCTCCCATACCAATGTTAAGAATTCCACCAACAGCTGCTGTCGCCCATATAACCTTCCATGGTGTGAATGACCAGGCCGCCTCAACTTTCTTTGGAAATGTCTCATAGTACATCAGGTATTTAGGATCTCCCATTGCAGTTATGTATTGAACAACATTCATATCACCTACTTTCTGGGGAAGTTTGAAATTGTAAACTGTACATGAGCCAGAATAACCATAATCAGCCAAATCAGCAAGCCTGCCGAGTTTTTCTTCATCTCCATGATCTATTTTGACTTCATTGCCGTTAGCAAGATGTAAGATTAATCTATCATCATTTGTTGATTTTACTGCATCCTGTATAACCTTAATACCACTCAATCCTGGAACATCATACCTTTTACCTTTCAACCCCTGAATTATGGTTCTGTGAATATCATCAACCTTACTGAAGAACTCTTCACCAACAGGTTCGCTTATCGGCCTGTAATTCTCATACCCCTCCAGATCGGATTTCCATATCCAACCTCCTTCGAGATTGTACATGTACCATACATTTTTATCCTTTGTACTAAAGATACCCTTTATGATACCCACATCTTCTTCATACTCTATCTGGGCATAGTCTCCGCATCTGACCCAAGCATCCTTTCCTATCTGGGATGCTAGGGATTCTAACTTATCATCGTTGTCATCGTCTGCAAAGCTTATTGCGCCTCCCACCGGAGGCAGTAACGGGCTTTTGCATTTGTCCTTGGCACAACACACTTTATCCTTGCCTTGTATCTCTCTCTTGATTTCCTCACATTCTGTCTTCAGGCAGTAAACCCAGCCTCTTTCTTCACAGACCCTCTCCCATGTATCATCTGGTATGTCTCCCTCATCCTCTATCGTAGCTACCCATTCAGCAGCATCTTTAAGGGCTTCTGCAGAATTCTTTACCCTGAGCTCCTCACCGCTGGTTGGTCCTTCTCCACACCATTCAGGATATCTGCTACAGAAAGCGTTGCGAATCCCTTCCAGCCCGCCAAAGGCATTAACAGCGAGTACGATTACACCAACTGTAAGGAATATCACAAGAAGCAGCTCAACCATCTCTTTAATCTCAAACTCAACCATGGTTAATAATTATTTCTGCGTTCTTAAATTAATGATATTTAAATTTGGGAATTAATAATTCACTATATGCCAGCTGTTTTGGAGTTTTTCAATAAATGGGGGAAAATAATACTGGCATTCCTAATAATGGCACTCTTGCTGATAATTGTTATAAATTTTGCAGTTGAATCTGGTTTAATTGATATAGAGTTTCCAAAGTTGTGGTAGAATGAAAAGGGGTATTGCTGCTATAAGCCTTATTGTTGTGGTTGCTTTACTGATAACAGTGATTGTTATAGCCTTGATATTTGTCTGGAGCCCGCCATTTATTCAGGGTCTCCTGAAAGGTTTCAAGAATTTTATTTGCAGTGTTTCGATATTCCAATTACTTTGCTAATTTAAATGAGAGGAAGCTAATTATTTATCATGAAGGCCACCACTGCTGTTTTGGATCTCGTACTCTGGGCTGCCGGAATAGGTTTTGCGCTTTTCATCTTTTTCGGCATCGCTGTTCCATTTCTTTTTGGGATAACACGTGAAGAGTGTTGGAATGTTGGGGCCTTTGGTTCAATAGAAAACATAAAATCTGATTTTAATGGTCTCACACCCGGCGGAGCTGTCAAAAAAAGGACTGTTATTTTGCAGGATTGTGTAGACTCGATAAGATTTATAAACAAGGATCAGTTGGTTGAGGTTTCAGGTATACTGGAGTGTACTTCGGGTTACGATGCTTACATAATAGCCCTTCCCTACTACAAGGAAACCAAATCTGGGTTAAGGGTTTGGAAGTGGTTTGAGGATGGTGTTGTAGAGGAGGTAGAGGAGTGGTACAAGAAGAATTTAAGGGCATTCAAACCCACGTGTGTGATTATGGATTGTAATGACTGCTATTTTAGTGGTGCACCGATAGTGTTGGAGGGTTCCAGGAAAGAAGGTGAAACCAAACCCTATTGCCTGACTATGAGTAGATCAGGCCAAGAAGGCAAAACCTATAACATTGATGTTAGAGAGGGTGAATGTAAATGATAGAAAAAAAGGGATTTGTCCCTATATCCCAATTTATCCAATTCATTTTCCTCATTCTGCTCGGTTTCCTTGTTGTTGCAATTCTAATCATGTGGGCAGGGGCTGCTGCCTCTGCAACGAAGAGCGCTGAACAGGCTTCCTTGATTTATTCAATTACAACCTCTGTTAACGCATTATCTATTACAGAAAAGGGACTGGTAGAGAGAGAACTGAAGGGTGTTTATGATATAGAGATAGAATGCAACACCAAATGTTATATTAAAATCACACCATACGAGGACAATAAAAAGGGCAAGTCCAGTGAAAAGATCCTGATTGTGGGTGATATAGAGCGTGTATCTAAAAAGATATCCAGGGTGGCTAAAATCTGCATAGAGAAGTTACCGAACGCAAAGGTGGTGATCAGAATATGTTAAAGGCACAACTAAAGTTACCATTTACCATGCTTATTGCGGTTGTGGGGATGATAGGGCTTCTGTTTCTCGGTATTGTCCTAATATCTGGGGCTTCAACATCAGCCAAGGTTGTTGCAGAGAATACGGAATATCTGAATGCTATAGATGCTGCCCATCTTATTGAACTATGTCTCAAAAACGGCAAGGATTTCATTTCAGCAGGAGATCTGGACATCAAAAGCGGGGATATCGATCATATTTGTAAGCACATGTTTCCTGGGCTTTCTGATATTTCTGCAAAGGCAAAGGTGGTTGATTTGGAGAAAAAGGATGCTGGGGGTAAGAACAAGGAATGGGATTTTGGTTACAGGGAGGGATCTGGGAACCCATCGCATAATATATACATCAACATAAAGGATGGTAATATGATTCACGTTGGAAGGCTCTACGTAGAAGTGAAGGGTGATTAACTTGGGTGATGTTGATCTAGCAATCTTGGCTTTTGTGTTGTTTTTTGGATTATGCCTACTTCTGATACTTCAGATTCAGACTATAAAGGATCTTGTTCTGACAAAGGAAACAATACAACTCACTATGCAACACGATGACAGGGGAACTGAAATCCTGAGTTTATTGAAA
>JABAOF010031936.1_pt1 | contig 11830 bp, 11 predicted proteins | sample 7062171 | NCBI WGS metagenome assembly JABAOF01 (sample SAMN14538628, study PRJNA623070) | marine sediment metagenome | biome: marine biome [ENVO:00000428]; feature: marine pelagic biome [ENVO:01000023]; material: deep marine sediment [ENVO:00002113] | place: India: Gulf of Khambhat ... | reverse complement strand
GGTGATCAGTTTCTCGACGAGTTTCGCACTCGTGGCAGGGGTACTCTGGTCATCATAGAAGATCAGCTCGACGGGATACCGTTTTCCTTTGACCAGAATTCCTCCGTCTTGATTCACCTGATCAGCCCAGAGCTGATAGGCGTCCCTAACCATAGCTCCCGCCTTTCCAAAGATCCCGGTCAGCGCCACAGCAAATCCAATTCGGAATTTCTCAGCTGCGACAGCAGGCGAATAGAATGCTCCGGTTAGCACGCAAAGCATAACGATTGCACAAATTAGAACGACACACCTGTCTTTTACTCCCTTCATGGTTTCCTCCTTTTCTTACCTACATGTTAGGTTTTGGTTGACTTTCTGCTTCACCCCCTTTGCTACAAATTCTCCCCCGAGCCCCAAGGAATTATGCCTTTTTATTAACGAAATCGTTGTCTATTGTCAATGTTTTCTTTGTCAAAACCCTTGACACCTATTACTGGGTGGGCTAGTTTGGACTAAATACTAGACTTAGTCCACTCACTCAATCCCATCAGTGGATGAAATCCGTTTTTGAGAACACAATAATGGATGCTAAAATCAGTTTTGAACCTTTAAGAAATGAAAGGGCCTTTGAATCGATCGTCAAACAGATAAGGCAAAGGATTTACTCAAAGCGACTGAAGCCGGGGGATAAGCTGCCTACTGAGCGAGAACTCGCTAGGATATTTAATACCAGCAGGGTGTCAGTGAGGTCTGCCCTCCTAAATTTGGAACAGTCTGGGCTTCTCGATATAAAGAAAGGGGCGGGGGGTGGTTTCTTCATCCGGGAATTGGATTTTGGACCTGTTCGAGATTCTCTGAGTGATCTGCTTAAATTGAGCAAAGCCTCTGTTGGCGACTTGACAGAGGTGAGGATAGTCATCGAACCTCAAGCTGCGGCATTGGCCGCACGGCGAGGAACCTCAACGGATTTAGCAAAAATCGAAACCGCAATTTTGAATTTTCAGGAAAAAATAGGCGAGAATCTGCCTCCCGACCCGTCTGACCTTAATTTTCATGTCTGCGTAGCGGAAGCTTCGAAGAACCCAGTTATCGTTCTAATTATGAGATCCCTCATGGAATTCTTATTTCAGGCTATTGGATCATATCTCTTGGCTTCCAATGCGAATCAGAAGATCCTTGATCAGCACGAAAGAATTCTGGAGGCCATCAGAAGGAAAGACCCGGAACATGCTCAAGCATCAATGCTTACGCACGTAAGGGCAATGCGAACCCTCTTTAGAAAGTATGAGACTCGTCTCAATCGAAATGCCAAGAAACCAGACCAACGATAAGGACCGATTGGATTCTCGTCGTTCCGTTCAGCGCCGATACATAGAGGCCATTCAGAGACGGTTGGGTCGATAGAATGGTATGGCTGTGAGGATTCGGCATTTCTATCTCATAAGAGGAGGACACAAGGAGACTCAAGATGATTCGCGGTGGATACATGGGAAAGGTTCTGTTTGTTGATTTGTCCGATGGAACAATTCACAGAGAAAATCTCAATGCAGATCTTATCGACAAATACCTTGGCATGAGGGGATTTACGTCGAAGCTCCTTTGGGATCATGTTAGAGACGTCGAAGGAACTGATTCAGAGAATCTTCTTATGTTTGCGACCGGTCCGCTGACCGGGGTTTCTCTAACCGGTGGAAGGGCACTGGTTGCGGCAAAATCTCCACAGACTGGGCTCCTCGGGTATGCCAATTTCGGAGGGCATTGGGGCCCCGCCTTGAAGTATGCGGGATATGATCTGCTCGTGGTCAAGGGTCGGGCAGACAAGCCCGTCTTTCTGTGGATCGATGATGATGCTGTGGAGATCCGAGACGCCGATTATATCTGGGGGATGGACACCCGTGAGACCATAATGAAGATCAAAGAGGGCTTCGGAGACCCTCGGATCCAGGTTCTTTCCATTGGTCCGGCGGGAGAAAACCTCGTTAAATTCGCAAGCATTATGACCTATGACGGTCATGCAGGTGCACGAACAGGGATGGGATGCGTTATGGGATCCAAGAATCTCAAAGCCGTTGCAGTTAGAGGAACTGGGCCGATCCGAATATCAAAGCCGGACCAGTTCAAATCCCTTTTCAAGGAACTGCAAGGACATCTCCTGGAAGATGAGGTCTCAGGTAAAGTCGCTCCCAGGCTTGGAACGACTGTACTTCTGAATATCGTCAATGAGACAGGTGCATTAGGGACGCGCAATTTCCAAAGTGGTTTTTTCGAAGATGCCTACGAGATATCTGGCGAAGTTATGCTGGGAAAATACACACCTCAAGGGAGAGGGAGGGCTTGCTTTATGTGTCCCATTGCCTGCGATCGACACACCCAGGTGAAAGAGGGGGAGTTTGCCGGAACCTGGTGTGGTAGCGGACCTGAATACGCAACCCTGACAAATCAGGGGGCGAGGTTGGGGAATAAGAATCTGGAAGCCATTATTAAAGCGAATGAGTTGTGCGACCGTTACGGTATTGATACCTACAGCACAGGGGGTGTCCTGGGCTTTGCCTACGAACTTTTCCAACGAGGTGCCATTTCCAAAAAAGATACTGATGGGCTCGCGCTCGTATGGGGCGACTATGAGGTCCAACTAGAGCTAATCAGAAAGATTGCCTATCGTGAGGGATTTGGTGGTCTTCTCGCTGAGGGCGTGAAAAGAATGTCGGAAGAGATTGGTGAAGACTCGTACAAGTACGCGATCCAAATCAAAGGACTGGAATACCCCTCCAAAGATGCGAGGGGTGACAAAATGTATGGTCTATGTTGTGGTACGGCTGCGCGGGGAGCAGACCATCTCTATTCATTGTCCGAATTCCCTGCCTCGGTGGAACTAAACACAATCGAAAAGATGTTTGGTACCGAGAAAGCTGTGGACCCTCATCTGCCTGATGGGAAAGGCAAAGTCGTCGCATTCTTTGAGGAAGGATGCACCTTCACCGATCTTCTTGGGATCTGTAAGCTTGTTTATGTAACCTATGTGGCATCGATGGGGGAACTGATGTACCGAAGAAAAATCCTTCCAAGACTCTTCTCGGTTGTGACGGGTCGATCGCTGGACTACAATGGTCTCCTGGAGCGGACTCACCGGGTGACGACGCTAGAAAAAGCCTACAACATCAGAGAGGGAAAGACAGGAAGGACAGATGATTTTCCCCCCTACCGATTTCTTAAAGAACCGATGTCTGACGGACCAGCGAAGGGGAGTGTCTTTGAGGCCGATGTTATGCTGGATGAGTATTATGAGGCCATAGGATTTGACAAGCGCACAGGCTGGCCGTATCTGGAAACCCTGGAGAATCTCGGCCTTGAGGAAGTCATCAAGGAGTTTGGTGAGAGGAATCTCGAAATACCGACAAAGGGGTGAGAGGGCAACCAAAGAGTTCGCAGGTTATGGAAATCAAGGTAAGGCTTTTTGCGACTTTGCAACAGTATCTTCCCCATGAGAACGGGAGACATCCAGCCACATTAGAGATAAGACGAGGTGAAACGATTGCCAGCGTTCTGAAAGCCCTTAAGATTCCAAAGAAAATGCCAAAGATTATTTTGGTCAACGGGAAATATGCTAGGGAGGATTTGATCCTTCAGCCGGGTGACGTCGTCAGTGTTTTTCCACCACTCGGTGGCGGGCAAGAACCGAAGATGTCTTCTTATCCGGTGGTCTTAAACAAGCTGAAAAGGCTGTGTAGAGAGGAAAATCCTGATGAAAAGAATCCTGGCTGTTGATATCAATGACTGTACCGGATGCAGAATTTGTGAATTAATCTGTGCTTTTGAGAAAGGGGAAGGATGTAATCCAGCAAAAGGGAGGATCAAAATTATCAAAGCTGACGAGTCGGGAGTTGATGTACCCGCGATTTGCCAGCATTGTGAAGATCCGGCCTGCCAGGACGTTTGTCCTGTTGAAGCAATTCAGAGAGACTCTGGGACGGGGGCGGTTCTCTTAGAGGAGGATATTTGCACCGGCTGTAAGGCCTGCGCCTCAGTCTGCCCCTACGGTGCCATTACTATGGACACGGATCGCGGGGTGATGGTGAAATGCGATCTTTGCCATGGAAATCCTCAGTGCGTGGAATTTTGCCCAAAGGGTGCGCTGGCATATGAACGCCCAGACGTGATCGAAGCGAGAAGAAGAGAAAAGAAGTATAAGAGAATCATTAACGCGGCAAGAAAAGCCCGGGACGAGGATCGGCGACCCAAGGATTGAGAAAGGAGGTGGTATCCTAGAGCGCATAAGACGTGTCGTAAGGGCGGTCAGAACGCAGGATGCTTTCTTCTAACCTACAGATCTCGAAAAAAAGGCAAGAAATGGAGGGAATGATCATGCGAAACAGAAAATGGGAACTCAAAACGTTGGTGAGTGTTCTCGCACTGGTTTTTCTACTTTCCCTTATGGGACTCGGTCTTGATTCAAGAGATGCATTGGCCGAGGAAGAGACAATCAAGGTCGCCTTTGTCTACGTCGGCCCCACCGGGGATGCGGGGTGGACGTACCGACATGATCAGGCACGCCAATACCTCGAGCGCAAACTTCCCTACGTGAAGACTTCATATGTAGAATCAGTATTCGAGGGTGCCGATGTAACTCGTGTGTTAACAGACTACGCGCGTAAGGGATACAAAGTTATATTTGCGACAGCGGCGGGTTACCTAGACTTCACAAGGGAGGTTTCTAGGAAATTTCCGGAAACGGTCTTTATGAATATTGCCGCGTGGTCAAGCGACGAGCCCAATGTGGGACAGTATTACGGGCGGCTCCATGAAGGAAGGTATCTCACAGGAATTGTATCAGGTAAGATGACCAAGTCTAACATCATTGGGTTTGTGGCAGCCCATCCGATCCCTGGAGTTATATTCGCTATCAACGGGTTCGCTCTGGGCGTGCGGTCCGTGAATCCAGATGCACGGGTCAAAGTCGTATGGACAAACACATGGTATGATCCTAATCGGGAAAAACAAGCCTCCTTGAGCCTAGTTGACATAGGAGCCGACGTTATTGCTCAACATCAAGATACGCCGAGTTCGCTGATGGGGGCTGCGGAGAGAGGAAAATACGGTATTGGATCCGAGTCCGATATGAGCAAATTTGCGCCCAACGCTTATCTGACTGGCACCATTTGGGATTGGGGCGACTTTTACGTAAAAACCGTGAAGGAAGTCAAAAACGGAACGTGGGTCGCAAAACGTAATTTTGGTGGCCTTGCGGATGGCATGGTTTCCCTCGGTCCCTTCGGCCCGATGGTGCCCAAAGACGTGCAGGCACTCGTAGAGCAAAAGAAGAATGAAATCATCTCAGGAGACCTCAGGATCTTTGAAGGACCTATCAAGGATAACGCGGGAAAGATCCGTATACCTAAAGGGGCGGAACCACCATTCGATGAAATCTACAACACAATGGACTGGGTCGTTGAAGGTGTGGAAGTGATGCTGCCTAAGAAATGATGGTCTTTTTATAGCTCACGGGAGCGGGGGAACCTTTGATGAGTGCAAGGGATCATTGGTCATGGTCGAGGGCGCGTTCCATTTCGATTGGAAGAAGAAGGTAGGAACGATGTTGAAGTTACTTCAAGAGGTGAGGCTAGAGAAAATATCGGTCTCATCCCCGGTAACACAGTTATTTCTCACCCTCGCTTCCATCGCCCTGGCCTTGATAACCGGTCTGATTTTCCTCGAGATGTTAGATTTTGACGGACTCACCGTGTACTTTGAGATGTTTACGGGTGCATTTCTCACTCAATACGGGCTCGGGGAGACAGTGGTAAAAACGATCCCTTTGATCCTCTGTGGACTGGCAGTAGGGTTTGCTGCTAAAGTTGGCCTCTGGAACATCGGCGCGGAGGGCCAATTCTACATGGGAACCTTTGCTGCCACCGGTGTTGCTCTATATCTCCTACCTGACGCTCACGCCACGATCACGATTGCAATCATGGTACTGGCAGGGATGCTTGGTGGTGCCCTTTGGGGACTCATCGGTGTTCTTCCGCTCGCCCTCTGGCGGGTTAACGAGGTTATCACGACCCTGATGCTCAATTACATAGGCATTCTCTGGGTGGATTACCTCATATACGGCCCCTGGAGGAATCCTAAACATGGCTTTCCCTTCTCCGTGGCTTTTGGTGAAAATGCCCGACTCCCTGTGCTGGGTACAACGAGGATACATCTCGGTCTAGTGTTTGCCTTGGTCGCCGTGGCCGTGGTTATTGTCATACTAAGAANNTGGTCGCCGTGGCCGTGGTTATTGTCATACTGAGGAATACCCGTTGGGGGTTTGAAATCAAGGCAATTGGTGAAAATCGGAGCGGAGCCGAGTATGCTGGGATTCCAATTGTCAAAAACCTTCTCTTTGTGATGATGTTGAGCGGCTCTTTCGCAGGCATAGCCGGCATGGCAGAGGTATCAGGAATTTGTCACCGGTTACAGCCTAATATTTCACCCGGGTACGGATACTCCGGGATTATCGTGGCCTGGCTTGCCCGAATAAACCCTCTGGGGATTCTCATTATGTCGTTTTTTCTCGGGGGGCTCTTGGTAGGGGGATTTATGATGCAGGTAGACGGGCTGCCTGCTGGAATTGTCTACATGCTTCAAGCTACGATTCTGTTCTTTGTTCTTGCAAGCGAGCTGTTTGCAAAATATCGGGTGCGCTTTAAGAACCAAGCCGTGGGTGACAACAGTGCTTGAGTTGCTCATAGCCAGCAGTATTGCCTCGGGAACCTCCATCCTTTACGCAACTCTTGGAGAGATAGTCACGGAAAGGAGCGGTGTCTTAAACCTCGGCGTAGAAGGTATGATGCTCGTCGGAGCGCTGAGTGGCTTTGCCGTGGCGACACTGACAGGGAGTGTCGTGGTCGGCTTGCTTTGTGCAATTGTAAGTGCAGGACTCCTGTCGCTCATCCATGCTTTCCTTTCGGTCACCCTCAGGGCTAATCAAATAGTGAGTGGTCTGGGTTTGACGATTTTCGGGATCGGACTCACTGGGTATCTGGGCCAGTCTATGATAGGTGTGCCGGCTCCCGCGACTTTTACTAAGATCTCGTTGCCCTTTCTCTCAGATATCCCCCTGCTCGGTCCGGCCCTTTTCCAGCATGGCCCCCTCGTCTATCTTTGTATACTTATCGTTCCTCTCGTTCATTTGTTCATGTTCCGCACTAGGGCGGGGCTCCATTTAAGGGCCGTTGGCGATAATCCTGGGGCGGCGGATATGGCAGGGGTCAACGTGTATGTCTTTCGATATATCGCCACTTTTGTGGGTGGTGCCCTGAGCGGGCTCGGTGGTGCGTATGTCTCCTTGGTGTATACCCCTTTCTGGACCGAGAACATGATAGCAGGAAGAGGATGGATAGCCATTGCCCTGGTAATATTCGCATCTTGGGATCCACGGCTCGCTATGGTTGGAGCTTTTCTTTTTGGCGGAGTTGATGCTCTGGCAACACGGCTTCAAGCGCTTGGTGTAGGCATTCCCTCATACTTCCTGAGGATGCTGCCCTATGCCTTTACAATCCTAATTCTTGTCGCAACGACTGCGAGGCATGCTCGTGGGAGGAAACTCTCCGCTGCGCCCGCTTCGCTCACGCTGCCTTACCTCAGAGAAGAGTAACCCAGGAGGGCCCCAGAGACGAAAATGAACAAGCGCATTGTCGTGGAAATGAGGTCAATTACGAAGACATTCCCCAGCGTAGTTGCCAACCATAACGTAGACTTTAGCTGCTATGCGGGTGAAGTGCATGCTCTCCTTGGTGAAAACGGTGCGGGGAAGAGTACCCTAATGAAAATCCTCTCAGGACTCTATAAGCCAGATAGCGGGGAGATAAACGTACGAGGCAAGCCTGTCACGATATCCTCCCCACGGGAAGCCATCCATCTGGGAATCGGAATGGTACACCAAGAATTGCGGCTTGTGAGAAGTCTTTCTGTGGCAGAAAATATAGTCCTGGGGTCTGAAGGGCTCTCGTTTTGGTATTCCACTGAAGACAAAGAGAAAGAGGTTCGCGAATTCTCGCTAAGTATCGGTTTGGAGGTAGACCCGAAGGTTCCTGTCTGGCAACTTTCAGTCGGAGAGCAGCAGCGTGTAGAGATTTTGAAGGTGCTCTATCGTGGCGTCAAACTCTTGGTTCTTGATGAACCAACCGCGCTTCTGACTCCCCTAGAAACTCATAATTTGTTCGAATATCTGCGAAGAATCGCAGAAACAGGTTGCGGCATTGCCTTTATCACTCACAAGTTGGAGGAAGTAATGGAAGTGGCCGATCGAATTACCATCCTCCGCCAGGGTAAAACAGTGGCTACCGTACCCAAGGACGATATTACCAAACATGACCTTGCGAGGCTCATGATCGACCGCCCCCCGGAATCTGAGTCGACCAAACTCGATTCCTCTCCCGGCGAGACCATCCTTGAATTGCAAGACGTCAATGCCATTGGCGACCATAAGCGCCCGGCCTTGTCAGGGGTGTCCCTCTCTCTTGCGCGTGGAGAAATACTGGGCGTTGCTGGCGTTGCAGGCAATGGCCAAAGGGAACTGGCGGAAGTGGTCACCGGTCTGAGACAGGCAGCGAGTGGCCAGATCCTTTTCGCAGGAGGCCAAATTAAGAACCGCACGCCTCGCGAGATCCTCCGTCTTGGGGTTGGATACATTCCCGAGGATCGGATGGGAATGGGTGTCATACCTGGCCTATCGGTTTGCGAAAATCTGATTCTAAGGGATTACGACCGAGAGGCATTCTCCGGGAGAGTGTTTATCAAGCAAAAGTCGGTTGTCCAAACCGCCAAAAGATTGATTACGGGATTTGCAATCAAGACCCATGATATGAATCTTCCTGTAAGAATGCTTTCAGGTGGCAACATACAGAGGGTAATCCTGGCAAGGGAGATTTCGAGACAACCGAGGCTTCTCATTGCGGTAAACCCTACTCGTGGGTTGGATATTGGGGCGGCACGGGCGATTCACGAGATGCTCGTGCAGCAGAAGAGCTCGGGCACCGCAATACTTCTCATATCTGAAGACCTTGATGAACTTTTTGAGCTTTCCGACAGGATAGCGGTCATGTGTAAAGGACGGATTCGCGGAATTTTTGAAGCCGAAAGGAATCTCATCGATGAAATCGGTCTCATGATGGGGGGAGCCTCCTGATGCCGAAGTGCCCTAACCCTGGTGGGCAATAGTGGGACCCTCTGCTAGCATTCTTTAGAGATGTGGGTGTCGATTGTTGAAGGGGAGTGGCGTGAGGGTCGCTTCTTTTTAGTCCTGGTCGGCAAATGGTAATGATGAAATGGCTTCGGAGAACCTCAGAAGATAATTGAGCAAGCCTATGCCTTGGTCGAGGAGGGAGGCGTTATGCAGGCGTATTTCTACGGAAACAAAAAGGAGCTACCGAATGACTTCGATGACTATTTTGTTGTCTCAGACACCGCAGTGGTCGAAATGGATATGTGTCGTGGTCACCTCGATGAAGGCCCAGACGTTACCTGCCCGTGCCCCAGGGGACGAGAGGTTATTGATTCCATTAATCAATTCAATAGTGAAGCACGAAGGATCGGTATACCGGTCATTCATGTTCGAGCGGTTAATCGAAAGGGCGGGGTGGATGACATCAAAGGGAATAAGGCTGCCTGGCGGCGAGTTTTTCCTATGACGGTTGGACCGATTCCCAATGCAGACATGCACAACATAGAAGGCTCGAAATGGTGTGATTTCGTGGTCGATGTTGATGAAAACGATCTAACTGTTGATACAAAAAAGAGACTCAGTGCTTTCTACCCTACAGATTTGGAGTTTCTTTTGAGGAATATGAAGAAAAATACAATTGTCATCACAGGACTGATGACAGACTGTTGTGTCTTAAACACTTCCTTCGATGGATCTAACAGGGGTTTTAAGGTGCTGGTCCCGAGCGATCTCACACGCGGTTTTAATCCGGAGTTGGAAGAAGCAGCACTTAAAATTATTTCCCTTCATCTAGGGCTGGTCGTTGAATCCGATGCGCTCGTCAGAAAATGGAAGGAACGGTGTGTCACGGCCTAATCTGGCACCCGATAAGGATGAATCTAAATGCCAGCCAGGTATTAGAGAAGAGGGTCAAATTCATGGTTGAAAAAATAAGAATCACTCATGAAGATGTAAAGTTCCTGTTCCCAGAGAACATAAAAGAGATGTCAGAAGAAGAGCTTATTGAAGCGCATAGGAAAAGGCTGAAAAACGTGCCCGGTTTTCGGGAAGGTAAGCCCCCGGAGCCCTGGTATCTTCACGATAACGTTTGCTTTGAGGAAGAGGTAAGAGCTTTCTATGGAAAGCGTTGGGGGGCACGGGGGAATGGGAGACTTAGGGCAGTACTTTTGTCTCCCCCCACGAGAAATGAGATTAGAAAGCCTTACTATGAAGATCCCGTCGCTTACTGGGTGCCAAATAGGGCACTTCCTCCCAAAGAGCCTGACTTGGACAGATGGCTTGAACAATACCATCACCTCGTCGAGGTTTACGAGAAAGAAGGAATTCTCGTTTATGAGGTCGAACCGCCCGAACCAGCGCTCGGGCCCTATGGATTCATTAGATGGTTCAGTTCGTCGGCCGATGCTGCGACGGTTATTGATGGAGGGGCAATCATCCCGAGAGCCGCATGGAATCCAATATCAAGAGGTCGAGAGGCCATATGGGTCAGAGCCTTTGCCGAAATAGGGGTTCCAATCCTTTACACGATTCACGGTAAGGGGATTGGAGAAGTTGGTGGATGTGTTTGGCTGGATGACAATCATTTTATTGTAACGGAAGGTATCGTAATGAACCGAGAAGGCATTGAGCAGCTAAAACCGATCTTCAAAATGCATGGTATCGAGCTGATCAATGCACGCGTTCCGGGATTCTTGGATAACATAAGATGGCCTGCCGGAGGTACATCCCATCCGGACATGTGGGTGGCATTCCCTGATGTTAGGACGGCCGTTTTGTATCCTCCCATGGTCGAATACAATTTTGTTAAGCTTCTCAAGAGATTGGACTTCGATATCATAGAGGTCTCACCTGAAGAGTACCTAAAGTCGGGATGCAATATGGTTGTTATTGAACCAGGAAAGGTCGTTACCGCATCAGGATCGGACAATGCACGAAAGGAAATGGAGAAGCGGGGCATCGAAGTAATTACCGTTCCCTATGACGAACCTGCGGGCGGAGAAGGTGCAGGCGGTGCTATCGACTGTACAACCTGTCAGTTGATTAGAGATCCAGGACCGCTGGTGGAACAATTGGTAGAGAAACCTATCAGGGAAATCGCCCCAGAATTAGCGGTATAGACATGTGGGGGAGGCATCACTGTTCCTGGTTGGGATTCTGTGGCGAGCCACCGTTCCACAATAATCAGGCGATTGGTCAACGCCGAGAGGTTGCGAGGTTATGGTATTTTTTGCCTTTAGAGGCAAACCGTGGCTATTTCCTCAATCATGAAGTAACGCCTCTTCGGCCTAACGGGGCCTTACATGATGAAGCACTTTCCCCGCCTGTTTTCACTTGAAGGAGATGGGAGGGGCTACCAAATTTTGACGTTGACATGACAATCGGAAGCGAATATTTTTAGCCAAACATGAAAAACGATTAGATATTAAACACTCAACTGACTCTGCCTTTTCCGAATTCAAGTGACCGTCTCTGTTACAAGAAAGGCACATCGAAACATGGCATTGCTTTGCGAGGTTGAGAAGTATTTTTGTTGGGGTCCGGGAGGGAATCCTTCGTCAAAATGGCCAACTCACGAATGGCGTCCATGAGGCTGTTGATGGACAAAAAGAGCATGACTGTCCGTTGGGTGTAAACGCCTTCCGCGAG
>JABAOF010003179.1_pt1 | contig 11832 bp, 10 predicted proteins | sample 7062171 | NCBI WGS metagenome assembly JABAOF01 (sample SAMN14538628, study PRJNA623070) | marine sediment metagenome | biome: marine biome [ENVO:00000428]; feature: marine pelagic biome [ENVO:01000023]; material: deep marine sediment [ENVO:00002113] | place: India: Gulf of Khambhat ... | reverse complement strand
ACTCCGTGCGGGAATTCAGATCGTTTTCATCGATCTTTAAACAGCCAAGAAGGACTTTTTCCGCTTTTTCATAGCGTTTCTGCCGTTGATATATCTTACTTAACTCCGTGCGTGCGTGGAGGTCTCGTCTATCCCTTTGGAGTATGTTTTCAAATACTTGTTTTGCCCCATCATATTCCTTTTGCTCAAAATAGATTTTCCCCAATTCCGTATAGGCCGGTAAAAACCCGGGGAATTTTTCCACCACCGCTGCCAGGGTCTCTTTTGCCTGGTCAAGCCTGCGGCCGTCGATATCCAACCAGGCTTTCATCATCATCACATTCCTATAATAAGGATGATCCTCTTCAAATCGCCGGGCAAAAGCCCCCACTCTTTTTTGCTTCACCCCGGCCAGGTATTCCCGGACGATTTTTTTATGAAGAATAAGCCCGCTGAAAATACTCTTTTCATCCTCTTCTTCCGGGTCGATCCTTTCCAGGATCATCCACAACCAGGGCGCGATCTTATCGTGCTTTTTTTCTTTTACAAAAAGGCTGGCGATGGATTCATGCCTCGTACGCAGCTTTCCCACTTCAAGGATCAGGGGAAAATTTTCAAATGCCGAACTCCTTTCGATCATTTCCGCGAATTCCAGGTAGTCTTGCTCCCCACTCACTTTTAATCCCAAAAGCCTCTTCAGTAACGATACCGGCAGGGGAAAACCAAACTTATAGACCATGGCTGTCCACATATAGGCGTGTCGAAAGCTTTCCAACTTTTTACGATCCAGGTATTTTTCCAGGTCCTGCCAATCGAAATCGAATTGACGTTGATTTTCCGCCGGATACCTTTTATAGAAATCCAACAGGACTTCGGCAATGGCAATATTTTCGTGCTTTTGGGAAGTTTCCTTAAGCAGGTTATACCGGAACTCATCCAAATCCATGATCTCCGCGAAAACCTCCCTGGTCTTGGCCCGGAAACGTTTGTATGCGCTGTCTTTGTTATAGATAATCACCCGGGTATCCCTGTCCAACACCTTTAACGGTAACGAGGCATCATCGGCGTCTTGATACCGGGACTCACGCTCGAAAATGATGAAAATGAAGCGAAAGGTTTCCTCGTATTTACCGAAATGGGTTAAAAATCCATGCAGGTAAACCATGGCTGCATGGGGATTATCAATGAAAACCAGGATGGGTTTAGCGCGGCCCGGTTCTTCCCCGGCGTTATGAAGGGCATGTATCTTTTTAAAGAAGATTTCATAATTCGCGTGGGGCAGGCTTATATCCACAGCCAGGGTATCCATAACCAGGACCGGGTATGCTTTTAAGGCATAATCCACGGCAAGGCGGTACATCAGGGTGGTCTTGCCGCACCCTTCGGAACCCAATACGGCAATAGAGGAATTGACATGGGCCGGGTTCTCGATTTCCCGGCAGATCCGTTCTTCAATCTCCGGGCTGCGCACCACCTCATCCCGGCATACCAGGGGAAACGCCGTGGAAAAATAGGAATCCAATTGGAAATAGGCTTTTTTGAGAGCCAGCCAATCATGTTTGCTGCTCTTCTCCGCATAGACCGTATAGGGGGTAATCCGCCTGACACCTGGTAATATCCCCCGGGAAACAGCGGTTTCATGGTATTCGCCGTAGGCATCTCGCAGTGACATTTGTAATTTATCAAGGATGTCGGCTAAAGGATATTGGGGCGGGGTATCCCTGGTATCCACCGGGACATCCTCTTTAAAAACGGCGTAAATTTCCGGGAAATGCTTGAATAGATCGAGATAAATACCGGCGGCATCTTTTTCTGTTTCGACCCGTGACCAATCGACCAAAGCAAAGGGGTATTCCCGGCGATAACGTTGTAAGCTTTCCTTGAATTCATTGGTTAAATAGCGCAGGGGCGAGAACAGGATCCAGTAATCGGGGCAGAACCTGGAGAGAAATAATTGTTCGGGTTTACCCGCGAATTCTTCCAGAGCCAGCGGACCGATTTTGGCGGCGCCTTTGCATTCGATAAAGAAGCGCACGGTAACATCGGCGCTGCTGGGCCGTGCTTCCAGGCGCAGGTCAAAACCAAACTGACCTCCTCCTCTCTGGGATTCCGGCTCCCCAATAACCTCGAAACCTAACTGCGGGAAAATTTCTTTAAATAAGCGTTTTGAAGCCAGTTCAAACCTTTTGCCGGTATTATCGGGTTTGGTCATGGGGATAGTATAACCGATCTTATTGTAAAAATCCAGCCAAAAGAATTTGTCTGCAATAATGATTCTCTGCATGTCCCTTTTTTCTCTTTTTTCTTTTTCCATCCTTCGTACCAACGACATCCCCCTTCCTGAACAAAGGGGGATCCCGTTGGTACTATGTTTTTTCTCTTTTTTTACAGGGCTTCCTCCTTGGTTAAATTTAATGAGGTGCAGCCGGAGCAGCACCTCACGTGTAAATGGTTCGAGATTCTAAAACGATTCCATCATAAAGCTCCTTCCTTATCTATGTGGCATCAATTATGGTTGAGGTTGAGGCTGAGGCGGCACATGACACATGACGCCGACCTCAACCTTAACCTTAACCTCAACCTCAACTATCAAGAGGGTACGGGAATGCCCATTTTTTCCAGCAATTGCGGACGATCCTCAAGAGAAATACGCGCCGCAGTATAAAAAGGAGACAGCCACTCTTGCAGGTCTTTTAAAGCCGCATCCCGTGCTTCGGTAATATCTTGCGCTTCACCTTTCAGGCTTTCCTGGAGTTGATCCGCAGTATTGGCCTCCTCTACCAACAGGAGGCCCGCTTGCAACTTTTCCACTGTGATGTTGTATAGTGCAAACTGTGCAAGAATCCCGGGATGCTCCAATGCATTTTTGTAGAAATAAACAGCCTGCTCATACCATTCGTTAAATTTGCTTTTGCGCTTGCCTCTTAAGTCCAGCAAATCGTATTCTTCACTTCCTCGCTCAAACAATATCCGGGCAATTTTGACATACCGCATGAGGGGAATTTTTGCTTTTTTAAGGGCTGCATTAAATGCATTGGTGGCACCGATCTGCTTACCCTCGGCCACTTCCTGCTGCCGGTCCAGCTCTTCTACCTGGACCAACTTGTCTTTTCCTACCTGAACACGGGCAACATCGTACCCATATTCTGCCAAAAAAGTTTGCAGAATAGTTTCTTTAAGAAAGTTTTCAATGGCTAAACGAGCTCTTGCCAGTATAGCCGTAATCGATTTGTGTAATCTTTTCATTTGTAGCTCCTAAAATTTTTAATTTTTGTCTCACTATCTTTCCTCTCATTTGCCTTCGTTGTGGTAAAAAGTGCTTGCCCCATGGTAAAAAATGGTTGCCCCGCGGTAAAAAACCTTTGCCCCATGGTAAAAAATGGTTGCCCCATGGCAATAAACCTTTGCCCCATGGTAATAAACCTTTGCCCCATGGTAAAAAATGGGTGCTCCATGGTAAAAAACCTTTGCCCCGTAGTAAAAAATGGCTGCCCCCTGGTAAAAAATGATTGATCCGCAGTATTGAATAATTGGTCAATGGTAGTATACGATGTTTCCAGGGTAAATTGCGATTCATCTCCCGGCCGCAGCGGGGGATGGATGAAAAAAACGTGCCGCCCACTTTTACACCGGGAGAAAGGACGGTCGTTTACATCAGCAAACGGTTCGGCTTCAATACCAATTATGTTCATTCGCCTTAAATTCATGGGGCCATTATAACAAGTATTTTCATTTTGTCAATACTTTGATCATTTTTTTTAATAATTAAATTTTAACTAATACCAGGAATGTGACTTTTATAAAAAACGTTATATAATCTTTGTTTATAAGGAATTAAGTTTTTTATGTTAATTTATTACACAAAAAATTGGATCTTTAAACCGTTTTATATAAAGTGTTTTTAAGAAATAGGGATAAGTTACATAATTAGTCATAATCATGTATTTAAATGGATTAATCATTGAAAAAACTGTTTTGTTCGCCAAAAATTATGTCGTACTTGATGAACTGCACACGAAGGAAAATGTGAAAATAGTGAGCGAATGTACGAACAAAACAGCGGGTGAGGATTCGTCATAATGATTGCCGGGCACTTTTTTCCTTTTTTCCGAAGTTACCTTTATAGGCTGCGGCTGCCAGCCGCCTTTGTGTCCCTTCGTGCCAAATACCGCATTGTAAATGCCTTCGGGGTAAAAAAATTAGAATTGTTAAGTTTATGATTGACATAATGGCGGCAAAATGGTAAATTGTAACTATGATTGGAAAGATTTTAGGTAACTGTCGGATTTTGAAAAAACTGGGTGAAGGCGGCATGGGTTCGGTGTACCTGGCCCGCGACCTCACCCTGGAACGGGAAGTGGCATTAAAGGTCATCGCAGCGGAATTGGCACGGCGTCCCGGGTTAATGGCCCGGTTCCGGGTAGAAGCCATTGCCCAGGCCAAGTTGAGCCACTCCCATATCGTCACCATCCATTCCTTTGACCAGGAAAAAGATATTTACTATATTGTCATGGAATATGTGGATGGAAAAACCCTTAAAGCAGTTATAAAAGAGAAAGGCAGCCTGCCGGCGGCACATGCACTGCCAATCTTCTTACAGGTACTGGACGGCATTGCTTATGCTCATTCCAAAGGAGTGGTGCACCGGGACATTAAACCCTCTAATATTTTCCAGGATAAACATCAAACCGTTAAAATCGGTGATTTTGGCATTGCCAAAGTCGAGGGAATCGAAGGATTAACCAGGGTGGGAACCACCCTGGGTTCACCGGTTTACTCGTCCCCGGAACAACTGCTGGGAAAAAAAGTCGATGAGCGCACCGACGTCTATTCCCTGGGTATTACCCTCTACGAGATGTTGACCGGCGCACCTCCCTTTAAAGCCCCCGAAGGGAGCGATTACGAATTGATGAAACAAACCATGGAAGCCGCTCCCCAAAAACCTTCCGCTGTTAATCCTGCGATTCCCGGTCCTGTTGATGCGGTGGTGATGAAAAGTATTGCCAAAGACCCGGATCAGCGGTTCCAACGTGTGAAAGAATTTAAAACAGCGGTTCAACAATTAATGGCATCGTTAACCCCGGTGCCAACACCATCGGTTCCATTGGTTCAAGCAACTCCAGGAGAAAAAAGATGGAAGGCGATTAGTACTAAATTAAATTGGCCTGCCAATAAAAAGTACCTGGCACTTGCTGCAGCTCTTGGCGTCATTATAATTGCTGCGGCTGCTTTTTTAATAAGTACCGGCACCAGGACGCCCCATGTGCAAACCGGGTCTGGGGGCAGCACTCAACAGGTTAACCGGCTTCCTGAAGGAAAACCCGCACAAGCCATGCCCAGGATTGTGCAACCGGACGCTCCCAAAAAAGGTACTCAGCCCAGGAGTACTGAACCAGAACCTCATAAGAGCAGCGAGTTCCCGAAAATAACAGGGTTAGACAGTGCTAATGAAATCTTGAAAAAGATGGATTGGTTCATCAATAACGGGTATTACCAGAAAGCCCTCGGTGTGGGACAAAAGGCCCTAAACGATGGAACCGTATCCGGTGATATTTACTTTAAGATTGCGCATGCTTATTATTGCGATGGCAATAAAGATAAGGCACGATTGTATTACCTGAAAACATTGGAACTGGGACAATATATCCGCTTCAGCGTGGGTTACCAATATAGAAAAAAGAGTATCATAAATGGAACATTGACAATCACCGGTAAAAGCGTTTCTTTTACACCTAACAAAGAAAGCCTAAAAGGTTATCGATTCTCTGTGCCAATGTCACAAATCAAACGGGTTTCCCTGGATAAGTTATCAGATATTAAAGGCTTATTTAAGAAAAAGAAAAAAAGGGATAACCCCAGGTTGATTATCAGGGATCGAAAGAAAAACAAATACACCATTGAGATGAAAACCAGGGAGACCAAAAAAAATAAGATGAGGAGTTTTATCAAGGACATCATTTATACCTTGAAGCAGGGGTAGGAATAGAAATTATAGATTACAAAAATCGCATTAATACTTGACATTCTTTCCTGGTGGTGGTAAATTTCGTCTATGAAGATAGAATTTATTATTTTTCCGGGAGTCTATTATGGAGATATGTTCCAATTGTCTTAAAAAAAAGCCCAAAGAATATCCCTTCTGTCCTTTTTGTGGATTCTCTGCCGTCAAGATTGGTCTTAAAAAATGCAGCGAAGGGCATATTATGTATGAAACCTGGAAAACCTGTCCCTTTTGTGCCCAGATTGAGAACCTGGGGAAATCGTTGATTGACCCGAAAACCCAGGTCCTGGGCGGGACGACTACGGAAGTCCTGGATGCAGCGGACCCGGACGCAGTGAAAAGAGCAGGGGTTCCTGACGACAGAACGGTCTTAGAAAGCGATATAGACGATAAAACCAGGCTCGAAACCATGAGCATGCCGGGTATGACCTTAGACAAAACCGTATTGGAGAGTGAAGCGGAAAAAACCATTGTTGATGAGGGTATAATGGAACCACCTCCGCTTCAGCCTTTTTTTGCCTGGTTGGTTCTTTTGGGCGAAGATGGCAAACCGGTTCATGATGTTCGCCTCACCCGGCAGAAGAATGTGATAGGCAAAGGTATGGATGCCGACATCCGTTTGAATGATGATTTTGCTTCCAAACTTCATGCAGTGATTCATTTTGAAGAGGAACGGTTTTTTATTTCCGACCTGGGCTCCACCAATCATACCTGGTTAAATGAGAAGAAAATCATTAAAGAAGAATTGCAGGATGGGGATTTTATTCGCATTGGTCACCAGGAAATGGTTTTCAAGCATGTGAGGAGGAAGCTGTGATGGCCGGGAATATTAATGACCAGACCGTCTTGGAAGATGAGAGAGAATTAAGCGGCTGGCTGGTGGTTTTAAGCGGCCAGTGGAGAGGCAAAGACTATCGGTTATTTGCCGGCAAAACTGTAATAGGGTCCAGTCATTATACTGATATTTATCTACCAGACGCAAATATCGAGCCTTTTCATTTCAGCATTCGCATTGAAAATGGGGAGGTATGGCTAACCGACCTGGACAGCGATTCGGGTTTATACCTGGGCGAAAAGCGGATCCGGAGAGAAAAAATAGTGGATGAGACACTATTTAAAGCTTCGGATATTGAATTCCTGGTAAAAACATTGGAGTTGTAAGTACAATTACGAACGAACATGGAACTGTTTTATTCGGGTTTATCAGATGTTGGAAATCTCAGGGAAAACAATGAAGATTATTACTTTGCCGGTAAATTAGGAGAGGATGAATATCTCTTTATCGTAGCTGACGGCATGGGCGGTCATAAAGCCGGTGAAGTGGCCAGTCGCAAGGCAGTGTCTTTTTTTGTCCGGGAGCTGGAAAAAGGGATAGGAGATAATATTTCCGAGGATTTAAGACGCATTATTTTGGCTGCGAATGAATTCCTTATGCATGAAGGGAGCCGCTCTGCTGTAAAAAACGGTATGGGTACCACACTTTCGGTGTTTTATGTCCAGGGAAACCTGGGATATATTGTCCATGTGGGAGACAGTCGTATATACCGGTTTACAAATCCGGATGAGAAAAAAGGTAATCAATTTGTTTTAGAGCAATTAACCGAAGACCATTCCTTTGTGGGGAAACTGTTAAAAGAAGGGTTTATCACGGAAGAAGAAGCCCGCCGCCATCCCAGGCGGAACGTGTTGTATCAATCCATTGGATTAAAAAAGGATATCAACGTCCAGGTGTTAAAACCGATACCCATTCAAAAGGGCCAGAAGTATCTTCTTTGTACTGATGGGCTTTACGGTGTGGTGCCGGAGAGTGAGATAGCAGAATGTCTAAAAGAAAAATCTACCGCCTATATCGTTCGGGTCCTGGTTCAAAAAGCCAAAGCCAATGGCGGGCCGGATAATATTTCCACTATCGTTGTTTCTACCGAAAAAGATAAAATATTCGGTGAAGATACAGTCCTGGAGGATACCATAAGAATAGTTTTACGCTCTAAAACCAAAAAAAGAAAAAAACGGAAACGTTCTTTTTTCATATTATTGGGATTACTGGTATTGCTGTTGGTTGTTATTATTTATTGGTTATTGACCACCATTAGTACCAGTCAACATCCTTTACCTGGTTCGGGTTCGGGGGGAGAAAGCGTAACTGAGACCATGGAAAAGTAAAATGGAAGGAAAGACGCTGGGTAATTATCGTATTATTAAGAGAGTTGGCGAAGGGGGGATGGGTTCGGTTTACCTGGCTCGTGATCTCAGTTTACAGCGTGAAGTGGCATTAAAAGTGATTGCGCCGGAGTTGGCTCGCAGTCCTCAATTAATGGCCCGGTTTCGAGTAGAAGCCATAGCCCAGGCCCGGCTCAATCATACGTATATTGTCACCATTCACTCCTTTGATCACCAGGATGATATCTATTATATCGTGATGGAGTATGTGAAAGGCAAGACCCTCAAAGGCATTATTAAAGAAACCGGGAAAATCCCCGTGCACCAGTCATTATCAATTGTATCTTGCATCCTGGAAGGGTTAGACTATGCTCACAGCAAGGGTGTATTGCACCGGGATATCAAACCTGCCAATGTATTTATTACTGCGGACAATACCGTTAAAATCGGTGATTTTGGCATTGCCAAGGTTGAAGGCATCGACGGGTTAACCCGTGCCGGGTCTACCCTGGGTACTCCCCTTTATTCTTCTCCCGAACAAATCCGGGGAGAGAAAATGGGATCTGCCACAGACATCTATTCCCTTGGGGTTACTCTGTATGAAATGGTAACCGGTACGCTGCCTTTTGGCAGCCCCACAGGTTCAAATTTTGAAATACAAAAGGGTCACCTGGAAAAAATCCCCCCAAAACCCTCCAGCATTAATAGTGTTGTATCTCCTGCCGTGGATGCCCTTATTATGAAAAGTCTTGCCAAGATGCCGGAGGAGCGGTTTCACCTTGCAGCTGAGTTTAAAAAGGCAGTGGATAACATTTTGGCTGAAAGTGTCAGCAGCAAGGAAAGAGTCAAACTTCCCAAATTAACGTTACCTAAAATAAAATTTCCGGCAGTGAAGGTTTCTTCAATAAAAGATAAATTCAAATCTTCGGGTAATCGTTTCCAGCAAATGTTAAAGCCCTTTAAGGATGTTCTGAAGTCTGCATCGCCAACCCGTACCCGTGCCGGTGGAAATTTTGACAAACGAACGCTGCTGATTATTTTAATCCCGCTGTTGATTCTTTTGCTTATTGTTGTTATTGCTTTTGCGGACACCCAGGATGGAAAAGATCATTTTATAAAAATAGATGACCACCTGGGCACAAAGAGACAAAATAAAAATGAATTTTTCAAAAAAACTTCGTGTTTCTTCGTGTCCTTCGTGGCTAAAAACAAACAGGAGGAATAAATGAAAGCAAAGAAGTTGGCTTTTTTATTAGTTGCGATCGTTTTTATAAGTGCTGCTTGTTCTTCCCCTTCGGGAGAAAAGCTGACCGAAGAGCAAATGACCGCTTACCGGACGCGTCCTGCAGTGGTACTGGTATACAGTGGCATGTTTGTAACCATTACTCTAAGAAGTGGGCAGCAGTTTAACGTACCCAATTATGGTTCTGGCAGCGGTTTTTTTATCAACCCTGACGGTTACCTGGTGACCAATGGTCATGTGGTGGATACGTATGTGAAGTATATGGAAGATAAGGATGGGTATGCCCAGAAGGTGCTCACCAATTTTATTATCAACAAAATCATTATGGAATTTAAGCAGGGCAGGGGCCGGGAGCCCACGCAGCAAGAGATCAATGCCGAATATATGAGATTTATGAGGGAGCAGCAGCCCCGGATTACCAATCATGGGGCCATTAATTATGTGGTGCTTTCCAACTCTGACACCTTGAGATTCGAAGTTAAGAAATTCAGTCCTTCCATCCCGGATGGGGGCAAGGACATTGCTGTATTGAAAATTGAACGGGAGAATTGCCCGGTGATCATGTTGGGTGATTCGTCAAAGCTGGTTTTACAGCAAATGATCTTTACTATTGGTTTCCCTGCTGTGGTAGACCCGCAGCGTTTCCCTTTGTTAGGCAAAGAAAACACATTAAAGTCATCGATCACACGGGGGTCCATTTCAGCCCTTAAGACCGATTACAAGGGCATGTCTGTGATCCAGCACGATTCTGCCACATCTCCCGGGAATTCCGGTGGTCCTACTGTTGATTCCAAAGGGCGGGTCATAGGTGTTCATTCTTATGCGGCTACTGAATACGACGGTTTTAAGTTCTGTGTGCCCATTAATGCGGCAAAGGAGTTTATCCGTGATGCGGGTGTTGAATTCAATAAGACATCTGAATTTACAGAAGTATTCAATAAATTAATGAATTCCGTATGGGAAGGTCAATGGTTTGATGCCCAGACCGAGGTAAGCACGGCATTGGCTTATATGAAAAATGAGCCTGACCTTGAAAAGCTTCAGCAGTTGATATTAACGCGAATCAACGAGATGGGTTTTCTCGACAAGATGTGGCAGCAGAATAAAGCGGTTGTGATTATCGTAATCATATTGATTTTGGTGATTTTAGTCGTAGTATTCTTAGCTTTCAGACCGTCTCCTGCTGCGGAAGCAGAACCGCGGAAAGAGCCGGAAGCTGCTGTGGCAGGAGAACCGGCAGTGGATAAAACCAAATTGGCCGAGGAAGCGGGAACCGTCCTGGAAACCGATATCAACGGTACTCTTACCGTATTGGTCAAAGGTGAGGAAGTTGGGACCTTTAATATCACCTCTACGCCGTTAATTGTGGGACGGGATCCCAAAGCTGCCGCAGTGGTTGTGGACAGTGAAATCGTATCCAAGACCCATTTGAAGATTATTCCCAAAGGTGACCAGTTTTACATTGTTGACCTGGATTCTACCAACGGCACCTATGTCAATGGTGAGAAAATCACGGAAACCCTTATAAAACCGGAGGATAATGTCCAACTGGGTAAACGCGGTGATGTCAAATTGATATTTAAAAAATAGCCCCTGGGCGAGGGGGGCCAAAGCAGGCCCTTCGGGCCATCGGGAAGGCTTCCCTCCCCACCCCAAGCAGTCAGTTGATTTCCGGGAATACTTACATTATGTTTTTAAAAAAATCTTTAATACGAACGAATGGGGGAAGCCTTCAACTTAACTTCTACTTATGAAAAGCTTTTGCGGGGGGGCAAGGGCACTTGACAGTGCGGTAATTAAGAATGTCCGGGGAGGCGATACAATGCTTCGTGCGTCGTATCTTGGATTTGTTCTACAATTAAAAGTTTTTGGAAGTCCAGAAACCTTTTTTCAAAAAGGTTTCTGGCCGCCGGAGGCAAAACTAAAAAATCTTTGCGAAGCGGAGTTCGCACAGGGCGAGGGGGTAGGTGAGGTTGAAGTTATTCAATACCTGGGGGTGTAATTCTCCTACCCGGGCCCACAGGCCGTTATCGATATCTACCTGGGCGCACCGTCCCTCGATAAACGTCGGATGCTCAACCGGCCGGTACTGGCCTTTGAGACCCAATTCCCGGAGAATGGAATCCAGCACGGCACGGGCTTCCGCATATCCCGCATCCGGACCGATGATCCCGAAAACCAGGTGCCGGTATTCATTGACACCGGTTTCAGTATCAGGATTCAAAAGGCTTACCGGACCGATTTCAAACATGTGCTGGGGGACGCTTTTTTTGCGGTTTTTTTCAAAGGTTTCCATAAGCCCGGTCATGAGGTGACTTCTCAGCACTCGTTGATTAATGGTTTTGGGGTTTTCAACGCGCACATAGGATTCGTCAGGTTCCATTCCGAATTTTTGAAAATGGCTCTCTTCGGATTGCAAGTTGAGGCTCATGATTTCGGTAAAACCAAG
>JABAOF010015041.1_pt2 | contig 11835 bp, 7 predicted proteins | sample 7062171 | NCBI WGS metagenome assembly JABAOF01 (sample SAMN14538628, study PRJNA623070) | marine sediment metagenome | biome: marine biome [ENVO:00000428]; feature: marine pelagic biome [ENVO:01000023]; material: deep marine sediment [ENVO:00002113] | place: India: Gulf of Khambhat ... | reverse complement strand
TTAGTTCTTGGTAGGCACAACCCAGATTATAATGACCCATGGCATCTTCCGGGTGAATTTCGATGACTTTTTTAAAAGCTAAGATTGATTTTTTGAATTCTTTTTTCTTGAAGTATATCGTTCCCAAAGAATTATAGGCATCTAAAAAATAATTTCCTTCTTTTAATGCTGCCTCAAATGTCCATCGAGAAAGAGGAATTTGAGTCGGTTTTTGTTCTCTCTGCTCTTCCTTTCTCAAGATTTCTTGTTGTCTGTAAACAGGCATACTCCCGAAATAACCCCTTCTCCTGAGGGCGATCAAGGCATGCCTTTCAGCCGATTTTAAAAAGTTGAGCCATGAATAGACCATGGCCGCATTAAAATTTATTATCGGCGACTCGGGATCGAGTTTTAACCCATGGCGGAATCTTGTTAGAGCCTGTTGAAATCTTCCCCTTCCGACAAATTCGAGACCGAGGTTATTGATATTATCCAGGACTGAGGACTTAGGATTCTTGAGTTGATACTGATATTCCATACCAGGATTATCTAAAAACTCTTTGGATAGTTCTATAATTTTGGGGCACTGCTCAGATATTGATTCTTCATGCTCGGATGGATCGAGTTTTTTGAGACAGCAATCTGCATAGAGCTTCACTTCATCATTTTCGGGATCTATTTCTAGGATTCGCTTAAAGTATTCTGAAGCTTTTTCAAATTTGTTATAGTTGTAATTTATGCTTCCCAAGTTAAAAAGAGCATCTTGGAAGTTGGGATTGACTCTTAAAGCAGCCTCGAAGGATTCAATGGACCTACGTAAGAAGAAAAAATTCGATCCAGATTTCTCGTAATACCTCACTCCGTTTAAAACGAGGAATTCAGGTCGAGAACCATATTCTTTAACAGCTTCGAATAAAACTGTTTCATGATCTGATTTTAATTGAAGTTCTGTCGCTGACTTTCTTTGGGAAAAATCAATATCTATCAACTGTGAATAACATTTAACTGGATCATACTCTTTCTCCAGAGATCGTCTAAAATAGATTTTTGCCTTATCATACATCTCGATATTTTTAAAATACATACCTTGAATAAAGCAACCCAAACCGCCTATATGAGGATTGTCTTCTGTCAGTCTTCCAGATAGATCAAGCCTTTCTGGATATTCATTGGCTTCTTTTAGCTTATTCAACTTAGAGAGAATAAAAACTAAAAGATCATATGCATCCTCATTAGCCGGAAATAATGTCAGTTCTTCCTTAAGAAACTTCAGGGCATCATCAACCTTGCCCAGTTGAAAATAAGAGTATCCTAAATTTTTTCGTATATCTCTTTGGTTAGGTTTTTCTGTAAGGACTTTAAAGTAATTCTCAATAGCAAGCCGATATTCCATTATGTCCAATAGGAGATCTGCTTCCTTGATAACCTCGTTTTGCTCTGGATGGGAAAATGAATAGAGTAAAAAGAGCGCGTGCATTAATGATATTGATTTTTTCATTACTGCCTTTTCTGCTTCAAATTATATCACGAAGGTAGATATAGATTCGAAAGATGCTTATAATTTTATTTCCCATTCCATCCAGAGGAGTTTATGTCACCATGAAAAAATTATTAAGATGCAGGACAACATTCATTTTTCTCTTTATTTTCATTGTTTTTTCTGCAGTTTTGGCTGATGCGAAGATAGATAAAGTCGATAAGCTCTTTGCTCAGTGGGATAAACCAGATTCGCCCGGATGCGCTTTAGCCGTCATCAAGGATGGACGCATCATCTACAAAAAGGGCTACGGCTCAGCTAACCTGGAACATGACATTCAGATCACCCCCGAGAGCGTTTTTTATATCGGCTCGGTTTCTAAGCAGTTCGTGGCTTTCTGCATTGCTCTGTTAGTCCAGAAAGGGGAGCTCTCGTTAGATGATGACATCCGTAAATATGTTCCCGAACTCCCCGATTATGGGACACCGATAACCATCCGCCATCTCATCTATCACACCAGCGGCCTTCGTGATTACCTCGAGTTAGAAGGGATCGCTGGCATTCCGATTGGGGCGTATCATGAACAGGATGTCATTGACCTGATTGCACGACAGAAGGAGTTGAATTTCAAGCCAGGTGAACAATATATGTATAGCAATTCGGGGTATTTTCTCCTGGCTGTGATCGTGAAAAAAGCCACTGGCAAATCTCTTCGCCAATTCGCAGACGAGAATATTTTCAAACCCCTGGGAATGAAAAACTCCCATTTTCACGATGATTACCGAAGACTTATAAAGAACAGAGCTGCTGGCTATTTCCCGGCCGGGAAAGGGAAATTCCGCAACTTTGTCTCCACCTTTGACTGCGTCGGATCCGGTGGTTTGTTCACTTCGGTGGAGGATCTTTATCGCTGGGACCAAAACTTCTACAATAAAAAAGTCGGAGGCAAGGAAGTGTTTGATCTGATGTATACTCAGGGAATACTGAACAGCGGCCAGAAGCTCGATTATGCCTTTGCGCTCGTCGTAGGCGATTATAAGGGATTAACAACGGTTGGGCATGGAGGTGCTTTGGGAGGATATAGATCTGCGCTTCTCCGCTTCCCAGAACAACAATTTTCCGTGATCTGTCTTTCCAACCTGAGCAGCTTTAACCCGATGGGCATAGCCCGGAAAATCGCGGATATTTATTTAGACGACCGATTTAAGCAGGAATCGAAGTCCAAAGCCGGTTTGAAAGGTGAACCTCAATATATCAAACTCCCTGAGAAAAAACTCAAGGAGAAGGTGGGAGCTTATATCGACCGTAAAACAGACGATATTAGGATCATCTCATTCAGGGATGGCCGGTTAGTCATAGAAGCTCTAGTTAGGGCGTTTCCTTTGAAACCTGTCAGCGAGACAGAATTCCATGTTGTGGAGGCAGCCATCAAGGCCGCGATCAAATTTGAAAGGCAGAAGGGAGACAAGCCGTTGCTATTGCACGTCTATCCTGAAGGTAATAAACCCGAGACCTACGAAGCGTTCGCGTGGGTTAAACCTTCGCTTGAACAACTCAAAGAATATGAAGGAGATTATTTCAGCGAGGAACTTCAGGTGACATTCAAAATTGCTATCAAAAAGGCAAAACTGCGTTTTATCCATCGAAACGCCCCCGTTCCTCCACTCCGCCCCACACTTCAGGACAAATTCACGGTCAGCCGTTTCAAGATCCGGTTCTCCCGTGACGAGGAAAAGAAAATCACAGGCTTCAGGCTGGATGCGGGACGGGTCAAAAATCTCCGCTTCGATAAGGAATCGTAAAGAACATTGCTTTTATTTCCTCGAAATTCTTAAGAAGTCTTCTTTTTCCGACCCTGTTCTTTTCAAGCAGTGAACGAGAATGTTTTCTTCTTCGTCTGTTGTTCCGTAAAAGATATAGTGCTTTGAAATTCTTAAGCTTCTGTAATCAGTCGATATTTGGGCTAAGGATTTTCCATCTTCGTCGAGCAGCCAATAATTTATGCTTTGCTCATCTTCGCTCCAGCGCCCTGAAATCAGAATATTTCCCTCCGCTGTTAGATCTATTCTGCTGAGGTTGGGTCTTTTTTCGTAGATGGATTTTTTGTATTTTTCGATCACCCGTCCGAAGCGACTATACCAGGCTTTATCCCTTATACTTTCTTTTCTCCATTTCTTCCATCGGTCTAGGTCCTTCTTGGTGACCTTTTTGGGCTCAGGAAGAGGAGTTTCGATTTCTTTGAGCAAATTTCCTCTGTAGTCGAGGACCTTCAAGCTCGTGCTCAATCCGTCTGAAAAAAGTACGGTATTACCTTTGAAGGGACACCAGACAAAGACGGGGGTAAACGGGATTCCCAAGTCGGCTCCCTGGTCATAATAAGATATTCTTGTGTAATAGCTTGTTCTTTTTATCCGAGAAATGATATGCCCATCTGAGTTAATGATCATCAGTTCCTCAGGAAAGCTCTGGAGAAAATAATCTTTTTTCTTCTCCGGTCTTCCCACAAAGGAAAATTGGAAGAGATAATGGCCGTCGGGTAAAGATATGGCTCTGTCGACGCCGAATCTCTCTTTTATATCAATTTTTATGACTTTATCGAATTCGCCTGACAACTCCATTATGGTAATCCAACGATGCCCTCCAAAATATTCTGTGAAAAATAGCCTTCCTCCTGGCGTGAATCCAAAGTTGACACCGTCGGCTCGTTGGATTTCCCCTGGGCCTTGTCCCTTTCCACCGATTTTAAGCAGAAACTCACCCTTGGGGGAATAGACCTTAATATAAGAATCAGCCATGTCATAGACATAAATATTCCCGTCTGGTCCTTCTTCGATCTGGGAGGGATAGATCAACATCCCTTCTCCTTCTTCTCTTCCGATGATAACAGCCTGATCCTCAAATCCCAGCAGAAAACATCCCAAAAGCAAACACAGAATCAGTAATGTCTGTCTCACTATCGCTTTCCTGAATGATCAGTATTTATTATTGTCAGATTAATCTTTAATTTTGGCAATATTATTTTGAGTTTAAAATCGTTGCCGTTGACTTCAAAAAATGCCTTTGTTATAAAAAGGATTCTTCACGTTGAAAACGGATGTAGAGGGTATAGTGCAAGATCTCACCCAGGAAACAATGGTGCCTTCATCAGGATAAACAAAGTTTAATTTCTCAGGAGGTCAAAATGAGAAAAATTACACTCTTTTCCTTTTCTCTTTTGCTGATTCTTTCCTTTGCCGGACTTCAAGGGCAAGAGATATTCGTTGAAGCCAAGACAAAAGACGCTGCGAAAAAGGCCCTGCTCGAAAAATATGGAGAGTCACAGCGATTCCGCGTAGAAAAAGGCGTTGACCAAGTCGCCTCACTCTGGAAAGAAGAGGATGGGACGCTAAAGGAATTTGAAGACTTCTGCCAACAGTATTTTATCGGCTCTCCTGAGCTTCTGGATCTGAATTTCAGCAGGCTGGAAACAAGTTTTGAAGTTCTGAACGGGAACTTCACCAAGATGATCATCGATTTAAAGCGTCCTCTTGAGCTTGATTGGGGCAAGATTCTTCCCCTGGATATGGTGTTCGGGCAGTTTAATCCCTCGTCGCACCTGATAGAAGACCTTTTTGCGAATACAGTCGCGTTTTTTGTCCTCCTGAACTTTCCTCATTATTCCCTGGCAGAAAAGACCGAGTTGAGCCCAAAATGGAGCCGTAAAGACTGGGCCTACGCCAGGATGGGAGATGCATTCATCTCGAGAGTTCCCGCGCATGTCTTCCAGAAAATATCCCAGGTCATGACAGCAGCAGATACGTATATTTCGGAATACAATATATTCATGGGAAAACTCGTGGACGCTAAGATGAAAACCTACTTTCCAGAGCACCTCAAGCTCATCAGTCACTGGGGCATTAGGGATGAGTTGAAGTCCAGATACAGCGATCCTGAGGGTTTTTTCAAGCAGAAGATGATCTACGAAGTCATGATGAGGATCATCAAACAGGAGATTCCAGAGATCGTGATCAACAACCCTGATTATCTCTGGGATCCCTTCGGGAACAAGGTCTATCAAGACGGAAAAGAAATCGAGGCCATAAGAGAACCGGATACCCGGTATAAGCATTTCATCCAGACGTTTAAAGGAATGAAGATGATCGATCTCTACTACCCTTCACTGCCGACCCATATCAAGAGAAGGTTCGAGGAAAACCGGGAAATACCGGAGGCAGAAGTTGAAGCTCTGTTCACAAGCTTTATTTCGTCACCTCAAGTCCGGAAAGTCGGAGAACTTATCAGCCGGCGGCTGGGGAGGAAGCTGGAACCCTTCGATATTTGGTATACGGGGTTTAGGTCCGGAAGTTCGATTCCTGAGGAGAAACTGGACAAGATAGTGGCTGAGAGGTATCCAACCGCGGAAGCCCTCCAGAAAGACTTGAAGAATATCTTGATGAAACTGGGATTTTCCCAGGATCAAGCCGATTTCATCGCTCCCAAGATTGTGGTGGATTCCTCGAGAGGTGTGGGACATGCCTACGGAGCAGAGATGAAGTCGGATAAGTCACGCTTGAGGACCAGAGTCCCTAAGACAGGAATGAAGTATAAGGGATTCAACATCGCCATCCATGAATTTGGGCACTGTGTGGAGCAGACTCTCACCCTCCAGAAGGTTGACCACTATATGCTTCGCGGCGTTCCCAACACAGCCTTTACCGAGGCTTTTGCTTTTGTTTTCCAGGAAAAAGATCTTGATATTTTGGGGATCAAAACTGAAGATCCCCACAGGAGACACCTGAAGGCCCTCGATGATTTCTGGAATGCCTATGAAATCATGGGTGTATCTTTGGTGGATATGAAGGCTTGGAACTGGCTTTACGATCACCCCGAGGCCACCCCTGCTGAACTGAAGGAGGCGGTCATCTCCATCGCAAAGAACATATGGAACAAATATTATGCCGACGTTTTCGGAGTCAAGGATCAGCCTATTCTCGCCATTTATTCCCATATGATTGATGCCGCCCTGTATCTTCCTGATTACCCTCTCGGACACGTTATCGCCTTCCAGATTCATCAATACCTTGAAGGAAAGAGTCTTGGTGAAGAGATGGAAAGGATGTGTGTGGCCGGGAATATCATCCCCCAGGCCTGGATGCAGAATGCCGTCGGCTCAAAGATTTCGTCCAGGATGCTGCTCGATGCCGTGGACGAAGCCTTGGAGCATATGAAGTAGCGTAAGGATTGCTCACCATTGCCTGGGAAAGAGGAGAGAGGATGATGACGAGAAAACTAGGTTTTATTCTCATATTCGTATCTTTAGTCTGCCTAGGGTGCCCTTCAGGGCCTAAAGAAGAGATTCGCTGGGTCACCATGGAAGACATTGCCAAGAGTCTGGAGGACCAGCCGCCGATGAACGTCGGGTTTGATGTGGATGATACTGTTCTGTTTTCTACGGCTGGCTATTACTACGGTCAACAGAAGTATTCGCCAGGAAGCAATGCTTATCTCGAGATGGAAGAATTCTGGAATGAGTTGAACAATGGGTTGGACAGGTTCAGTCTGCCCAAGCAATGTGCTAAGATCTTGATCGAATTCCATAAAAACCGGGGAGATACCATCTATTTCATCACGGCCAGGTTGAAAACTCAGACGGAAACAGTGACAGAGCTGCTCGCCAAGACGTTTAACCTGGACAACATCAATCCGGTGATCTTTACCAATTTAAAAGCGAAAGCCATTCTGGCGAAAGAGATTCAAGTCTACTACGGAGATTCAGACGCAGATATGAAGGCAGCCATCGAAGCCGGAGTTCGAGGAGTCAGGATCATGCGGGCTGGGAATTCGACCAAAAGACCGTTCCCTGAATACGGTGCTCTAGGAGAAGAGGTGCTTGTCGACTCTGAGTTTTGAAGACTGACACCCCCCTCCCGCCTAGAGTGCAAATTAATCTATTATATCCATAGGATAAATAGATTATAAATCGCTCATGTTGTCCAATAAATTGCCCTCCTAGAGGATCCTTCATAAGGAAGAAACCTCGCTCTTTTCCGATTGACAAGCTTCAGATGCTCTGTTATAAGCTTGTCAATAGTAAATTAAGGACGTAAATTAGCTGAGGAATAGACAGGAGCTGTATAAGCTCGAGAGATGAGTGGATGGGTGTTGAATATTCTCTGCAAACAATCCGAAATTTAGAGAATCTCTTTCAAAGCCTGAAAATCCTCAGGCCTCGCCGTCGGAAGCGGTATGATCCCGGCACCGAGCTCAAATATAGAATCAAAGGCATCTTCCCAGCAAGAGAAGGACAGATTAGACTGAAAATTGAGCGCTTTGTGGGGGGTGGTTACGCGGGTCAGGTATACCGGGTGAAGGCTCTGAAGGTAGACCCCGACGAGGAGCCGATCGTCGGCCTTAACGAAGGCTATTCGTACGCCTTGAAGATCCTCGTCCCCCCAGGAAGATTTTCAAGGTGGTTTCGCAAAATAATTTATGGCCTTGCTTTTCAGGCGCCTTACTCTCTTCAGGTCAATCCTGATGCAGTCCGAGCCGGAGCCCTCTGGCAGAAGCTGATCCGGCACGGAGCCAGAACGAAGTTCGGTTCTGAAGATGCTGTTGTGGATGTTCTGGCCACTTTCGTTGACCACGGCCTCGGGAGTTGTGGTGAGATCAGCGAGTGGGTTGAGGGACGGGTGTGGCGGTTTGAAGTGGATGATAATCTGGATGCTAGGATGGGATGGAAAGTCGGCGAAAGCGAAGAAGGCCTGGGTTCTCCTGAATACCGGGCCAAACGAACTTTTATGGCTAATCTTGTAGCCCTGATGCATGATATGGGCGCTTCGGAGTTAGCTCGCCAATACGAGTGGTGGACGTTCAAAAGCCAGCCGAATGCGCTCAAACGAGTCGCGAGCGATCCTGACCCTATACAGGGATTAGTCGGAGTTGATTTCCGGGCCGGCTTGGCGCTCCTGCTCCTTCCATTTTTGCCTCAGTGTCCTGGCGATTTTAAGCTCATCATTAATGGAATCAAAAGAGGCAGTTTAGTCCAGTTTGACCGAGGAAACATCGAGAAACTCTTGGGCTTCATCGAGAAGCAGGCGGATAACTTTGCTGGAATGGAGGAGGCTGTTTCGGAACTCAGGGAGGCTGACAAGGCCTACCGCGATTCCTTGCCTGATATTTCCCATCACCATCTTAAATTATTCACCAGTGCAAGATTGTGGAAAGCCATCATGACTAGCAGCATAAAAAGCTGGCAAATTCGGGATATCATCGATCAGAAAGCCTCAGAAAAGCTTCCGCGGAAAAGAATTTTAACCCTGATTTATTGGATCTTGGGCCTGCTCCCGTTTCTGGGGAATTTTATACGTCGAATAGGAGGGCACGCTGTTTATCGCCAGCATTACAAGCATATGTTGACAAGCTTTAATTATTTCCTGCGAACCATGCGAGCCGGCATTACCGAGGCCCTGATCCGCTGGCACAGAGCAGGACGGGTCAATGCCCACCGGGCAGAGAAGCTCGCCAGTCAACTCCTGAGGTTCCTTGCTCATCTACCGCTCTCCATCCTGCCGGCGAAGATGCATCGTTTTTTTTCAGATCGACGGTTTTTTCTCCAATCGATCGATTATATGTTTGCCAGGCCGATCAGGCTCTATTTCAAGGCCGATGTCAGGGAGAAGTGGTTGCGGGACATGGTCTCCCAGGGACAGAAAGATGGCATGCTGACCGAAAGCGAAGCTGCCAGCGTCCAATCCCAGATAAAGGAACCATTCATCCAAAAATACCTGAAGAGTCTGGCTGTTCATATCTGCACTGCCCCGATAACTCAGATCGTCTCGGTCATCGTGGCAGTTATCTATATCAGGATGCATCCGGAACTTTCCTGGCAGGAGGCCTCAGTCCATGCCGGACTGATCTTAGGCTTTTTTCAGATTATCCCAATTTCCCCGGGTTCGATCGTCAGGGGACTGTATGTTACCTTCCTGGTTATCCGAGAACGAAATTTTAAGGATTATAATATTGCTTTCTTTATAAGCTTCTTCAAATACATCGGTTATCTGGCCTTTCCCATCCAAATGGCCTACCGCTACCCGGATCTCGCCCGTTTCATGGCTGGCCGCTGGGCAGTGGGTGTCTCGCACATCGTCCCTGTTTTCGGGGAGCGGGGAGCACTGCTGGAACACTCGGTCTTCGATATGTTCTACAACTATCCCCTGACCTTAAGACGGCGTATGCGAAGCCGCCGGGACCGCCGGGCGGGTTTGAAGTCGAGATACTGGCATGTTCCCTTGTGCATAATCGCCGGGACGGCTCTTCTAGGGGCTATCGATATGGGTTTTTTCCGTATCAGGGGATACTTTCCTCAGTTCGGCGAAATATGGTGGCTGGCATTATGGATTCCTTTTGTTATGGCGGCGGCGACCTCTGCCTTGGCCGGGGGAGCATTTCTTTCAAAAAGATTTCTCATGGGCGTGGGTTGTGGGATCTTGATCGGAGTCCTTTATGCAGTCCTGAGTGCTGTCGAAGGCCGTTTTTTTATCCAGGGAGAGGCCGAGATGTTAACCTCGATACAACTTGTCGGCCGGATAGCTGTTGCCGGGCTGTGGAGAGCCTTTCTGTTTGCCATCATGGCCGTCGTCGGTGTCTTCATCATAGAGACGAGGCGCGTCAAACCGGTCCTTTCTGAATGATCGATTGTCAGGAACTGATTTTTTTAGAAAATTTGAACCCTGCTTGAATATTAAAGGCATAAGGAAAGAGAGGCTATTTTTGTCTTGAATATTTTTTCACGAAACGCTTTGCATTAGCTTCGTAGACCTGCATCTTTTTCTCATCTTTGGTGACCTTTCTGACAAATATCCCCTGTTTACGATCGATGAGTCCGCCTCGGGCATTGATGATATCCATTGCTTGGGCAAGCCATGTCTGGATGACCGGAAAGTCGGGATGATGCCGATCGTTCTTATCGATTGGGTATATAATTTTTTTAGCCGCCCAGTAGTCGAGGGCTACCGGATCCTGACTGGCGGCTATCTGCCGAGCATGGAAGGTGCTGCTTGCCGGGAATCCAGAGAGCGAGCGATGGGAAACCCAAATGGCGTCCATGATGTTTAAAACCGGTGTGCAGACCGAGACCATCATCTTACCGCAGGTTTCTCCAAGGCCATTGTAATGACGGAAGGAGCTGTAGCCATCAGACATGGAGAGAATGCCGTAGAAATGTTTAAGGGATGCCGTTATCTCCGAGCCGCCAGTATCATGGTGCTTAAGCACAGGGACGTTGATCAACTTGAGATTCTTGGCGTAGCTGGCACCTTTCCAGATGCCCCTCTGCAATTCTATCCTGTGTCCGCCTTGGGTTGTGAAGCAGGGATAGGAAACGTTTTCGTATCTGCGGTATCCATCTGTCACATGGTTGTCTTCAGCGATAAACCGGCTTCTTATGGGGTCGAGAAGATAGCAAGAAACGCGAGGATCCCTGAAGATGTTGTCGACGAGATAGGTAAAGGAGTGGGATTCATCAAGCGCATTGGCGTGAACATCATTGTCAGTATAATGTTCTCTTGTATCACAATTCAGGCTGCCTCGGCCTTGGCCGTTCTCAAAAATCACGACCTCGCCTGTGAAGATATCAGGGTGATCCAGAATTCTCTGGATTAGACCCCGGATGAGGTCGCTGTTGGTACAGCCTCTGTATTTCCACTGGGCATTAACCTTGATCAGAACCACGTCCTCAGGCCCGATCATGCCTTTCCGGCTCCCAAGAATGGTTTTTTTATCAGAACGGTAAAATTTTAGTCCCTGTTCACTCATCAGGTGGAGAAGGCAGTCGATTCCAGCATGATAATTTGCTTGGTCATCGTGATAAAAAGGCTGCTGAGGTGTCTTTTTCACCCAAAAAAGCTCATTTTTTTTGTTTATCCCTTTGGTGTCGAGGAACACGGACGGAATGAGAGAAGCGGCGAAGGCTCCGCCGGCGACCGTCTTCATGAATTCTCGCCGGTTGTACCTTCGATTTTCTTTAAAATTATTCATGGTAAATTATGTGACATAGTAATTTAAGAAATTGTTTTTCTCAAGTCAATAGATATTGCTGCTGGGGTCAGGCCTTATCCCAAGGTTTTGTACTCGGGTAAAGGTAGAGACAGAGCGCTTCTGGACGACAAGGCCTGACCCCAGCAGCAACCGAGAAGGTCAGATGGATTTTTGAATTATAAATACTTATCTTTGTCTTTTTTTCTGAGGATCTCCACGATATCCTTGACTTTCTGGTCCTGGTCCTTATGACAAATGAGCAGGGCGTCTTCGGTGTCGACCACGACCAGATCCTTAACCCCGACAAGGGCAGTCAGCTTGCGGGGATTATGGAGGAGGCAGTTTTCTGCGTCCAGAGCAATATT
>JABAOF010025766.1_pt1 | contig 11838 bp, 9 predicted proteins | sample 7062171 | NCBI WGS metagenome assembly JABAOF01 (sample SAMN14538628, study PRJNA623070) | marine sediment metagenome | biome: marine biome [ENVO:00000428]; feature: marine pelagic biome [ENVO:01000023]; material: deep marine sediment [ENVO:00002113] | place: India: Gulf of Khambhat ... | reverse complement strand
CCCGCATTCTTCGCTGTTTCAAAAATCTGTTTTGCCGACTGTCGCCAGTTCAAATCGCGCAGCAGGTGATGTTCCACAATAGTAACTGAAACCATCTTGGCCAGAGTTTCTAGGTTTTTCAAGCCCCATTGTATTTGCTTTTCGTTAACACGGAAGCCTGCCAAGTAGACCGGTGGACCGCCTATGATCAGCAGTTGTGGTCTTTCAGCTTGGATAGTCCGTAAAGTGGGCCTGTCTACTGGACCTTGTACGTCAGAGGCAAACACTATCTTTTCATCCTCGTGTTCAATCGTAGTCATTAGCAGCCAGCCTAAGGGTGTATTCTGCAGGCCGTGGAAGACTGGCTGGGAAAATCTCAGTTTTGTAGCGCCAAAAGAGAAAGGCTTTCCATCCGCGAATTCTAGCTTCTCTGCGTGCTTGCCCCCTGTTTTCTTGAACATCCATCCTCTTCTGCGTTGACTTGCGTTAACGTTGGCACGGTAGTTTTTAGCCAGCACTTGCTTGTCTTCGTAAATTTGCTGTGCAGTCTCGGCGTTTGTCCAGTTGCAGAGCCAGTCTTCATAAGAGGGTGTGTGGTGGTCAAAATGATAATGGCTAATCGTGACCACATCAGCTTTTTCTGCACACTGGGCGATTTTGTGCCTTGCCTCTTTTATGGCTTCAAATTCGCAGGGGTGTGGTGGTAGTCGAAAACGGTTCGGGGAGAGGGAGACGCCGGCGTCTAGGAGAACATTTAGGTCCGGTGTTTCCAGATATGTACACATTGATCTTACGCCGAGACTTTCTGCCGCCAATGGCGTGACTTTTATTTTGTGAAGCATGTAGGTACATCTTTGTTTTTGATATAGATTTTTATGTGGCGCTGTCCTTAATTTTGTTTGGCGGGCGATGACGACTCTGGCCCCCCTGACCCAAAAAATGATTGGGATCTTGAGAGGAGCTTCCAGTTTTGGATTAGGAACTCGGAATTTCCCAAGAATGCGATGAGCCTGCCATGCACCATAATGTTGTGCAGAATCTAGTTCCATTGATAAAGCACTGTAGTACTAACGCAAAGAAGCCCATTTTAAGTTCTTTTCGCTAGAAGAAGCAAGTAGTCGGATGCAAGAGTATTATGGTCAGCATATTGTTCTCTCTTTCTTATTCGAAGCCATGAAAAGACATATTCATTAGTATGAAATATGTGCACGGTGACGTAATACTTTCATCAAGCTCTCTGCTTTCTGGTAGTGCGTTTTCTCAAGGTTGTTAAATATGAAACCAGCACAGTATCTTTTGCGCTTGCGGTTCACCGTTCCTTCCTTTGTGATGATGGTAGAAAGACCCATGGCTTTGGCTCACCCTTCACAAAACGCATAGTGGATCGCAAGCACGCCTTCCCCCAACGGGTTTGGGCATGTCGATATGCAGGAGATGTTTCTTCTGTAAAAGGAGATTGCAGAGAGCTTTTCTTGCGTGTGTCCAAACGCGAGTTGGTACCATACCTGATCTGAGCAATTGAAAAAGAGTGGAAAAGTCCCAATTGTATGAGAAATCGATGTGTAACCGAAAGGCTTTGGTTGATAGCTCATTTTCTCCATGGTGATGCTTTAAAGCCATAGCCATATAACAATGCAAAAAAAGGGAGAGCGGTTTTTGAAGATTACCAGCTTTTTCCGTAGTTTCCTGCTGCGATGACTATGTCGAATATGTCTACGTCTCCATCGTCATCTAGGTCAGCGTTAGGGTCGTACTTCGGGTCTCCTCTTCTTGTACCGTAAGCGCCTGCCATGCGAACGATGTCGAAGATGTCCACATCGCGGTCTCCGTCGACATCTCCAGGTATAGTCACAAAGACCCAACCGTAAGTCATGTTATTGTCGGCGAGGTCTGTTTCCAAGGGAACTGGCCAAGCATAGGCGCTTATGCTATAGTTACCCTTAGTCCAGCCTGTTGTATCCCACGTGAACATTAAGGTTCTGTTGTCTCCTGGGTTCAAGGACGGCACGTTCTGTGATCCGATTACAGTAGCATTGCCATAGAGTGTTACGTTGAAGGTTTCTGTGAAGCCGCCTTGATTTTCTACTGTTGCGTTGATGTCTATGGTGTATCCTTGTCCTACTGTTTCTGCTGGCAAACAGCCGGTCTTAGATGTTACCATGTCAATTACTGCTACATCATGGTCTTCTGCAGCAATTGGAGAAGTTGCTATTGCGACTCTAATGAAGGCATGGAAAGCTGGACCCCAGCCGAGCTGTTGCAAGTATCCTACAAGCTCCCAAACTCCTGACCCTGGATATGGCGATAGTGGTGGTTCAATCCACTGAGCTACATTGTAAGCGTCGTGGGAGACGTACAGAGTATCATTGTGCAAGCTTGGATGCTGAGCTGGATGTGGGAAAGCTGGCAAGACTTGGCCTGGCCATCCGTTCTCGGCTGCGTCCCACCATGGATCGGCAATCTGCAACTCAAAGGTGGATTTTACTCCGGCACTTGTAACGTAGTGGCCGCCTTCTCCGCCTGGAAGATCGTAGGGCAGCACAATTCGGTCCCAGTCATTTGGATCTATTAGTGATTGCTGCCAGAACTCGAGTAGAAGGACGACGTCTTGGGATCTTCTTACTTCTCCTTCTATCCAGGTGAAGTTGGGGAATTCCATGAAGTGAACCTCCAGTGTGTCGTTTTCGCCTTGTTGCTTCAAGTATCCGTCGATTCCGTAGACCATGTCTTGCCAGAATGTGCCTGTATGTATAAATCCAGTTCTCTGGCCATCTGTATCCATCCACCAAGCTAAGTCTTTTACGAATGGGTCAACGTTTCGCACGTCGTGATCGTCGGGAATGCCTGGATAAGCTGTCACTATGTTGCTTGGATCGTATTTGGAGTCAAACCACCATATCGAGTTTGCAGCGGCGACTGGGCCACACCAAGTCCAGTGACCAGCTTGCAGTGGTGGATGCCATGCGTCTTGCTTTTGATCGAAGTCTGGCATTCCGCTGGGAGCATAGTCAGGGTAGGATGGCTTTTTGTACCATGGTTCAGGTTCTGCAGTCTTCTCCACTATGATATCTACGGCTAATCCGTCAACGTGGACAAAGAGGGATTGATCAACGGTGGACAGTTGGATGTCATCACAATAGTCAATTACGCCATTGCAATTGTCGTCCCAGAAGTCAAGTGTATAACGTGTGTCGAAGTAGTCGGATGGGTGGACTAATGTCCAATCGGTGCCCAAAGGTTCGATCTTGGGGTGGTACAATCGTGGCCAACTGTAGTTCCATGGGTTGACGAGGTTTTCGACGTTTTCCAGGTACAGTGTTTCTCCGATTGTGAAGGGGGGTCCCCCTACGCCAGCTATGTCCAGTATGGTGACGTTTAGTGTGAGTGTTACATTTTCTACGTGGTATTCTCCAGGAAATCCGGTGGGGTCTAATAGTGTGAGGTTGTCGCTGGGGCTGAGCCACAGGTCTCCATTGTCTGCGAACTCAGATATGTGCCATTCTTCTCCATATGTTGGGTATAGTTCTGTCCAGTCGGTGCTTACTGGGTCGGTGATGTACTCGTTAAGTATGATGTCGTAGGCCATATCTGTAATGTGATACACAGCATCTAGGCCATCAGACTGGTTCACTAGTACTATGTGGTCGCTTGGGTCAAGTACGCCGTTGCAGTTGTCCCACACCGGGTCCATTAGGTCCCAATATGTGAGGTTGTAAACATTGCTGTAAACTGGGTAGACCTCGTGCCAAAAGCTGCCTAGTGGATGTTTAATGTAGTAGTACATCTCCTCAAAATACGCAGTCTTCAGTTCAAGCATCATCCAATCATCCGTTTGTATGTCTGTGACGTTGATGGTGATGGTTACTCTGTCGACGAAGTACCAAGACTTGACTTGAGATATTTCTTCAACCATGTCGATTGTGTCGCGTGGGCTTATTCTGTCGCAGTAGGGGTCTGGGTAGGATTCCCAGCTGGTGAGGTTGTACCAACGACTATATGTTGGGTATAGTTCATGCCACCGAGTTCCTATTGGATCCATCATCTTCCATCTTAGGATTAGGTCGGTAGCTACGTCTTCAACATGATACCAATTCGCTCCTCCGTCGAAGGAAACTGAGTCCGTGAAGCTGAGTTGACCGTCAGGGGTTACAGGGTCATCTACCCATTTGTTGAGTGTGTAGTGGTTGCTATAGGTCGGCCAAACCTCATGCCACATTGTAAGATTGAACAATATTGGGTCTGTGATAATGTATGGATCATAGTGCGGCCACTTCAACTCNNCAGGGGGCTTGGAACGGCCCTGACAGGATGAGGGTTATTGTCATTCGATCTACATGGAACCACTGTACTTCTCCGAAGAGGTTGGTCATGTCAATTTGATCGTTGGGGCTAAGTTGGAAGAAGGGTTCTCCTAGGTCTTCCCAGCTGGAAAGGTGCCACTCTTCCGAATAGACTGGATAAAGCTCGTGCCAGTCAGTAGTTGAGTTAGGCTCTTCCAAACGGGGGTCTCCGGGAAACAGCACGTTCGGGCCGCCTGGGGGTCCTATGAGGTGCATGTGTATAGGCTTCAGTGTGATGTCGGAGTGCATATGGATGGGCTGTAGAGGTGGACCGTGAAGGTACATAGGATCTGTGGCTTGCGCATGTGCAGGTATGTTAAGGTTTGCTAGCAGCAAAGATGAAACTAGTATAGTCAAGGCAAACAACGTAAAAGCTGTCTTTTTTCCGATGTTCAGCAATTCTTCTCTTTTCTCCTTCTCTGTTTTCCGCATCTAATACCTTTACGTCTCTTCCTTAAAAAAGTCTATGGAACATGATTCCAGTTCTTCTCCACAGGCTCAGAAAGACTCAGTCTTTCAATAAATAAGCGGTCAGAAAACCGCGATAGATGATTTATATGTCTATATTTTCATTCAACCCTGATAAGAATGTTCTTTAAAACAGACAAAAACCATTAAAAGCCACGGTGAACAGACAACTCGGGAAGGGAGCAACCTGTGTTGTCCTATGCCAGCGTTTTCAAAGACGAAACGAAGCTCGACATAAACTACACACCGTCAAGGCTTCAACACCGCGGTTCGCAAGTTAAACTTCTCACCCAATACTTCCGCCACGCAGTTGAAACACCGGGAAAGATGACGCAGCGGATAATCATAACTGGAAAAGTTGGAACTGGGAAAACAGTGTTGGCACAGCATTTCGGGCGAAGCATAACTCGTGAGGCACAGCAACGCAACATCAACCTGCGTTATGTGCATGTGAACTGCCGCCAGAACAAGGGCAGCTTTTTCCTGATACTGCAGCAGATGGTAACAAAGTTCCATCCCACGTTCCCGAAACGGGGCTACTCCGCAGAAGAACTGCTGAAAACTCTGCTGCAAGTTCTCGACAACAAAGACCTCTACCTCATCGTCTCCTTGGACGAACTGGAGCCGCTTATTCAGAACGAGGGCTCCGAGCCTCTCTACAAACTGACCCGCATAGAAGAAAGCCGCGGGAAGACCCGTAAACGGCTTTCCCTGATATGTATTCTCCGTGAACTAAGCTGGCTTGACAAGTTGGACGCGAGCACGAGAAGTACGCTTCAAAGCAATATAATCCAACTGGACGCCTACAAAAAAGGGCAGCTTATAGACATTCTAAACGACCGTGTGGTTTTGGCTTTCAAGCAGGGAACCGTTCCCATGGAAACTGTAATCCTTGCTGCAGAGCTAGGTGAAGATGAAGGGGGAAATGCACGTTACGCCATCGAGCTTCTTTGGAGAGCCGGGAAATATGCAGATACAGAAGAAGCAAAGGAAGTCGTACCGGAATATGTTAGAAAGGCTGTGGGAAATGTTTACGCAGGGGTGAGGCGAGGCGAAATTGCAGCCTTGGATCTTCATAAGAAACTGTTTCTGCTTGGTCTTGCACGGCGTTTTCAGCAAACTGGGGGAGTTCATCTTTCAATGGGCGAAGCAAAAGAGGCTTACACCATTGCGTGCGAAGAGTTCAGCAAGAAGCCGCGTGGGCATACTCAGCTCTGGAAGTATGTACAGGAGCTTGCAAGCTTCGGCATCATTAGAACAGAGCTTTCCACCAGTGGTCAACGGGGAAAAACCACTTTGATTGGCTTGCCCCGCATAGCAGCAGTAGACTTGGAAAAGGAGTTGAACAGAGCTTTGCAGGCTAGCAAGCGAAGGTATGCATCATGATGGTTGAAGAGGTGTTCTCTTCCCGAGGAAGAGTCAGGATTTTACGCATTCTCTCCGAAATAGGAGAGCTGAACATTTCTGACATTGCAAGAAGGGCTGGACTAAACTACACTACAACCAATCAACACCTTCAGCTTCTGGAAGAGGCGGGTTTGATAAAGCATAAATCCTTTGGCAGGATTCGCATTTTCCGCTACAACGAGGAGGATCCTAAGGCAAGAGCGATAAAAGACTTGATGGAACTGTGGCAAGAAGAAAACCAGCGTCTTCAGGACAAAAAGAGAGGAGGCGTCTAGCTGTTTCCATACTCCGCTTAGGCTAGGATGCTTGAAGTTTCGGAGCATGGCACCATGTGCCGCAGACCTAGCCATGGCTGCTCCTTCTACTCGTGTTTATTAGTCTCTGCTGCGGTAGTTCATAACCGCGATACTGCAAAGTGCAATTCTTGAAAAGGATAGTAGAAATATGAGCATGGTTGACGTAAGCGAAAAGCCAGACGTTTTTCGTGAGGCTGTTGCAAGAGGCACAATAAAGCTGAAGGACAAAACTGTGCGACTAGTCAGAAGAGGAAAAGTCGAGAAAGGTGATGTTTTTGCCTTGGCAAAGGTTGCAGGTGTTCTGGCAGCTAAGAGAACCAGCGAGTTGATCCCGCTGTGCCATCCTTTGGCATTGTCAAACGTGGACGTAAAGGTTGAAGTCGTTGACGAGTCGCGGGTTGCTGCTGAAGCGACAGTTAGAGCTTTCGCAAAGACCGGCGTGGAGATGGAAGCATTGACGGCTGTTTCTGCTGCGCTTCTAACAGTCTGGGACATGACTAAGCAGTATGAAAAAGACAGGAAGGGCCAATATCCCACCACGATCATTAAGGACATTAAAGTTCTGCGGAAGGTGAAAGGCAGTGAGCGAATCTTCACGCAAGCATAAGGCTGAAGCTTTGAAGAAGCTTGATTTCTCGCTCGTTATCTGCAGCACATCTCGCTTTGCTCGGTTGAAGCTAGGTAACCACGTGGATGACGCTTCAGGGGACCTGATTGCGGAGAAGCTCAGAGAGGCTGGTCACACGCTTGTTTCTCGCACGTTAGTGCCAGATGACAAACAAATGATTAGAGAAGCTGTGAAGAAGGCTTTGCGAAACGATAATGTAGCAGCCGTTATCGTCTGTGGCGGTACAGGTATCGCACCACAGGACATGACAATTGAGACCCTTATCCCTATGTTTAGGAAGATTTTACCTGGTTTCGGTGAACTCTTTCGCAAACTTAGCTATGACCTTATGGGTTCCGCGGCTATTATGAGCCGTGCTATCGCTGGAACTGTGGATGGGAAGGTTGTTTTCTGCATTCCTGGAAGTATAGATGCTGTAAGGCTCTGCCTCGACAAGCTTATATTGCCCGAAACGGCTCACATCGTGAAGCACGCTCGGGAAAAATCATGATTGAAGACAACTTCGGCCGCCCAGTTCTGAACTTGCGAATTTCGCTTACACAGCGTTGCAACTTGCACTGTCCTTACTGTCACCGCGAAGGCCAAGAGAAGAGGCCTGACGCCTCTGTTGTAGAAATGACTGCCGCAGAAATTGTCCGTGTGGTGAAGATAGCTATTCGTTTGGGGATGCAAAGGATTAAGTTGACAGGCGGTGAACCACTGCTACGAAGAGACATCTTAGAAATTGTTGAAGGCATAGCAGGATTAGACGGCTTGCAGGATCTGTCAATGACCACAAATGGAACTCTCCTCGCATCTCTGGCGAAGGACTTGAAGGCCCGGGGCTTAATGAGAATCAACGTGAGTCTGCCCTCTCTGAACGAGGATGTTTATCGCAAATTGATGGGTGGCAACCTGAGAAATGTGTTGAAGGGCATCAGTGCCGCAGTTGACGTAGATCTGTATCCAGTAAAAGTGAACATGCTGGTTCTAGCAGGTGTGAATGAAAAGGAAATTCCGACAATGATTCAGTTTGCCAGGAGGAGCGGTACTCTGCTGCAGCTAATAGAACTGGAACCCGTAAACCTCACCGAGACTTACTATGAGCGCTACCATTTCACGTTGGATCCTGTGGAAGCTGACTTGAAGAAACATGCTATACATGTAGAAGTGAGACCGTACATGCAGAATAGACGCATATACCACCTGCCCGATGGAAGAGTTGAGGTAATACGCCCCATAGAGAACACTGAATTCTGCGCTCACTGCACCAGGCTGCGGATAACTAGTGATGGCAAGCTGAAGCCTTGCTTGATGGTGAACACGAACTTGGTTGACGTTCTAACTCCTTTAAGGAGCGGAGCTACCGACAGAGAATTGGCAGAGCTTTTTGAAGCGACTTGTCAAGGCAGAGAGCCCTACTACAAGGCTCCGGCCTATCAAACAATGCATTAGTACATTCGACTTTCATGAAGGTTTTTGCTCTTTGTTACGATTTTTACAATAACTATTGTTCAATACGCTTGTTTCAATACGTTAAAGCTTTTATATAACATGCTAAGACATAGCGAAGGAGGTTTAAAAAAATGAGGAGAGCAATTCTATCAGCGGTTCTTGCATTTGCGCTTATGATAACATTGGGCACAACAGCGATACACCCTGCGAAAGCTTACATATCCACTTATGACTGGAAGGGGCAATACCACATCTACGACCCCTATTGGAGTTGGTCAGGCGTTGAAGTATTTGAGGAAGGAACAAATGCTACACTTGTAATCCAATTGTATAACGATGGATGGTACGATAATTATGATGATTATTACAATGGCCCGCATAACATTTCAGCTGTCAAGGTATATATGGACTGGGGTGTGAATTATTCCTCTACTCAGGTAAGTGAGACTAACCCATTTTCACTAGGCATGTACGAATTTCGCACATTTTCTATAACCTTTACCATGCCTCCTGTTTCTGTTGCATCGAATCTATATTTGCATGGATGGACCATTTACGTCGAGCATGTGAACGCCACAGGGGATAAGCTTGGCCTCTGGTACTCAATGTCGGGCAGTAATCTCATTGTTTACTCATCGACTCAAAAACAGGCAATGATGCTGTATGACGAAATATACACTTGGTTCAATATGATGTCTTGGTCTTGGGACTCCGTGGAAGCTAGAAACTTGTATTATGAAGCGTACGCGGAGTGGCAGTTAGCAATAACCCGTCATAGATCAGGCCTTTTTGACGATGCTTTGACTTCTTATACGACTATTCTGAGTATGCTCGATCAAGCGCTTTCAACTGAACAGGCATACGACTTAGACTGGCAAGATCATCAGGATAATCACAGCCAACAAATGGATGATCTAAACATAGCGATGTCAGAAGCTATGATTGCAGGTTACGAAGCTGACGCAGAGGCGCGTTTGATAGAGGCAAACGCTTCTATGAAGACAGCAGAAGCAGAGATGATAATGGCTGATGCGCAGCTCGCAATAGCTCAGGCAGCCATGACCCAAGCCTACGCATGGATTGTGTTCGGAATCGGATTCATCGTGTTCGGCATTGCTGCAGTTGTATGGGCGTCTAAAAGACCTAGCTCCCCCCCATAACCTCCTTTTTTATGCAGTTGGCAAAAGCTGAGGCTCGTCAACGCTTTCTTTTGCGATACTAAGAAGCATTTGGCTGTTTGGCTTTTAATATCGCTTTCGCTTGTCTTTTGCCTCCAGCAATGTAGCTGACTTCATCTTCTTCAAAGTTGAACCAGTCAGCCAAGCCAGCTGCCATATGCGTGTTGCTTTCAAAGATTGTCTTCAAATATGGCAAAACGTCTCTCTGTGCTACAGCCACTGATATGTGCATTCGCCGTTTTATCTTCTTCCCTATTCCCCTTTTCTTTGCTCTTTCACTGCGGCTCGTTGACAGTGTTCTTATTCTCTGTGGAAACCTAAACGGTATCCACCCGGAAGGCTTCGACTTGTTCCTTGCCATGGCTACGCCTGCCGTCATGAAGTCAATCATGTACCGCATTAATTTCCAATTCCGTGTACGTCTAATCCGTCCTTTGTACAGATCAGCTAGTGCCAACGCTTCCATGGCCTCTGCCAGCTCGGAGGGTATATTGAAGTGGTGAGGAGCATTTTCGTATATCCATTCAAAAAGCATGTCCAAGTCAACGTCAGCCATATCGATAGCTTGCTTAGCAGTGGCACATGTCTTTCCGTACAGTACTAGTTTTAGAACGCTGAAAATCACGTCTTTGCGGTCTCGATAGGCAAGCCAAGAGACATCATCATAGGTCAACCTCGTCTTCCCTTGGGCCAGCGCCTGCAAATCATTTACAGCTGATCTTATGTCTCCTTCACTGCGTTGCGCGATGAACTTTAAAGCTTCATCCTCAGCAGTTATACCTTCTTCAATGCATATCCTCTTCAAGTGCTTTAAGACATGGTTTGCTTGCGGCTTCTTAAATTTGATAACCAGATANNTTTGTCCCAGAAGTCGTTGGCGATTAGAACGATTGGGCAGCGGGTATCATTGATTATCTTTGTTATAGCTGGTATGGCTCCTCGGTCAACGGTTCCATACACACCGTCCATCTCGTCGAGGAGAATTATCCGTTTTTTCCCTGAGAAGCTGCGGTATTGTGAGGCTAGACCAGCGAATTGGCGGATTTTTTGTTCGGTGCGGTGGTCGCTTGCATTCTTTTCTATGAGCTCCATGCTGAGGTCGTGTGCTAGAGCTTCTACGGACACCGTTTTTCCGATTCCAGGTGGACCGTGGAGGAATGCAGCCCTCTGTTTGGGAATCTCGTTGTCCCAAGATTTCAGCCATCTTTGAAGCTTGCTGATCGCCGTTTGGTTTCCCACAACTTCTGACAAGGATTTGGGCTTGTGCTTCACAGTCCACGCGACGTGCACTAAAGGTTAGCCACCTTTCAACTCGTATCCAGCTTCGACAAGCCTAGCTAGTAAGGCGCTCAACTGTACTTCTTCACTTGCTCCTTCGACTAGGCGGAAGTCCACTTCGCCGACTATTTCTGCCAGTTTTACCTTCCAGTTTTCAGGGATGTCGAGGCGGAAGAGCTCCAAGTGGATCTGCTTAATTATGTCAGTTCCAGCTACACCGTATCTTATGATCATTTCGCGAAGTCTCTTTCTCGATTCAACAAAGTTACCGTCTATCGCGATCTTTATCATAGCGTGAATGTCTGCTGGATTAGCCCGCCCAACCACCGAATAGACTGTTTCAGAAGCTACGGATTTTCCAAGGGATGCAGCTGCCTGTAGAGAGTTGATTGCTTTGCGCAGATCGCCTCCGCAGACATCGTAGATTGCATCCAAACCGTCCGCCAAGTCTACGTTTTCGTTTTTGGCTATTTGTCTTAAGTATTCGTCTTGTTCCTCTCGAGGTAAATAGCTAAAACGGAACGGGGCGCAGCGGCTTTGAATTGGTTCAATGATCTTTCCACTGTAGTTGGCTATTAGGATGAATCTACAGGTTTCCGTGTATCTTTCCATGGTTCGCCGTAAAGCCTGCTGAGCGTCGCTTGTCATGTTGTCTGCCTCGTCTAAGACGAGAATTTTAAAGGGAATCTCTCCTAAGGTTCGTACACGAGCAAAAGTCTTCACGGTTTCACGAACAACGTTTATACCTCGCTCATCGCTTGCATTCAGCTCCATCAAACTCTCCCTGTAAGCATCACCATACAAGTCGTGAGCTAAACATAAGGCTGCAG
>JABAOF010006985.1_pt1 | contig 11847 bp, 10 predicted proteins | sample 7062171 | NCBI WGS metagenome assembly JABAOF01 (sample SAMN14538628, study PRJNA623070) | marine sediment metagenome | biome: marine biome [ENVO:00000428]; feature: marine pelagic biome [ENVO:01000023]; material: deep marine sediment [ENVO:00002113] | place: India: Gulf of Khambhat ... | reverse complement strand
TTCTTGGATTTGTTCATGTTCTATTCCATAAGAATGCAGGATAGACTCCGCTGCTCCATATTCGGTAGAAAGCTCTGCATGCTTTGCTTCACGTCTCAAGTATTCTTTCTGCTCGATAGCTTTTTCTTGAAGGAGCATCTTTGCTCTTTCGACATCTTGGCGGCTCAGGTTTAATTTTGCTCGTGCCTGAAGAAAGGTTGCTTGGGCTTGGGCGAAATCCGGAGAATTGATCGTAACCAGAACCTGTTTTTTCTTTACTCTATCTCCTAAATCTGAGGAGAGGGAAACAACCTTTCCCTTAATAAAGGAAGAGATATGAGCAGTCTTGTTTTGGTTGAGAGAGAGGACACCCGGAATAGTGATTTTTGAGGCAATATCCTGCTTGGCGGCTGTGCCGACTACAATTCCCCAATCTTTCTGCTTTTGAGCGGACAGAAGTAGCTCGGGGTGTTCTTCGCCTTCATGTAGATGAACCTCTTGTTCGTGCTCATCTGCTCCTTGCTTGCTAACTTCAGGGTTCTGACCTTCATGCTGCTGACCTTCTTGTCCGTGAGAGTGGGATTCAATTTCCCTTTCTTTGCTCCCGCAAAAAACGAAGACGAGTAACGAAAGGAGAATAATATATTTTCTCATCTTATCTTTTATCCGCTAGCTCACTCTAAAGATGCCTTATCACCTATCAAGCTTGCCTATATATTCTATAGAAATTGGAGATTAATGCAAAGAGGAATTTTATTGGCTGTTTTTAGATCCGCCACCAGTAAGAAAATTTGATGAAATAGTAGCGGCCCTCTCTTCTGAAGATTCCCGATTCGCCCCTTTCCTGGTTATCGTCTATCCCGAAATAAAAGACGGTGCCGGGTCTTAACTCATAACTAAGAAGGATGCTGTTGTAGAGTTCCGCGTCGTAGTCTTTGTAGTCTGTGATAAGCCGCAAAGATAAGTGGCGGGAAATTTGATAATTGATACGCTGGCTGATGATGTTGACCTCGTAATCTTTCTCTCCGCCCTTAACTCTGTAGAAATCGTCACTCTTCAAATCATAGTATAAGCTAAGATTGGTTAAAGGTTTCAAGGTGAGTGTTACGCCGAGGGAGGTCTTATAGCCTAAGTAAGGATTATCTTCGTATTTTATTGCGTCGCCGAAAGAATAGGAGAGACGGCCGCTCAGCCAGGAAAATGGCTCTGAGCTAAAATTTGCTCGAAAGTTTTTTTTGCGAAAGTTTATTCCTTCATACCTCTCCAGTTCAGAGGAGACGGTGGCCCAGAGATGAGACTGCCTCCAGCCGTTTATAAACCCGGTGAGTTGGAATTCTTCATCAGTGAGAGTGTTGTTAAAATCATAAATTCTTCGGTATTCGAAAGAGGGGCGTATTGATATGATTAAATCATTTTGAGGGAGGAACGCATAGCTAACTCGTGTGTTCAGAGAATGAATATCCTTACGGCGGAAGAAGCCTGATGATGCTTCGAATTCAGGGTGGATGCTTGTCCAGCTGGCAGAGAAAGATAAATGACGGGCTCTCCTGCTAAAGCTGAAGTTCATGGCCGGGACAAAGTCAGTTTCGACATCCCTCATCTTGCTTAAAGAGCTTAAGAGTTGAAAGGAGAATCTATAATAATTTTGAAATTTGAAGTGCCCGTCCACCCCTAAAACCCGGTTGTAGTTTTGTGTGATGGAATCCCCTGAGAGCCCCATTTCTTTATCAGTCATGATAAACCCGATGTGAGATTCGGAGTAAAGGTCTCTTTTAATGCGGAAAACATTTACCAGGGCATTATAGGGATTATATTCTTCTTCGTCTTCCTCTTCCTCCTCTCCAATCTTGATATCAGGGGGATTTGTATCAAAGGCGCTTAAAAAGGCCAGGGTTGTTTTGCCTGTTTTACCTGTAAGCTTAACTCCCCATTGAGGGGCGACTATTTTTCGAGTGTAGACTAATTCGAGTGGTGTATCATAGAAGTCCTTTCCTTCCAAGAAGAAAGGCCTTTTTTCCGGGTAATAAACGGCATAGCGCTGATTGACTTCGACCTGGGGCATATCAGCTTCGACTTGGCTGAAATCAGGATTATAAGTGATGTCTGCTATCAGATCAGAACTAATACCATATTTGAGGTTTAAACCCGCTTCAGGTTCAAATTTTTCATCGGACTGTTTTAGACCTGTCAATACTGGCATGAATTCGATGTTCTTTCCCTTGTCAATAGCCCCTTTTATTTCCAGAGTGCCAGATTGGACCAGAAAACCGTTTATATCGCGGGATCGAGGCCGCCAGTAAATTTCCTCATTTTTTCTTTTTATGGTTCTCATAATCTGAAGACCCCATGTCTGGGGTTGAGCGTTAGGGAACCTTAAGCTTTTAAAAGGAATGGCCATTTCAACGTTGTATCCGGAGTCGTCTATACTGGCCTCTGAGAGAAAAAAAGTGTCCCAGTTTCTATCGTAACCGAAAAATCCTCTCCCCCGACCTCTTCTTCTTGTTTCCGTATAAATTCCATCGTTTTGTATCCCGCAGGGATTTACCTGGAAGACAAAAGCTCTTTTTTTATCATTGAATGTATCGAGGTAAATGGTAACCTCGTCGTCTCCTTCAACCTTGTCTCTTTTCGTTAGACAGGCTCTGATGGCTTCTGGATTAGAATCAAAGCAGCGGACCGCAATATAAAGATTCCTATCATCATATCCTACGTATGCCATAGTATTTTCAGAGGGATTAGCCCCTTCTTGCGGTTCGAATTGAGTGAACGTGTCAATGATCACCCCTTTTTCCCAGATGGGATTTTCGATCTTTCCGTCAATCTTTGGTGGAGAATGAAATTTCGGAAGGTTTATTTTATAGTTATTTTGGTTTTCCTGGGAAAAGGAGAAAAGGGTAAAAATATAGAGGACGCTGAGAATAATTATAACGGGCAGAGATAATTTTCTCTTGATTTTCATGGTCTAAGGAAGTATATAGCATCGGATTCTAATTTAAAAGCAATTTTCTCTTATTGGATAATGAATAATGGAAGACAGCGTTATAAAATCTTTTTTTTAGGCTTTCTTTCTCCTCAGTTTTGCTTCGAAGATAGAATAAACAACAGGAACGATTACTAGAGTAATTAGTGTCGAACTTATCAATCCTCCGATTACAGCTCTGGCCAAAGGCGCTTGCGCAGATCCGCCTGCACTAAGGCCCAGTGCCAACGGTAGAAGTGCCATGATTGTTGTCATGGCTGTCATCAGGATCGGCCGCAGGCGCCGCCGGCCGGCCTCTTCGATAGCTTCTTTCATAGGCATTCCATCGCGCCGCCTGAGGAGATTTGTATGGTCCACGAGCAAGATAGCATTGTTAACCACTATCCCTCCCAGCATGATGCATCCTATATACGATTGAACGTTGAAAGTTGTTTTGGTTAAGAATAACATCAGGATTACACCAATGGCAGCCAGAGGGACTGAAAACATCACAACGAACGGATCAACAATCGATTCATACAGGGATGCCATTATCATATAAACCAGCAGCAGAGCCAAAGTTAGGCTCAGCAGAAGCTCACGGAAGGCCTCTTTCTGTTCTTCGTAATCACCGGCAAAGATTATACTGAAATCCTTTGGCACCGGGATTGATCGGAGTCTCTGGCGAGCATCAGCAAGAACAGAACCCATATCCCGGCCGCTGATGTCAGCATAGACTGTGATGATGCGCTCTTGATCTTTGCGCTCGATTCGGACCGGCCCTTCTCGAGGACGAACATCCACCACGTTGCGTAAAACAACCGGCTGTCCGTCTGAATTGGTTAGAGTTAGGTCCATGATATCATCGAGAGTCAGATGTTCTGAATCCTTGACTTTGACACGAATCCAGTACTCTCTTCCGCCCTCACGATAGTTGCTGGCTTGAGTTCCGGTCAGGATTGTTTGAAGGTTACGGGCAATTTGAGAGACTGTAACTTTCATGTCTGCAGCTTTCTGACGGTCAATGATGATAAGTTCCTCTGGAGTGCCGGTTTCCCGGCTCAACCTGGCGTCTGTGACACCTTCTACATACTCAAGAGAATTTTTCACCTGATCGGCAAGTAAATTGGCTGTTTCAAGGTCATAGCCTCTTATCTCGACCTGTATCCTTTCTGCATCACTTGTTCCCATACGACGCAAAAGGAAGAGTCCTTGCCCTGGCCGCGTTCGAATCACAATTCCTGGAATGTTGGCAAGCTTACGCCGAAGGGTATCAGCAATCTCCTCACTCGACCTGGACCGCTCGGATTCAGGCTTGAGAGAAATCCTCAGACTTCCTCTGTGGGTGCCTGCTCGCCAGCTTGATCCTCCCATGCTTTCCACCATGCTTTTGATTTCGGGGACTTCTTTATTTACGATGGATGTTATAATCTTAAACTTTTCATCCAAGACTCCTACACGCGTCCCCACGTCCATCTCGCCACTTACCCGAACCTCCCCTTCGTCCGCGGCAGGCATAAACTCAGTTCCAACAAGCTTTACGAGAGCCAGACTTCCGATGAGAAGTAAAGCCGCTATCCCCAAGACAAGCCCACGGTGACTTAAGGCATAATGGAGCAGGTTCTTATAACTGTTCTCCAATCGTGCAAAGAATTGTTTGCCGCTTATAAAGATTTTGTGTTTTAGCGTCTTGTTGGTTGATGTCTGAATTTTTATCATCCGCAGGATTTTATTGGAAAGCATCGGCACAAGAGTAAGAGCAACTACTAAAGAACACAGGAGAGCAAAGCTTACTACATAGGCAAGCTGCTTGAACATGACGCCTGCCATGCCTCGGAGGAAGACCATTGGTAGAAAAACCGCCATGGTGGTCAGAGTGCTGGCAATGATGGCCGATGTAACTTCAGAACTTCCGTTAATTGCTGCCTTTAGCGGGGAATCCCCTGATTCCTGGAGGCGATAGGTGTTCTCCAAGACAACAATTGCGTTATCAACCAGCATGCCTATGCCGAGCGCAAGGCCCCCAAGAGTCATGATGTTTAATGTAAAGCCGCCGAAATATATAAGAGCAAAAGTAGCAATGATAGAAATAGGTATAGCAGTGGCGATAATAGTTATGCTGCGCACGTTGCGCAGGAATAGAAAAAGCACCAGTACGGCTAGAATTCCTCCATAAGTAGCTGCTGAGCCTACACTTCTGATCGAGTCTTGGATGTATTTTGAAGTATCTATGATTGGGGTCAATTGGATTTGGGGGATATCCAGTTTAATCCTGTCAAGCTCGCGAAAAACTTTTTTGGCTATATCAACGGTGTTCTTGCCCGATTGTTTGTTGATTGACAGGCGAATTCCCGGCTGTCCGTCTATCCGGACAATCCTTCTGATCCTCTGCCAGGAATCCTCAACACTTGCGATTTCCTTGAGCTGGATGGGGACACCCTCGCGAACAGCAACAACCGTGTTCCGCAACTCTTCCAAGCTAGTATATATTCCTGGTATACGGATCAGAACCTCTAGGTTTCCCCGCTCGATTGTGCCGGCAGGCACATCGACATTCTCCGATCTTATTTTGGAGAGTACGTAATCAAGAGGGAGCCCGATTGCCTTAATCTTATCAGGGTCAAGGTTGACATGTATTTCCCTTTCAAGGCCTCCCCATATATCCACAGAGGCAACTCCGGGCACCCGCTCCACACGGTACTTGATCTGGTCATCGAGAATACGGCGCATTTGTACAGGATCCAGGTCACTCGAGGCGCCGAGGATAAGAATGGGAAAGTTCGCTGGGTCAAACTTGCGCAAGCTTGGCCTGGTTGCTTCATCCGGAAGACGTGGGATTACGCGGTCTAAGCGGTCCCGAATATCGTTTGCTGCGGCATCCAAATCCATGCCCCAGGCAAACGTAATGCGGACATTGCTGTTGCCTTCTGATGAAGTCGAAAAAACGGTTTCCACTCCGGGAACAGCGCTCAACACTGCTTCAATAGGACGCGATATTAATTCTTCCATTTCTTCTGGGCTTGCATTTTCGTAAGAAGTTTGAATGCTTAGGGTTGGATAGGTAATATCTGGCAGCAGGTCAACGGGCAGGCGGCTAAGGGACACCGCACCCAGAATTATTACGATCAGGACCACCATCACAGTAAAAATAGGGTGTTTAACTGAAAATTCAGTTAGCTTCATTTCTTTTCTCCTTGCTGGTTCTGATCACTCTTGTCCGGGGGTTGAGATTTAGTTTTATCGGTAGCGGAAGTTTCCTGCCAGTTGGGAGGCAGGATAATCGGGTTCCTGCTCCCAAGAAGATGCTGGCCTAATGTTACAACAAATCCGGAGAGTGAGGTTGGCTCGACAACCTCAGCCCATTCGCCGCCAACAATGCCCAGACTAACAGGGACGAATTGGGCTATCTTGTTCTGGGTGTCTGCCAGAAAAATGCCTTGTTGATTTTCACGTTTTACCACTGCATTCACAGGGACAACTGTGACATTGGCTTTAGTGGTAAATTCGATTTGGACATTGATAAACATGCCAGGCTTTAGAAGTTCGTCTGGATTGGGAATTTCGATTTCAATCCTTGCCTCACGCGAAGTTTCCTTCAGCAAAGGTGCTATGCGCGCAATCTTTCCGCTAAATGTTTTTTCAGGAAACGCTTTGCTGGAGACAACCGCGTTTTGACCTGTCTTAATGCGGAAATAATCTCTATCAGTCACATGGATGGCAGCGATTATCGGCTGGATCTCGAGGATTGAGAGGATAGGGGTATTGGGCGTAAGCATAGCTCCCTGATCAACAAAACGTTCTCCTACAACCCTATGCTCGTAGCCGTTTTCCCATGAGGCCATGATTTGTGTGTATGATAAACGAACCTGTGCTGCTTTCAGGCCTGCTTTTGTATGAGCAACCTGGGCAACGGCAACCTTGTATTTTGCGTCTTGGGCCTTGTAAGCAGCCTGGGCAGTGTCGAGTTCTGAATCTGAGGCTATTCCTTTTTTGTGAAGCGTTTGTGCTCTCTCGAGTCCCCGCTTGGCAATCTCTGATGAGCTGCGGGCTTCTTCAAGGTTGGCCTGGGCAACCTGCAGGTTTGCCTGAGCCTGGGCAACCTGTTGGGCATACTCTTTATCATCGAGAACCGCAATCAACTGGTTAAGTTCTACTCGGTCTCCGATGTTGATCATGAGCTTCTCCAGGCGACCTGAGATTTTAGGCGCGACCATGAACTGCGACTTTGGAAAAAGAGTTCCTGTAAATAGTCCCAAATCGCGGATTGTCGTCCTCTGGATAGCCGCAATTTCCACAGCCACCGGGACTTGCGTCTGCCTCATCTCGGATCCCCTAGAAGATTCTGAGATTCTTTGATAGACTTGCCAGCTGATAAGCCCAAACACAACAACGGCTACGAATATCCAGGCGTATTTTTTTTTCATGCTATTTCTCCTTTCCTGAAGATAGCCCTGAGTCTTTTTTCAACTGAAGCAGGCGCGTTTTCCCGATACAGTGTTTGAACGCATGGATTATTATAACTGTTAAAGCAAATATAATACAGATAATACAGAAACCGCTGAAAAGAATCGTCCAGATAAATTCCTGTCTGCGGGCTTTTGCTTCTGCCGATTGATTTCTTCAATTTTTCGGTTTTTTCTATCAAAAAAATGTATGTTTAAAAGGTACTCATTCTGCCAGTATTGCAGAAAATTTAATGTTTTTAGCTTTTAGACTTACTCCCATGGCTCTGTTCAAACGAGCTAAAGAGAGGTTGTAATCAATCATGGCCTTAAGCTCATTTGTCTGGGCAGTAGCCAAATCTGTTTGGTATTGGAGGACAAAGAAGGGTGTTGTGATGCCAACCTTGAGCTTTTCTTCCTCAGCTTCGAGTGTTTTCTCAGCCAGTTCCCTTGCCACTTTGTAGGCCTGAACTCTTTTATAATCAGTCTCCACCGCTCTCACTGCACTTTTGATTTCAAGAAAAATTTGCTGCTCCTGGTTCTTAAGGCTCAGCATAGCCTGGTCCAGGTTAACTCTTGCCTGGGCGTAATCTGCACGGGAGAGGAATGTGTTCAAGGGTATGTCGAGCGTTATGGCTGCTGACCAGTTGTTGTATTTAAAAGCAAAAGTATCTTTTAAAGCATCTGAGGGATTGCCTGGAATCGTCCCAATTATTACACCTGAGAAAGCATTATCATTAAGATACAAAATCTGGTCTCCTGTTATGCCCGGGCTCCAGTAGGATGCATTCAGACTTAAATTCGGAAGAAGTTGATTCCTGCTATAGCTTAAATTCAACTCTTTGTTCTTCAAGTCTATCCTTGTTGCGTTCAAATCCGGGCGGTTATCCATTGCGGTTCGAAGGGCCTCATCGAGAGTCACTTCCTTTTTTTCGTAGGCTGGCTTATCCAGAGGGATTATTGTTGCCAACTCAGTTCCTTTTTCTTGAGCAGAGAGGTTGATTATTGTTTTTAAACGATCCTCGCTATCTTTTAGTACGGCCTCAGCTTGCAGGATGTCTGCTTCCCTAGTAGCCACTGCGGACTGAGCGCTTAATATTTCTATGGGTGCCAGAGTCCCTACTTCGACAGCCCTCTTGTTTTTTTCCAGCAGGTCTTGGGCTAACTTCAAGGACTGTTGCCTCACCTTGAGGTTTTCGATGCTGTGGACCAAATTCCAGTAAGCCTCCTCCACGCTGTAGGTTGTTTCCTGGAGCATCCTTTTGAGCTGGCTTTCAGATATATCCTGGTTGTTCCTGGCTATGATTATTTCTCTGCGGCTTACCTTAAAACCAAAATTTTTGAGGAGGGGCTGGGTGAAATTGAAAGATAATGTACTTCCATAGCGAGGGTTAATAGTCTGGAAGCGTCTTGTTGTATCAGTCTTGTAGCCTTCGAGAGATATTGAAAAACTGCCGCCCGTAGGAATAAGCTGTGAGATCTGAGCTGAATAGTTGTCAGTTACAGTTGCTACCTCTTCTCTGGCATCGAGAAATGAATAGGATGCAGAGTTGGTGTCTCTTCTATCCAGGCTGAACGAAAGACTGGGCAAGAACTTTTCCTGGGCCTTGGAGACGGAAATATCAGCAAGCTCAGGATTCAAGACTTCAATGGCAACACCGAGGTTGTTCTCCATTGCTTTCAGGATACAGTTCTCAAGCGATAGAGAGATAGTCTTTTCCTTTTGTTGGGCCAAAGATGATGTAGCTACAAATAAAGTTAGAAATAAAAAAATTCCTAGGGTCCTCTTCAACATTTCAATCCTCCTTGAATTGAGTTTATAAAAAGCAAGACAAGCTAAAAAAGCTAAGATAACAAGGCAAACAAGAAATGCGAGAAAAGCCATATTTCGATTTCAATTTTTTTACCTGTTGCGTCCTCTTGGTTTTTAACTTGATCTTTTTTTTATTTTTTTTCTCTCCTGTCTTTCCTGTGGTTTCTCGAATGCTTTTTTCTTTGAGAAATGTATTTCTGAATCAAGGCTTCAAATTTAACGACCTGTTCATCAGCTAATACGTTTTTGATTTCATTTTTAAGTTGAGAGCGCATGTCCGAGAGGCGTTCATTGATATTCTTTCTCAACTTTTTGAATCGTTCCTCGTTATTCTTAAAGATTTCTCTTATCTGTTCTTCCTGTTCTGGAGTGAGGCTTAGCTCTTTAGCCATTATTTCAAGAGAAGGAAACCGAACAGAGCTCCTTCTTTTCGTTCTTTTTTCTACTTTTTTGTCGATGAGCTGCTTTTCAAAAAGAACTCCACCTATAAAACCGGCAGCAAAGACCGCTATTAAAGAAAAAACAATCCAGAATTTATTGTAGTTTTTCATGGCAAGTATCTCCCTGTTGAGTTTTTTTCTTCCATTGCGGTGAAGATAAGCATCATGTTCTTGTCTTCGATTTTTCCTTCTTCTAATAGTATTGTTGTTTCTTGCAGGGGGTCTAGGTTGCGAAGTAGAAGATCCCCTGAATCGCTTAACTCTTCTTTTTGAGGGGGAATAAAAAGCATTAATGCGGCTGTGAACAGAATAACCAGAAGCATCGATGCAGGAATTGCCCTTAATGCCCATTGTTTCCAGATTGACCATAGGTCATATTTTTTCCCCTCCGCAAGCTTGGGCTGCAGTCGTTCCCAAAAATAAGGTTTGGGTTCTGGAAAGTTTTTTTCTTTGAGCGCACTGAGAATGGTTTGATATTCTGTTTTCTTCGTTTGACAGTAGACACAGCTTTCCAAGTGCTTCTTGAGTTCAGTCTTCTCTTCTTCTTTTAAAAGCCCATCAAATGACCGAAGAAGAAATCTCTCATATTTTTTACATCTCATTATTGCCTCCTTTCTGAATAAAGAAAGGTGCTAATTTTTTTCGTAGCATTTTCCTGGCTCTGTGAAGACGTGAATCCACAGTGCCTGGTGATATTTTCAGGATGTTAGTAATTTCCTCATAGGAAAATCCTTGAATATCCCTAAGAGATAAGATGACCTTGTATTTACTAGGAATGGCTTGCAGGCACTGGTGCACTAATTTTCTTCTTTGCTCACTGATTTGTTCTTTTTCTTTTTCTATCATCTCGCTTTCCTGGATGAGAGGCATCTCTTTCATCTTCTCGAATAACAATTTGCTCATCTTGGTTTTTTTCCTTAGAAAATCCTTGACATGGTTAACTGTTATCCGGTAGAGCCAGGTTCCAAACTCTGATTTAAACTGAAACTTAGCAAGAGCGACGTATGCCTTGATGAATGCTTCCTGAGCCAGGTCATCAGCGGTTTCTCGATCACGTGTCAAGCTCCATGCCAGATTAAAAACTTTTATCTTGTATTTTTTCACCAAAGAGGCAAAGGCCTCTTCATCCCCTTCTTTGCTCAGCCGGACCAGTTCTTTCTCTTCCATCCACTTTCAACTTTTCTTTACCTCCGTACATAATTTAGACGGAGGAAAGAGTAAAATCTTCCGTTTAATCTATTAAACAAGAATACTCTTGTTTAGTTTCCTATTTTAAGCTATATGAAGGCATCTATAAAGAATTATATACATCGCTACAGAGTAAAGGGGCAGAGTAAGTGGAAAGTTGTATAGATAAAGGGTAAGCTGGTGTAGAAAAAGACTAAGCTTGTATAGAGAAATAACTCGTCAGCATAAGAGAAATCTAGGTGGTTTTTCTAGAAGGGCTAAATATCTTTAAATGCGCGTGTTATTCTTTCTTTGCCATCCATTTGCTGGAGCCGAAATCACCCATTTGGACTTCGCCCGATATGGTATCTTCTTCGATTGTCCCAGTGTAAGTTATCTTGAATTCTCCTCTTGGTGTTGAGCGAGTTATGGTCCATTCAATCTCGTTTCCTTTTACAGTGCCTTCTCCTGTGACTTCGCCGCCTCGACCTTGCATGCTTACGGTGAGTTTTTCGCCCTCTTGCTTAAAGTTAACGTCCTGGGTCCTCTCTCCACGAGGAGTAGTGACAGTCATTTCCCAGTCTCCTGTAACGTTTACATCTTGGGCGCTCAGGTCAAAGTCAGGCAGGTGGAAATTAGAGAAATTAAGAAGGCGCTTTTAGAAAGTGGCAAAGTTAAAAGCAAGGCTGCCCGCTCTCTTGGGATAACAGAAAGAATATTAAGTTATAAGATGAAAACCTACAGTATTTTCTCCGATTCAAAGTCTTTAAAATAATTATCTAAGCCAATCTTCTTTACGGAATCCCTATGACATTAATTTGAATTATCTGCTCTGTATTAGTCTGAATTTTCCAGGATCCATTACCTTGAATATCGATTAAGGAGAATAAAATCGCATGAAAAAAAAGAAAAGCTAAAAACCCGAAATCAATTTCATTGAAAATTTTCGCTTGCATTTTTTTTAATAAATATTTATAATTTCGTACGAAATAGCGAATATATAATCAATAAATAGTCCATATGAACGATATAGCGTACAATAAATAA
>JABAOF010008405.1_pt2 | contig 11849 bp, 11 predicted proteins | sample 7062171 | NCBI WGS metagenome assembly JABAOF01 (sample SAMN14538628, study PRJNA623070) | marine sediment metagenome | biome: marine biome [ENVO:00000428]; feature: marine pelagic biome [ENVO:01000023]; material: deep marine sediment [ENVO:00002113] | place: India: Gulf of Khambhat ... | reverse complement strand
AGTTGGATATAACACCAATTATAGAATTAAAGGATCTCATAGAGGAGAGAACCGGTGTACAGAGAGATACGCCTGCTCCATTGTTCAAAATGAACCCAAAGGTTGATGATATTCCGGATAAATACTGTATACAATACAAGGGGTTTAAGCTTCTGGTAATGGGAACCATCCAGAAAGGTGGCAGCGGCTGTGCTTGCCCGGAGAATGCCTTTTTAAAGAGTTTACTCAATTATTTATTTATTGCCCGTGATGAGTGGGTGCTCCTCGATATGGAAGCTGGCATTGAACATCTTGGAAGAGGAACCGCAATTGGTGTAGACCATATGATCATCGTTGTCGAACCGAGCGGTACCAGCATTGAAACTGCCTACAGAATAAAGCGCCTTGCAGATGATCTCCACATTCGCAGTATTCAGATTATCGGAAATAAAATTCAGAATTCAGAGGACGAAAATTTTTTAAGTGAAGAGCTGGGGGATCTTAATATACTTGGTTTTATCCATCAATCCGAGGACATTAGACGGATAAGTTTACGGAAGATATCTCCCTTCGATATTGGGAACGAGTCGATGAAGCCAATCGAGGTTATTGTCGAATCATTGATAAAAATTCCTGTTGAAGGTTGAGGTCATCATCCATCGTCTCATCCCTGCGCGAAAACAGGCAATATTTTAGTCTTAAATCAGTTGTTCAAGTGCAAACAAGGCTGTTTAAACTTTACGGAGGTAAGTAATGGCAAAAAAGATGAACTTTGCAGATAAAGCGTCAGAGAAGATGATGGAAATTGCCGTCCAAGAGCATATCGAAACAGTTTGGGATCGCTATGATGCTCAGCAGCCTCAGTGCGGTTTCGGTACGCTTGGTCTCTGTTGCAAAGTATGCAGTATGGGACCCTGTAGAATTGACCCATTTGGTGATGGACCGCAGTGCGGTGTCTGCGGTGCCACAGGCGATACAATTGCAGCACGCAATATTGCTAGAATGATTGCAGCTGGAGTCGCTGCACATTCGGATCATGGACGGGATGTGGCACACACTCTGCTCATGGTTTCACGAAATCCGAACTCCGATTATGGAATTAAAAATATAAGAAAACTGAAAGCGATGGCAGATATCTACGGGATTAAAACAGACGGCAGGGAGACGAATGAAATTGCCGAAGAGCTTGCCCTTGCCGCACTGCAAGAGTTCGGGCAAATGGAAGGCGAGATTAAGATTGCTACAACCGCACCTGAGCCGCGTGTAAAACTGTGGCGTGAGCTCGGTCTTATGCCAAGATCGATCGATAGGGAGGTTGTGGAGGTGTTGCACAGAACCACTATGGGTGTTGATACGGATTATAAAAACATAATCCGCCACGGAATGCGTGCCGCCCTTGCAGACGGGTGGGGCGGTTCATTAATAGCAACAGAGCTTCAGGATGTTCTCTTTGGTGTACCTAATCCTCTTCGGTCAAAAGCAAATCTGGGTGTAATTGATTCAAAGTATGTTAACATTATTGTGCACGGTCATGAACCAACCCTCTCAGATATAATTGCTGCCGTTTCGAACAGTGACGAGATGACTGAGAAGGCAAAGAAAAAGGGTGCGAAAGGGGTTAATATTGGAGGAATTTGTTGTACGGCAAATGAAATTTTGATGCGACGGGGTGTACCTGTGGCTGGAAGTTTTTTACAGCAGGAACTGGCAATACTGACCGGTGCGGTGGAACTCATGGTGGTGGATGTACAGTGCCTGATGCCAGGTTTGCACCAGGTAGTGGACTGCTATCATACAGAACTCATAACGACCTCTTCTAAGGCGAAAATGCCCGGTGTGGAACATATTGAGTTTGATGAGAATAGGGCCGCAGAAATTGCGAAGAAAATTGTAGAGAGGGCAATAGACAATTTTCCAAACAGAGATCAGGAAAAGATCTACATACCAAATGAAACTGAAAATATTATAGCAGGATTTACGACCGAGTCGGTCTTCCAGTTTCTTGGCGGAACCTATCGATCAACCTACAGACCCTTGAACGATGCGATTATTGCTGGAAGGCTAAGGGGGGCAGCGGGCGTAATAGGATGTTCAAATCCCAACGTAGAGTACGAACAGGCCCATATCAGCATGGTGAAGGAGCTTTTAAAAAACGATGTGCTCGTCGTAACGACCGGTTGCAACGCGATATCATGTGCAAAGCACGGGCTTTTAAAACCGGAAGCGGCTTTCAAGTATTCTGGTAAGGGGTTGCAGGAGATCTGCCGTGCAGTGGGTGTACCTCCGGTTCTTCATGTTGGTGCATGCGTTGACAACAGCCGTATACTACAGACAATCACAAATATCGTTCATGAAGGCGGGCTCGGAGACGATCTGTCTAAGCTTCCTATTGCAGGAGCTGCTCCTGAATGGATGTCTGAAAAGGCAGTTGCAATAGGATTTTATTTTGTCGCTTCCGGTGTATACACAATGATTGGCCATCCTCTCCCGATGATGGGGAGCCAGAATTTAAACAAATACCTCACTGAGGAAATTGAAGAAGAGGTCGGCGGAAAGTGGGCCTGGGAAATCGATCCCATCAAAGCTTCTCATAAAATGATCAACCACATCGATATCAAGAGAAAGGAATTAAAGCTGAAGCCAATGATGTACGAGCAGGCTCTCAAACCAGCAGTATAAATTGTAGACCAAGAGGAAAAGGAATGGCAAGGGTTATTGAGGTTGAAATTGAGAGGTGCATGGCATGCAAAGCATGTGAATTTGCCTGTGCCGTGGAGCACTCTACCAGCAAGGACATGCAAAAGATTGTAAAGGAAGGGGAGAAACCCGGGTACAGGATCAACGTCGAAGCTTATGGACGAAATGCAGTACCGGTCAATTGTAAACACTGTGAAGAGGCTGCGTGCATCATGGCCTGTCCGACCGGAGCTGTTCACCGTGACAATAAGGACGACCCAGTTCTGGTCGACGATGAACGCTGCATCGGCTGCAGGATGTGTGTCATGGCTTGTCCTTTTGGTGTCATTACGATTAAATCAGATGGAAAGGGAGTACTCAAGTGTGACCTCTGTGTCGAAAGGCTGGCGCATGGTGAAGACCCTGCATGTGTCAATGCATGTCCAACGAGTGCATTGAAGTTGGTTGAAGATGCTCAATCGAACCGTGTGAAGCGCAAGAAGCTTGCCGAACAAATGGTTTTGGCCCAGCAGGAAAATAAAGGGGATGCAACTTCCTAAGATGAAAACCATAACGATTTGTGTTGGAAGCTCATGCCATATCAAGGGAGCTCGTGAGGTGATTAACCATTTCAACGAACTTGTCAAGGAGCATGGACTTGAGAGTAAGGTGGAGCTCAAAGGAAGTTTTTGTATGGAACGGTGCGGAGAAGGTATTAACTGGCAGATCGATGAGGAGCAATTGACGAGTCTGGATGTCGAGGATGCTGTGAATACCTTCAAAAAGATAATATTAAAACCCATTCAGGGTTCACAGTAAAAGTCGTTTTATTGAAGCATATGACCTCTAAGAAAGACTATAGTCAGGACACGTCAGCACATATCAGCGCAATACTCCAACAGACACCGAATGGTGTACTGCTCGTTGATAAACATACACATATCCATTTTGTAAATCCCGCCTTCCTCGAAATGTTTCATTGTGCAGACGAGGAACTTCTGGGAAAGCCTGCGGCAAAATTCATTCATTGCGACTGCTTTGAAAGGGCCATTGCTGCAGGTGGAAGATTGATGGTAAAGGAAAATATTCCTGAACATAGGGTGAGCTTCCGGGTCGGTTTGTTCCCTATTGAGGGCGAGGATCTCTACTGCGGAATATTCATAGATATATCAGAGGAGGAAGAGGCAAAAAAGCATTACCGAGACCTTAGAGCTCAGACATTGGAGAGAGCTCAGGAGGTCATTGCAAGTNNCTCAGGAAGTTATTGCAAGTCAGATGAAGACCGCACAGGAGATTGCAAGGCTTCTGGGTGAGACAACGGCAGAAACAAAAGTGTTGCTCGTTAAGTTGATGTCCCTATTTGAGGAAGAGAAAAGCTGATGAAACTCTACTATGAATGGGGAACTAAACAGTTGAACAAGTATGGTGAGGAGCTTTGTGGAGATAGCCTAGCAGTATTACGTCATGCAGACTATGTCACTCTTGCACTTTCAGACGGACTCGGCAGTGGTGTAAAGGCCAACATTCTGGCGACTCTCACTACCCAGATAGCAATGCACATGCTTGATAATGGCTTACCCCTTGACGAGGTCGTTCAGACTCTGAGTGAAACTTTACCCGTCGATAGGATTAGAAGACTCGCATACAGTACTTTTGCGATCGCACAGTTTTATAGCCAGGGTACTGCAACGATAGTCGAATTCGATACTCCCTCGGCTATCTTTCTCCGTGGGCGAAAGATACAGCCGATTGTCTATGAAGAGCGTTCAATTGATGGGAAAAGGGTTCATGAAACGGTTTTAGAGTTTAAAAGTGGCGACTGGATAATTTTTGTATCAGATGGAGTGCTCAATGCAGGCATCGGAGGTGTCTATCCACTCGGATGGGGATGGGAACAGGCAGCTCGTTTCATGGAAAAGCAAGCTCATCAAGATCTGTCTGCCGGTGATCTTGCTGATAAAATTGCGGAAGCGGTCAAAGAACTCTACGCTGATGCACCCGGAGAAGATGATGTAAGCATTGCCGTTATCAAGGTGCGTAGAAAACAGGCCGCAACAGTCTTTACCGGGCCCCCCTTCGATAGGAGGCGTGATAAGGAAACGATCGTTCGATTTCTAAAACAATCCGGTAGACTTATCGTTTGCGGAGGTACGACGGCAAAAATAGTTGCCCGTCATCTCGGACTGCCTCTGGAAGTGGACCTAAATACAATTACCGATGATGTTCCACCAATGGCACAGTTGAAGGGAATCGATCTTGTCTCTGAAGGTATATTAACCCTTACCAAAACAAGTGAACTGCTGAGATCTGGGGTCGAAAAAAAAACCATACGGTTTCAAACTGATGGTGCGGCCAACCTGTTGAGACTCATGCTCGGGGTTGACCATATTCATTTTATTGTGGGCCAGGCCGTTAATCCAGCTCATCAAAACCCTGATCTTCCCCATCAACTCGGTATTCGTCAGAAAGTTGTACGGGAGATTGGAGAAGAATTAAAAGCACGTGGAAAAGAAGTGACCATAGAGATGGTATAAGCAATACATCTTGGTGAGAAATATGGGGAAAAAAAGAGAAATGAAGAAGGAACTCGTAAAAAAAATAGTAAAACGATACGATGGGGATGATGGAATGCTTATTCCGATGATGCAGGATCTGCAGGCTGAATATGGCTATCTCCCCGTCGAACAGCTCAAAACCCTGTCACATGAGCTCGGTATTCCGCTCTCTCGAATTTACAGCGTAGCGACTTTTTACTCCTCATTCCGTAACGCACCGAAGGGACATCATGACGTTACACTCTGCATGGGCACGGTATGTTATTTAAAGGGGGCCGATAAAATTTCGGAGACGATATGTAAGGAGTTCGCGGTAGAGCCGGGGGGTACTACTCCAGACCGACTTTTCTCATATCAACCGGTTAATTGTGTAGGGGCATGCGCCCTTGCACCGGTTATGATAGTCGATGGTGAATACCATGACGGGGTAACTCCTGATAAGGCAATGAAGATACTAAACAGTCTGGAGCCAACAGAGGGTGAGCAGAAGGAATCGACACCGGTAAAAAAGGTCTCTTCAAGCAAGAAAAAGAGTACCCAGTTAAAAAAAACGGGGGCAGGGGAGGCTGAATCGTGATTATCACCAAAGACCGAGTGATTGGGAGTCCAGTCGATCTCGAAAAAATACGAAGGGAGATAGAGAAAGCCCAGAGCCCATCCTCTAAAACAGTTCACGTCTGTATCGGAACGGGTTGTGCTGCCAAAGGATCACGCAAACTCTTCGATCTATTTGCCGAGGCAGCAAGATCATCCGGTAAAGCAGTACAGATTGAGTCGAAATGTGTTGGATGTCACGGTTTATGCGAACGAGGTCCAATCATTGTCATTCAACCGGGAGAAATTCTCTACCAGCAGGTTGAAGAACCGGATGTCGAGGAAATTTTTCGTGAAACAGTTATTGGAGGGAAGTTAGTCGAACGGCTTCTCTATGAAGATCCCAAAACGGGTGTCAAAGGAGAGACTGCGGATCAAATACCGTTCTATAAATCACAACAAAGGATCGTATTGAAGGATAATGGGCATATAGATCCGATGAGCATTGAGGATTACATTCGCTCTGGAGGTTTTTCCGCACTTGAGAAGGCCCTGACTTCAATGAAACCTGAAGAGATAATTGACGAAGTTGACAAATCTGGACTTCGGGGCCGTGGTGGAGGAGGGTTTCGGACCGGAAGAAAATGGCGATCCTGCCGTAGTGCAGGGGGTGCACAGAAATATGTCATCTGTAACGGGGATGAGGGAGACCCCGGTGCTTTCATGGATCGGTCTATCATGGAGGGAAATCCCTACCTCGTTCTCGAGGGAATGATCATTGGTGCCTTTGGGATCGGAGCTTCCCAGGGATTTATTTATGTTCGCAATGAGTATCCTCTGGCAGTTGTCCATCTAACAAAGGCAATAGGTCAGATGAGAAAGCTTAGACTTCTGGGAGAGAACATTCTCGGAACTGACTTTTCATTCGATATAAGGATAAATCGTGGTGGTGGGGCTTTTGTCTGTGGAGAATCGACGGCGCTAATGGCATCCCTCGAAGGTCGTTCGGGCGAACCACGAGCGAAGTACGTGCACACCGTTGAGCATGGATTCCATGACCTACCAACCAACTTGAATAATGTTGAAACTTGGGCCAATGTTCCGGGGATTATCAATAATGGCAGCGAGTGGTTTGCCTCAATAGGAACAGAAAATTCAAAGGGTACAAAGGTGTTCAGCCTTGTTGGGAAGGTTGAGAATACGGGACTTGTGGAAGTTCCGATGGGAATAACACTCCGGAAGATTATCGATGAGATTGGCGGCGGTGTAAAGGGTGGTAAAGCATTAAAGGCAGTGCAAACAGGGGGTCCTTCTGGAGGATGTATTCCGGCAAAATTCTTGGATGCAAAGGTGGATTTCGACGAGCTTACAAAGCTCGGTTCCATGATGGGGTCTGGGGGTATGATCGTCATGGATGAGGATACCTGCATGGTCAATGTTGCAAAATATTTCCTTACGTTTCTGAAAGATGAATCCTGCGGAAAGTGTACTCCGTGCAGGGAGGGCATAGCACAGATGTTTTACATTCTCGAACGTATTACCCACGGGGAGGGAGATACAGGCGATCTTGAAAAACTCGAGGAAATTGCCGAGCTGCTAACCGACGCTTCGCTCTGTGCTCTCGGAAGTACTGCTGCGAATCCTGTACTTTCGACCCTTAAGTATTTTCATGATGAGTATGAGGAACATATCTTTAAACAACGCTGTCCCGCAAAGGAGTGCAGGGGACTCTTCGCCTATGAGATAGATGCTGATGCTTGTAAAGGGTGCTCAATCTGTGAAAAAAATTGTCCCTCCGATGCCATCACAGGTGTGCGGAAAGAACCTTATTTTATACATCAAGATAAGTGCACGAAGTGTGGAGTCTGTCTTGAGAAGTGTCCGTTTAATGCAGTATTGAAAGTTTAGAGGAGGAGCTGGTGTGCCTACTGTTACGATAGATGACAAAAAGGTAGATGTAGAATTTGAACAGACTATACTCGACGCGGCCATGAAAGCTGGAATCTGGATACCCACCATGTGCTACAACCCAACCATGTCTCCGATAGCAACATGCCGTCTTTGCATGGTTGAGCTTGATAGGGGTGATTGGAAGCAGATGGTAACAGCATGCAATTATCCTGTACGCCGGGATATAAACGTAAGTGTATCAAGTGATAGAGCGGTACGGATACGACGTGGGGTCATGAAGCTTATGCTTGCACGTTCACCAGAGAGCATTGAACTCAAAGAACTTGCTCACAGAATGGGAGTCAAAGGCACACCCTATCCCACGGTCACCGAAAGCCAGCGTAACTGTATACTCTGCGGTCTCTGTACCAGCGTATGTGAAGAGGTGATAGGGCACTCTGCCATAGGCTTTGCCGGACGTGGAGTCGACCGAGCAGTGGCTTCACCTTTTCGACAGCCAGCGGTGGACTGCATAGCCTGCGGTGCATGTGCGGTTGTATGCCCTGTGGGAACGATACAAATCCGCGTTCATGAAAATACAGGTGAAATGGAGATTTCGCCTTTTAAATCAAGGGCGAAGTTGCTTTTTTGCCAGGAATGCGGTAAAAGGATGGTTCCGGAGCCGGTAAACAAGGATATGCTTAAGAAGGTTCGAATAAACTGGAAAGAATTTCGGGATCGCGTTAAGCTCTGCCCCGATTGTCGGAGAAAGAAAACCGCAGAATCACTGGCGGTGATCTCCTCGAAAACAAATATTAATGACTAATTTATTGAGCATGAAGGAGCCGTAAAATGTCAAAGATTATCGCAACTGCTGCCATTAGAGGTGCGCACAAACTTGTTAAGCAGGCCGAAGAGGATCTTGCGAAGGCGATCAAGCAAAAGGGAAAAGATTTTCCCATCGCCTATCCAAATACTGCGTACTATTTGCCCATTATGCTGCTCTTCCTGGGGCAGAAAGTAGAAAAGCTCGGCGATCTAGAAGAATCTATGCAGGAGGCACGAAATCTATTGGGTGATATACCTTCTGATGACCTCTGGCTTCCCTATCTGGGGGATGCCCTCGATTCAGGTGTTGCTACACTAATCGCTGAAGAAACGATTGAAGTATTGAAGTACGTTGATGGCTCCAATCCCGCTAATGGTATCTGGCTCGGATTCACCGATGATGCAATACTCAGGCTTCAGGGTATTAAGCTCGTTGACGGAAGGATGCCCGGTTTCGTTGCTATTGTGGGACGCACGGAGACCAATGAGGAGGCAGTGAAACTCATTCGAAGTTTACAAGCGAGAAATATACTCGTTTTCATGGCCGGTCACTGCAATGGCAAGGCCATTGCAGAACAGCTGGACGAGGAACGTATCGAGATGAACTGGGACACATTTCTGGTTCCATACGGTAAAGAGATAACTGCTGCGGTTCATTCGCTGAACTTTGCTGCACGCTCGGCTATGACTTTCGGAGGTATTGAAGCGGGCGACATCAATGCTGCCAGACAGATACTGCTCTACAACAAGGATAGGGTTCATGCCTTTGTAATGGCACTGGGTGCAGATAATGGTACATCAGATGATCAGCTGATCACCGATGAAAAGTACGCAACGGCTGCTGGTGCAATTAATTTTGGATTTCCAGTTATATCCAACATTCCCATACCGGAGATACGGCCCTCAGGTATCTGTACCTACGAACATGTAATTTCGGATATCAAAATGGATGAGATCGTATCCCGCGCAATTGAACTGCGGGGTCTGACCATCAAGATAGAGGATATACCCATTCCTGTGCCATTCGGTGCCGGATTCGAGGGTGAGAGGGTTCGCAAAGAGGATATGTTCGTTCAATTCGGCGGTAAATACACTGATGCCTTTGAATTGCTCCGTATGGCTCCNNGAATTGCTCCGTATGACTCCAATGGACGAAGTCGAGGACGGAAAGGTAGAGGTCATTGGGTCGGAAATCGGTGATATGAAAGAGGGTGAGGCCTATCCGCTTGGCATACATGTACAGGTTGCAGGCCGTGAATTTCAGGAAGACTTCGAGAGTGTTCTGGAACGCCGAATCCACGAGTTCATCTCCTGTGCAAACGGTATCTTTCACATGGGACAGCGCTCCATCATATGGGTACGTATAAGCAAAGAGGCAAAGGAAAAGGGATTCAAGATAACCCACTTTGGAGAGATTCTTGTTGCCAAGATTCACAACGAATTCTCGAGAATTGTTGACAGGGTACAGGTGAAACTCTATACTGAAGAGAAGGAAACGGCAAAGCTTCTCGAGGAGGCCAAAAAGGTTTACAACAGGCGTGACGACAAGATCGGCGGAATGACCGATGAAGACGTAGAGGACTATTATTCCTGTACGCTTTGCCAATCCTATGCACCTAATCACGTTTGTATAGTTACACCACAGCGACTCGGCCTGTGCGGTGCATACACCTGGCTCGACTGCAAAGCATCATATCAGATAAACGAACATGGCCCCAATGAACCGGTGCAAAAAGGAGAGGTTATCGATCCGGTCAAGGGGCAGTGGAAGAACATCAACAACTATATCGAGGTGAAGTCGAACGGCAACCTGAAGAAGTTTAATGCATATTCCATTATGGAAGAACCGATGACTTCCTGCGGATGCTTTGAATGTATTGCGGCCATCGTACCTGAGGCCAATGGGATCATGATCGTTGATCGAGACTTCGCTGGAATGACCCCAATTGGTATGAAATTCTCCACCCTTGCCGGTCAGGTTGGAGGCGGTTTGCAAACGCCTGGCTTTACCGGGATTGGAAAGCTCTACATTTCGAGTCCAAAATTCATTACAGCTGAGGGCGGACAGAAAAGGATTGTGTGGATGCCTAAGCAGTTGAAAGATGAGGTATCCGAACGGTTGAAGGTTCAGCTGGAACAAATGGGTGTGCCCGATCTCTTTGACAAGATTGCAACTGAAGAGGATGCCGAGGAGCCGGATAAACTGGTCGAGTATCTAACGAAAGTCGGTCATCCTGCACTGGAAATGGATCCGTTATTCTAGTAAGATTTCATCCAAACTCGATTCGATAGAAGGAGAAGAAAATGGCCTTAACTGGTATGCAGATTTACAAACTGTTGCCGAAAACAAATTGCAAAGATTGCGGATTTCCAACCTGTATGGCATTTGCGATGCAGGTAGCGGCAAAACAGAAGGCAATAACAGATTGTCCGCATCTATCAGACGAAGCGCTCGCATCGCTTTCCGAAGCATCTGCACCTCCCATGAAGCTGGTAAAGATAGGGACCGGTGATAAAGTATTTGAAATCGGCCAGGAAACGGTTCTGTTCCGTCATGAAGAGAAGTTTCATCGACCTAGCGGAATTGCCGTAAAAGTTGCAGCCTCACTTTCAGACGATGAGGCCCTTTCCAGAGTCGAGTCTGTAAACAAAGCAGCTTTTACCAGGGTCGGACAGGAAATAAAAGTTGAGCTCTGTGCTGTGGAAGTTGATGGAAGTAACGATCCCGGATCTCGGGCAAAAATGATAAGTGAAAAATCGACCGTTCCCCTCATACTGATGGGAAAGGATGCTGGAGTCATGAAAAGTGCGGTCGAGGCAATCAAAGACCTCAAACCGCTGATATACAGTGCAAATAAGTCAAATATTGATAGCTTTGCAGAGATAGCCGGAGGTGCAAAACTCCCACTCGCCGTTTCCGGTGAAAATCTTGAGGAGTTGGCCGAATTGACCTCCAAGGCAAAGGAAAAAGGGGTTGAGGATATTATCCTGGCATTTGAATCCGACAATCTTGGAGAAACGGTTAGGAATCTCACCATTACGCGCAGGGCAGGTCTGAAGCAGAATTTCCGACCCTTTGGATATCCATCGATGGTACAAATTACTGCGGATAACCCTGAAGACGAAACCGTATATGCCGGTATGTTTGCCGCTAAATATGCGGGTATTGTGATTATCGACGGCGTTGAAGCTTGGGAACTTCTCCCAATTATGGCCACTATTCAGAACGTCTATACCGATCCCCAGGTACCGAATACGGTCGAAGCCAAGCTTTACGAAGTTGGAAGCCCAAATGAGAATTCTCCCGTCATGTTTACGACGAACTTTTCCTTGACCTATTTCAGTGTTGAATCGGAGGTGGAACGGAGCAAGGTTCCAGCTTATATC
>JABAOF010004887.1_pt6 | contig 11849 bp, 9 predicted proteins | sample 7062171 | NCBI WGS metagenome assembly JABAOF01 (sample SAMN14538628, study PRJNA623070) | marine sediment metagenome | biome: marine biome [ENVO:00000428]; feature: marine pelagic biome [ENVO:01000023]; material: deep marine sediment [ENVO:00002113] | place: India: Gulf of Khambhat ... | reverse complement strand
GGGTCCACAAAACTGAGGAAACTCCTCTAGCTCTTCGATCCGAGCCTTGAAACCTTTTACGATTTTTCTGCACCCTGCTGTGTCTGTTCCGACGCTCTTTGGCTCACCCCTGAAAGACTCCGCCCAGAAAAGACTCCTCAGACCCTTATTTCCATAATCTCTGATGTGAACCCAAAAGAACGCACCAAGAGGCCGGCTTGCTTCAAGAAAGTCGGGTTTGGCGTCGGTAGATCATGTAATTCACAGGTTCTCCCCAGTCTCCTATATTTAGTGACACCAAGCTTATGATAGGGAAGCAGTTCGATTCTCTGGATGGCGTCTTTTGTGTTATGTCGCACCAGAAACTTCAAGGTATCAACCAGATTCTCTTCATTATCATTAATACCCGTAACGATTGGAATTCTGATAATGATTGGAACATCTACCTTTAGGAGCCTGTTTGCATTCTTCAGAATTCTCTCGTTCGATGCCCCCGTGAAGGTCTTGTGTCTATCTGAGTTCATATGTTTAATGTCGAAAAAAACCAGATCCAGATATTCAATGAGTGATTCAAGAACGTTCCACCCCACATAGCCACATGTTTCTATTGCTGTATGAATATCATTTTGCTTACATCTTCTCAGAAGTTCTCGCGCAAATTCAGGTTGCATAGCCGGTTCGCCACCACCCAGTGTTACGCCGCCGTTAGAATTAAGATAGAACAGATAGTCTTGAAGAATGACTGAGAACACGTCGTCAACACTCATATCAGAGCCCGCTACCTTTAGGGCATCATTCGGGCATATCTTGACACATTCCCGGCAGCCCTTACACGCTTCTCTGTCAATATTATGCCTGACACGGGGCGAGCCTTCGACCAACTCAATATTCCCAGAAGGGCACGCTTCAGCACATTTACCGCAGAGAGCGCAACGTTGTTCGTAGTACATCAACTCGCATGTGCTCTTCTGGCTTTCCGGATTCGAGCACCATCGGCAGCGTAGCGGGCAGCCCTTGAAGAAAACGAGTGTTCTTATGCCAGGACCATCATGAATCGAAAACTTCTGAATGTCAAAGATTCTACCGACCTTTTTTTCATTCACGCACATTATCTCCAAATTGCAGTGGCCCCGTGAGGGGCCACAAAAGGGCTGGATTGTCTCTCTTCCTGAATCCCAAGCTAAGATCTCCAACTGACGACTACCATCTTGATTGTGGTGTTCTGCTTATGATTTCGTCTTGAATCTCCTTACAGAGTTCAACGAAATAGGCGCTGTATCCCGCAACCCTGATCATCAAGTCCTGATATTGGTCTGGGTGCTTCTGCGCATCGAGCAACTTTTCCGCAGATACACAGTTGAATTGAATGTGGGCACCCCCCAGATGGTTATGTGTCCGGAGCAATGCTACAAAATTGGCTAACCCGCGCTCGTCTGCGATGAGTGCAGGATCCAGTTTCATATTATGTAAAACTCCCACTGTAGAGGCTTCCAGATTGATTTTGTCCACTGACTTGATCACTGCCGTTGGTCCATTCCTGTCCGTTCCCTGTGAAGGGCTGATTCCGTCAGATAAAGGCAGGGTTGCCTTCCTTCCACCTGGCAATGCCCCGACAACCAAGCCCTGGGGCACATGGGAGGCGACAGGGAGAGTCCCCAACGTCATCTTGCCGAAGAGTCCATTGTAACTGTTCACCTCTTTTGCCGCAAAGTCAACAATATCAGTTGCAAAGGCGTCAACGTAATCATCATCGTTTCCATATTTCGGGGCATTAACACAGGCCTTATACACGTCTTCGTATCCCTCAAAGTCCTTCTTCAGGGCATCGCAGAGCCGCTGCATTGAGAGCGACTTGTCCTCGAAGACGAGCTTCTTGATAGCGGCCATAGCGTTGGCATAGTCTCCTGTTCCGGCGATGATCACCCCTGGGCCTGCATTATATCTCGACCCTCCGCTCATGATGCCTTTTCCTGATTCAACACAATCGTCCATGAGAGCGGAGGCCAGGGGTTTTGGTGCGTATCTCTTGTGTGCCATTTGCGAGATGATCGAGACGATGGCAGACACCCTGATGAGGTATTTGAACTGTTCCTTTACGGCAGACTCAAACTCCTCAAAGGTCCGAAAAGAGGTAGGATCTCCTGTTTCAACACCGAGTTTCTTGCCACTCACCAACTGGACGCCATTTGTCAAAGCAAACTCCACCGCTATTGGGAAGTTCGTCAAACAGCATGCGCTCCACTGAGAGAGCTTTCCGTGAATGCTCGGCTCCACGCACCCCAGAACACAATAATCCCTGGCGTCCTCCATGGACACACCGTAGGACAGCATCATCTTGATGCTCGTATCATCAAAATGGACGGCCGGGAATCCAATTCCGGTCTTGACCACATCTCCTATTTTCAATAGAAATTCCTGAGGAGAATTGTTGTGAACGCGAACGGACAGGGAAGGTTGGTACATCTTTAGGCTCTTCACGCTATCCAGGATCATGTAGGACAGCTCATTCGTTGCATCTTTACCATCCCTCGTTTGTCCGCCCAGGTTGATATTCTGGAATCCCATGTATCCGGCATAGTACATGCTGACAAATTTGCTTAAAAGCCAGGGCATCTCTGCATACTTTATGAGCCAGCAACAGATTAACTCCCTGGCCTCCTCGGAACTCATCACGCCAGAGGCCATGTCACGTTTGAAGAACGGATAGAGATACTGGTCCACCCTTCCCGGAGAATAGGAAGGCGCATTCTCCTCAAGGAAGAGAGCCACTTGACCGAACCAAATAGACTGGAGCGCTTCTTGGAAATTTCTTGCTGGTTCACCTGGCACACGTTGGCAAGTTTCTGAGATATGCTCCAGCTCCTTTCTCCTCGTCTCGTTCTCCTCCTCATTTGCCAATTTCTTTGCAAGTTCTGCATACCTCTTGGAAAACAAGACCATCCCGTCACATGTGGTCATGACAGCCTTGAGAAAATAGATCTTCTCTATGTCCTCTGCGTTCTTTGGGTCGAACTTCTTCAGACTCCTTTCGGCATCTCTCTTGATACCTTTGAACCCCTTCTGAAGCAGGATGGTGCCAAGACCGACTGAAATCTCTCCTGCACCATTTGTGTTCTTGAGTTCGCCGTCGATAACGCCGCTGTTGAACGTGAGAGGCAGCAGGCCCAGTTCCTCTATTTCTCCGTAAACGTACTCATCGACTGATTTACCCTCCCAAAATGGAAAAATCTCCTCTCTGAGTGTCTTCTTGTCATCGTCAGCCATAATGTAGGGGTCCTGTTCCCTTTCGTGAATCGTATCCAACTCATCTCTTAACCATCTCCACGAGATCTCCGGGCAAAAAACCCCCGCTCTTCGTTTTCCAGCCGGATGCCCAACAATGAGCTCACCCTCATGAATCTTGACCGGGATGGTCTCGCATGCCCGATAGAACGCCTTCGCTCTCAGAAGCACTGTCGGTAAGCCAGGATTCTTCTTATACACGTCGGTCGTGGCTTTTGCCCTTTCAATCGAAACCGAAGGCTTCACCTCAAAAAACGCTTCCCTTATCTCTCTAACCCTTGGGGTCAACGCGTCATCCGCTTTCTTTCCGATCTTCTTCATCCTTTTTCTCATGATGCTCTGGTCTTTCTCTCTCACAGTCACGTCCATCACTTTGCCTCCCGTTGATTTTTCCTTGCGGCCACGATTCCTTGGGTACTCCCCTTGATCCAGTAAGGCAATTCACTTGCCGAAATAGAAAAACGATAGTCCTAGACCCTATAACACCTTGAATTCTATACACAAAATGAATCTAACCAGGCGTAGGGGCCCAACTGATCTGAGCCATGAAAACTCTATGGTATGACAAGAACGTCACAAAACCAACGAGGTAGAACTGTTAAATAACGGATACTAAATGAATAACAGAAGTTGTGACATAAATGTCCTAAATGATAACTTGGAGAGCCCACACCTTCGCAACTTCCTCATTAAAGTCCGATAGTTAACACCCAAGCTCGATGCAAAAAAGCCTCTGTGCCATCGGTGATGCTCCAGGGCATTGATGATCAGTTGTTTCTCAATCCCCGCTAGCGCCGATTGCAGTTTAAGGTCACTGATCCCCTTCAGAATTCCATCTTCCGAGGCGAATTCCCGTTCGACTTCAAGTCCCTAATCTGTTTTCCTTGTATCCTTTTTTCTCGGACCATCTGTTTCAATCTCTCGGCATGGGAGTACCCGGGCATGAAGAGGCCCTCCAATTTCCCTAACCCACTGGTTGCATTTGCGATTATATGGCCTCTTTGTAGGAAACTCAAGTCGATTTGTGCACGTATGTTCCATCAGAAAGACCTTTCGTGACCATGCTGAAGGCTCTCAGGCGGTTCCTCCTGACTATCCCGCCTGGGATTCATAAATAATCCGGACCAGGGCGATCTGCGCAGAGCAGTAGGATGCTTTTCTGGTTTTCCCGGAATCACTGTGCGCGGAGTTGACAGCCGAGTGTGTGGATGTGGTTTAGTGTCGACCGTTGAATATGACGATGCGGTGATGAAGGGAGGACTCCACGTCCGTCCCTCTTCCTCCCGGTTCCGGACCGAGCCTGGATATGGGAAGGTTCGTGGATCCGTGTTTGGTTAGGCTGGGGGGCTAAACAAAAGAGGCATACGATGACCATCCTCTTTTTTGCCACCGATGTCCACGGATCTGAAATCTGTTGGAAAAAGTTTGTTAGTGCAGCCAAGTTCTATGAGGCGGAGATTCTCATCTTAGGTGGCGGCATGACAGGTAAGGCCATCGTCCCAATCCTCTCCCAGGAGAGTGACTCCTACAAAGTCGCCTTTTTGGAACAGGAATCGATTCTCCACGGAGAAGACGAAGTCGAGGAGACGGTGAAGAGGGTGAGAAGCCGGGGATACTACCCTTACCGGACGACCCCCGATGAAACAGCGGAACTGAGCCACACACCCGATCGAGTCGATGAGGTCTTTCGATCCGAGGTGCTCCGAACTGTCGAAGAATGGCTAACCTATGCCGACGAGAAGCTCGAGGGGACAGGCGCAGGTTGTATTATGACGAGGCACGCGGCCGACAAGTCGATGTGTTTGTCGGCGCATTTCCGATTTGCCATAAATTGCCTCTTGCCAATCGACTGCACGTCGAACCACTCACCGTTCCCCTAGCGGAACTCTTCCTGTCAAAGGTTCAGATTGTGGAATTGAATCACAAGGACATCCTCGACGTCCTGGCCTTGGTACTCGATCATGAGGTCGGCGATCTGGACGAAGAGACCATCAATGTGAAGATCATCTCGGATCTATGCGCCAAGGACTGGGGCCTTTATACGACGGTTTCCATGGGTATTCAGGAGGTCGAAGAGGTCCTCACCCAGGGAAGGGTCGAACTCGACAAAAACCAAAAGAAGATGATTTCCAAACGGCTCGCAACGATTAAGGAGGCGATGGAAAAAGCCCCAAAAACCCTCGCATGGAAGATGCGTGCGAAAGTAGGAAAGAAAGTGCGCTGGTAAGAAGAGGTGAAGGAAGTTCACCGATGAATTGATGTCGTGAGTCCCTTCGCAGATTCCGTCTCAAAACCGAGCCCCTTGTTCCCTTGAGGTTTCCCGTCATCTTGCCAAAGGGCTCCCCTTAGAGAATTGGCAAATCCCTTTTCAATTCTAACCAGAACCGTTCCTCCGATCAGACCGAGGTCTCCCGGAAAATTGACGATACGATTGGACCGGGTTCTCCCCATGATCTCTGTCGGGTCTTTTTGACTTCTCCCCTCCACGAGAACCCACTCGAGTTTTCCCTCTGTCTCTCTGTTCTTCTTCCGGGTTATTTTCCTCTGGATGTCCTGGAGGATCTTCAGACGCTCTCTCTTGACCTCATGAAGAACCTGAGATGGAAGATCCGCTGCCACCGATCCTTTCCTCTGAGAGTATCGAAAAGAGAAGAGGTTATCGAACTGGACCCTTTGGATGAGATCGATTGTATCGTCAAAATCCCTCTGGGATTCCCCTGGGAACCCGACCAAGACATCGGCTGTAACGGCTATACCCGGGCAGATCTCTCGGAGTTGGTCCACTTTGTCCAGATACTCCTCCCGGGTATATAACCTGTTCATCCTTTGCAAGATTCGATTCGATCCTGATTGAAACGGCAGATGGATATGCTCGCAGAGCTTACTTAGATCCCGAAAGGAGGTGATGAGATCTCTGGACAGGTCCTTCGGGTGGGATGTTGTGAATCGAATCCGTTCTATCCCTTCGATTTCATTAACATTCCGAAGAAGGTCTGGAAAGCTGACTCCCCTACCCAGACCCTTTCCATAGGAATTGACGTTCTGCCCGAGAAGGATCACCTCCTTCACAGCCCTTCGGGCCAGAGCTTTGACCTCGTCCAGGATCTTTTCCATAGGACGGCTTCGCTCCGGTCCTCTGACCAGAGGTACGATGCAATAGGAACAGAAGTTGTCACATCCCTGCATGATGGTGACGAAGGATCGTACTTTGCCCCGAACAAGAGGAATCACTTCCATGGAAGGGGCCCGATCATAGAAGTGCGTTTCACACCGCTGCGTCCCGGTTCCCCGGATGTCTGCAAGAAGATCTGGAACGAGATGGAGGTTGTGGGTCCCGAAAACGAGATCCAGATGGGGAAACCTCTCGAGCAACCGTTGCCCCTCTTGCTGAGCAAGACAGCCGCCAACTCCGATAATCATTTCCCTTTTTTTCTCTTTCAAATTTCTCAGCCTTCCAAGGGTACTGTACACCTTGTGCTCGGGCTTCTCCCGAACCGTGCAGGTATTAAGCAAAATCACGTCAGCCTCATGAATGTTCTCAGTGGACTGATAGTTTTGTGCATTCAGGATCTCAAGGATCTTCTCTGAATCGTGCTCATTCATCTGGCAGCCGAAGGTCTCAAGGTAGACACGTCTGGGCTTCAACTTCATCCTCAAAAAAACAAAAACAGCCCCCAAGTTGCCATGTGGCTGAATGGAAGCCTCCTAGATTTGGTTTCTGCTGGAAAAAACGCCTCTCGCTCACCGCACGGAATTCTTGATGTGTTTGCCTTCTTGAAGCCTCACTCCCTCACCGTGAACTTGCGGTCGAGTGTCTTCATCTTTTCAACAATCCCTCCGTACTCAAGCTCACTGTAAGGAAGCATGGCGGCCCCGGAGAAGCCTTGTTCCCGAATCCCCGTCGCCTTATCGGAGACTTTGTTTCTGATGGAGTCCCAATAGGGATGGTCAAAGGCATCTGCAGGTTCGGTCAGCTTTCCTTCGTGGACACAGAAGGCCAGGCATGCGACAACTGGTGGACCATCAAAGAAAGAGATGCTCGAATTCTTTACAACCGGCATGAGAGGTCCCGTATGGCTCCCTCTCATGAAACCGGCGACATAGTGACCAATAGAAAAAGGGCTCAAGACCTCTCCTGTGGCAGGAAATGCCCCCTGGACCCTCACGAGCATGACCGGATCGTCTTTTCCCGTGTACTTCCCCGCGATGTTATGCAACCGCGTCGTACTGACAGAGGCGGCGATTTCTCCGTTGTTTCTCGAATGGATCGACTCGACAACAAACCGTTGGTTGTCCCTGAGCAGGGCAGCGATATCATAGATGTCTTCCGGAGCCCTCAACTTAATGACCCGGTCTCCCTCCGTATAGCTCACATCCATGATCGTAAACTCGAATCCCTCAGCCATGGATGGGCTCAGCATGAGCCCAGCGTTGTACATGGGATCGCAAAAGGCCAAATAGAGAGGAAGATTGTAAGCGCCGGGATCGGTCTTGTCCGCCGCGAAGAAGAGAAAGGGCTCGTTGGGCCTTTCGTCAAACTCCAATTCGGCCACCGCAGGCCCCATCCCCCTGACGTTACCAGAAAATGCGTCCTTTAGCAGGTCTTGACCTGCACCATAAAGACCTTGCCTCTTTGCCACTGCGGTGCCTGCTACAAAGGCATCCCAGGCGAGTCGATGGATCTCTTCAGCGCCAACTCCATGCGTGTGTGACATCAGGATGGCGACGTCGTCCCCGGTATGGCTGACGTAGAAACTCTTGATCAGTCCTTTCCCTTTTTCCACGACGAAATCCTTCACCGCCTTAAGCAGGTCCTCACTCGGTTTGATGTGGCCTCCAACACTCCCAATGTCCGCTTTGATGATACTCAAGGTAATCCGCATGCCGACCTCCTTACCGTCCTTTTTTGTTCAACGCCTATACTATCAGATTGGCTCGGGAATCACAACTGAAAGGGCACGAGGAGTTCCGCCATTTCTCTGCTCCCTTAAATCTCCCAGGATTTCATTTCCTCGAGGCATGAGGAACACGTGAGATTGGGGTGAATGGGCGTGATCGAGATACAGCCCCGGGAGACTACATCAAAATCAGTCCCCTCTTCTTTCTCGAAACTCAACTCATTGCCTCCGATCCAGTAGTACCTCCTCCCCCGCGGGTCACTCTTTTCAGACACCACATCTCCATAGATCCTCTTCCCCTGGCGGGTTATTCTGTACGACCGGATCTCATCTGAATCGAGGTTCGGAACATTGATGTTCAGAAGGATTTCCGGAGGCAACCCGTGCCTCTGAATGAATCGCGCCACCCTCAAAGCAAACTCTGCGGCACTCTTGAACTTGAAGTCCCGACGAGAAGCCATGGAAATGGCAAACGACGGAATGCCCATGATAGTCCCCTCAAGTGCGGCCGAAACCGTCCCCGAATAAAGGATATCCTCCCCCATGTTTTCCCCTTTATTGATGCCGGAGGCGACGAGTCCGGGCCGCTCAGGCTGAAGCATGTAAACCCCCATGATGACACAATCAACAGGGGTTCCATCGACGGCGTAGTAGTTCTCTCTGACCCTCTCAACGCGCAGTGGCCGATGCATTGTCAGCGAGTGGGCCACGCTACTCCTCTCTCTGTCAGGGGCCACCACGATGACCTCCCCCGCTCTCTTCAGTTGCTCTGCGAGGGCGTGAAGGCCTTCAGATTGGATTCCATCATCATTGGTGACAAGGATTTTCATAGCATTGACCCTCGCCTAGTCCTTCTTTACTCTGAATTCGAGAGCCCTGAGAAACTGGAAAATGAAGCGTTGAGCAAATCGTGTCCGTGGTCCGTTGTCCATGGTTCGTCTTAACAACTGACTACTGACAACCGACAACTGACATCACCTCTCACGAGACCAGCCCCTGAATCTCGATAGGATTGACGATACCTTTCTTGATATCACCCGCCAAGGCATTCTGGACTTCTTCTTTTGCAGAGAAGTACATTATTTGCCAACCTGATTCGGATATTACTTTGAGCATCTCGATCTGCCTTCGCAACCGCTCTGGGTCGGCCTTGATGAACGGATCATCCAGAATGAAAAACCCTTTACTCCCCTTCATGAGCTTCTCTCCAAGGGCAAGTCGGACCGAGAAATACAACTGGTCGTAAGCTCCACCAGACAATTTTTCGGCACCGAGTCGAAACCCGTCCTTGCGCTGGACTTCGATCTGCCCGATTTCTCGATTGAGAGCCACTTCTCCGTAGAGGCCGCCCGTTATGGTCTGAAAATGCGCTGAAATTGGACTCTCTGTTTCAAAGAGGTCGGAAACCTTCTCCTTCTCCTCTCTCTCTATCTGGTCAAGAATTTCAATTGCCCTTGTCGCATTATCTCGGTTCGCCTTGTTTTCGCTAATGAATATTTGCAGCGCCTTCTTGACCGCTTCCAAATCGACAGCGGTTTCACAGTAGAGGTATTCGTCTTCCAACCGCAGAATTTCATTCGCCTTCCGCTGAATCTCCGCCATCGTTCTCTGAAATGTCCCTATTTTTCGGCTGATCTCCTCGAGTCTTGCATCGAGCTGTCGCTCTTTCTCCTGGAGCCTTAGCTTATCCCCTTCACTATACTTTGCGTCTGCCGCCCTGTCACGATACGTCTCGAGGTCAGAAACTTCTTTTTCCCAGTGTTCAAGATTTCGCCCTAAATCCGCCGTTGGCATGCCAAAATGGCTCTTCAAAACACGCTCCTCTTCACCTAAGGATTTCTCAAAACCCTCTTTCAGTCGGAGTTTCTCGCGGTATCCCTTCAAGGATCTCTGGTTCGAATGCGTCATGATCTCATCGATCTTGTGGGCGGCATCCTTGATCCCTCTGTCTATTCCGGGAATCTCGCGGCTGCGCAATTCCCCAATCCTCTCCTCCAGGTTCTCCTTCCTTCTTCTCATCCCTTGTAGCTCTCGGCTTTTGGAATCGTATTCGGTGTCGAACCGTTGAATATTGGAAAGGATCTCCTCAAGCCTCTCTGCGCTCAGTTCATATTTCGAAAGCGTTAATTTGATTTTCTCCATCTCGCCTTCCAAGAGAGCCCTGTTCCTTATGAATTTGTACTGGAGAATCCATGCGACGATGGCCGCCGCCAGAAAGAGGGCAGCCAAAATGAAGAATGGTTGAGAAGGCTCGAGGAGAAGTGCTAGCAGAGAAATAGCGAACAAACCCGAGCAGACGGCCCAGGTCCAAGAAAAGAGTTTGCCTTTAGCCTTCTTAAGTTCAAATTCCTTCCGGTTTTTCTCATAGCTCACCACGTACGGCCTCACTTCGACATCTATCACACCTTTGATCCCTTCGAGAACTCGGAAATCCCGCTCCTTCGTGTGGAGGGTTTCACTGATCCTTTTCAGCTCTGATTCTCCGAGCTCCAGATCTTCCTCCAATCTTTTCTTCTCGACCTCGAGCCTCTGAATGTCCCTTTCACAATCTCTCCAATGTTCTGCCTTATCGAAGGTAAAAGCCTGCAAATTCTCCAATTCGGCGAGGGCCTCCTTGAGTTTGGTAAGGGCCTCTATTCCTCTCTCATATTTCTCTCTCTTTCTCGCCTCTTCGAGAATTTCTATCTCTTGAGCGATCCGATCTCGCTCATCTCTGCAGGCGGCAGATTCTTCCTCCAATTCATCATAATGCTCTGCCTGAACCTCTCGAGCAATCGCCTCAATGCGACCGATGAGATCTCCTGCGTCCTCTAGTCTCGTCTTTAATTTCTCGTCTCTTGTATCTCGAAATGAACCACCCGGTGTTATTCTCGCAATCTCCCTCAGTATGTCCTTTATTTTGGAAATCTCATCAGTTCTCACGCCAACAAGACGATCCGTTATGTTTGTGTAAAACTCATCCTCCGGGGAAATCGAGAGATCACTATTTCGGATAACAAACAAATTCCGGCACTCTGCGGGAGTCAAATGGGCAAGCTTTGTGAGCATTCCCTTTTCGGGAAGTTTGACCTCGCGGCCCTCATTATCCTCAACAATGAGATACCCCTCTGGACTCTCCTCAACCCGTTGTATTCGTTCAAAATCCTTAACATGTCTCCCCAAAAGCAGCTTCACGAGCGCATCGATCGTGAGTGTTTTCCCTTCCTCGTTCTTGCCCACCAACAAGTTGAATCTACCGGTTAAGACATAACTCCTATCTCGTAGCGGGCCGTATCGCTTGATAAAAAGTTCCTTGATTCTCATCGTCTCGACTGGATGATGGCATGGATCACAAGATCACGAATTTGATTTTCCTTCTCTGCCTCATAACCGGCCTGTTCCAGTTTTTGAATGAATCTTCTCGTCAGGTCATCCTCGAGAACAGCTTGGACATCCCTGAATTCAAAGTGTTCCTCGGCGAGTCTGCCCCGGGTGGCTTTCCTAATCTCCTCCACAAGCATCCTCTCGTCCATGCCGATTGCCTTCCCGTCAATGAAACCTCTGACAGTCAGAATAATCCTTGCCTCCTCGTGGAGGTTCTTGACACGTTCTTCTATCATCTTCATAGGGTTTTCGTCCTTCAAAGGACTGAATTCGAGAACGACTTCTTCGAAATGTGGTGTGTCCAGAAGGTATTCACACGGTGGCTTC
>JABAOF010015222.1_pt2 | contig 11852 bp, 12 predicted proteins | sample 7062171 | NCBI WGS metagenome assembly JABAOF01 (sample SAMN14538628, study PRJNA623070) | marine sediment metagenome | biome: marine biome [ENVO:00000428]; feature: marine pelagic biome [ENVO:01000023]; material: deep marine sediment [ENVO:00002113] | place: India: Gulf of Khambhat ... | reverse complement strand
ATCGAATTTCGAAATATAGGCTGGTCGATATTGCAGAAGCTTACATTGTATTCAGAGAGAAGCTTAAAGAAATCCGGGCTTTCCCAGGAGGAATGCCTCACCTCCAAGGCAAGAGGATAGTCGGAGAAAGATTTGAACAAATTAATCAAATATTCATTGTTTGAGATCGTGCTGGCAAAAGACCAGGGGAATTGAATTAAGATAGAGGCCAACCTCTCTTTTGCCTTGAGAGGTTCGATACCGAGCTTAAAATTATCCACATCTTTTTGGGTGAAGCCTTTTCTCTTATGGGTGAAAACCTGATGGAGCTTGACGGCGAAGAGAAAATCAGGGTAGTTTTCAACTTTTTTTATCCAGGAAAGAGAAATTTGGATTACAGGCGGTCGGTAAAATGTGCTGTTTATTTCAATAATATTTATATAATTGGCTAGGAATATAAGGGCGTGAAATCCCGCACTTTTTTTTTGAGGATAAACAATCCCTTCCCAGTCTTTGTAGCTCCAGCCAGCCGTGCCTATAAAATAATCTGCCATGGGGTCAGGCCTCCAAAACTTCGGTTATTCTCTTCTCCATCCTTACATTCCAGATTATAATTTAGGTTTTATTATCCCAAAAAAAAAGGGGACAGGCTACTTTTTCTTGGAGAAAGAGTACTGTCTCAACTAGAGGACAGATCATTAAGAAAAAGTAGCCTGTCCCCTTTTTTCCCCCTTTTTTCCCTTCAAAAAAGATAGCCTGCCCCCGTTTTTCCCCAAAAAAAGATTGCTCCTGAGGTTTTTTTTGATTATTATGTTTAGGGAAAAAAGAGGAAAAGATAAATGAGAAAAATCTTAATTTTTTGTTCGTTATCTTTGCTCCTTTTCTTTGGCTGCGAGAAAAAACAAGAAAGTCTTTATACGATTGGCATTTTTCAGTTTAACGATGCTCCAACACTTAATGCGGTTCGAGATGGATTTATCCGTGCCTTAGAAGAAAAAGGCTTAAGGGATAATGATAATATCCGGCTGAAAATAAGGAACGGCTATGGAAGCCTTCCTGAAGTCCAGAGGATTGCCCAGGACTTCGTCGATGAGGACGTTGATATGATAGTTGCTCTTTCAACTCCCTGTCTCCAGGCTGCTCTGATTGCAACCCATGAAATTCCAATCATATTTTCTTCAGTTGCTAATCCCTTCCTGGCTGGCGCGGGCAAGTCTGCCCATGACCACAGGGACAATGTTTCAGGAGTTTCTTCAAGAGGACCTATTGAAAAGAGTTTAGGTTTTATCAAGGAAATTTTGCCCAAAGCTAAAAGACTCGGAACCTTGTGGACACCAGCAGAGATCAATTCAGAGTATTATTTGGAGTTAACCAAGAGAGGAGCAAGAGATTTGGGCTTTGACATAGTTGATGTTCCTATCGCCAATAAGAACGAAGTGCTTCATTCCGCACAGCTCCTGATAAATAAAAAAATAGATGCTATTTATCAAATTTCAGATAACACCATAAACGCCTCTTTCGAAACCGTCGGCAATGTAGCAGAGGAAAATTCAATTCCTCTCTTTGGTGGCTTTCTGCTCTCCACTCATCGTGGAGCTTGTGCAGCCTTGGGCTGGGATTTTTTCGAGATGGGTTATAAGGCGGGAGAAATCGCTTTTAGGGTTAAAGGTGGCGAGAGCCCTGCCAAGATTCCGATTCAATACATGAACAAAGTAAGGATGCACCTTAACCTGGAGGCTGCAGAAAAGCAGGGGATTAAGTTTTCCGATGAGGTCTTAAGCGAAGCGGATGAAGTTGTCAGTGCTGAGGAAAAGTCACCAGATAATTCTCGTTTTTGATGAAAAAACTTTTTAAGATTACCATAATCTCTGCCCTTTTTTTTCTAATAGGTTGTCTCGCTTTCTTTTTAGTTCATTTTTATCGCTCAGTGCCTCAGATAAAGGGGAATATCTCCTTAGCTGGCCTTGAAAAAGATGTCAGAATAATCAGAGACAGTTGGGGAGTTCCTCATATTTTTGCTCAAAACGAAAAAGACCTCTTTTTTGCCTGCGGATATGTTCATGCCCAAGAGAGAATGTGGCAAATGGAACTTACCCGAAGAGCAGGTATGGGGAAACTTTCTGAAATATTCGGCAGAAAAACCCTGGAGAGAGACAGGTTTATAAGAACCTTGGATCTTAAAGAAGCAGCGCAGAGAGATTTTGAGAAACTCTCATCCAAGATGAAAAGCCTGATCCTATCTTATAGTAGCGGAGTAAATTCCTGGATGGATTCCCGCAAATTAAACTGGCCCCCTGAATTCTTGCTTCTAGGTTACAGACCGCAACCATGGAATCCAATGGATTCTCTGATAGTCAAGGAAGTAATGGCCCTGCGTCTCTGTGTGGATTATCAAAGCGAAATCTTGAGAGCAAAATTGGTAAAGGAGCTTGGCGCCCAAAAGGCTCTCCAGATATTGGAGGAGGGGATAGCCACGCCTATTCCCGGAATAGAAGATATGTCTTTATCAGAGTCGTCTATGCCGCTTCCTTTCCAGGGGAGCAACAATTGGGTTTTGGCGGGGAGCCGCACTGAATCCGGAAAGCCTCTTTTGGCTAACGATCCCCACCTTGAAATCAGTCTTCCTCCCATTTGGTACGAAATTCATATTGTCTGTCCCGGCCTAAACGCTGTAGGCGTCTCTCTTCCTGGAGTTCCGTTGGTTAACATCGGCCATAACGAATCTATAGCTTGGGGAATAACTAACTCTAGAGTGGATGTTCAGGATCTTTATGTTGAAAAACTTAACTCTTCCAAAGATATGTACTGGGATAACGATGAATGGAAGCCTCTTTTTACCAAGGAAGAAAGAATCAAGATAAGAGGAGAGAAGGAACCCGAAAGAATAGAAGTAAGCTGGACAGAACGGGGACCTGTTGTTTCTCCTGTTCTCAACGACAACGAGAAGCCTCTTTCTTTAAGTTGGACTATCTATGATGGCGGAAGAACTATGGAATCATTCTATCTTCTCAACAAAGCTCAAAATTGGCAGGAATTTGTTGATGCTTTGAAGCTGTTTGATGCCCCTCCGCAGAATTTCGTCTACGCCGATAAGGAAGGGAATATCGGCTACTATCTGAGCGGGAAAATTCCCATAAGAGCAGAAAAGGCTGCTCTTTTTCCTTACCCTGCCTGGAAAGAGGACGGCAAATGGCAGGGTTTTCTAGAAGAAGAAGAAAAACCTAATTTCTATAATCCCAAGAACGGATTAATCGTCACTGCCAACAATAAAATCATTCCTGATAATTTTCCTCATTATATGGGTTATGAGTGGTTTGCACCTTTCAGGGAAGAGAGAATAAGAGAATTGCTCCTTCAGATGGAAAAACACAGCGTAGAAACAATGAAGGTAATCCAGAATGACATATTTTCCAAAAAGGCAGAGCTTTTCCTTCCTTTAATACAGGAAATAAAGATAGCAAAGGGAGAATCAAAAGAGGCTCTTGATATACTGAAGGGTTGGGATTTGCGGTTGTCTTCAGGAAAAGAGGCTGCTCTCTATGAAATTTTCATGAATTTTTTCCATGAAGAGGTGTTTGAAGACGACCTCGGCGAAGATTATGAAACATTTAATTCGCATTTCAAGCGAAAACGGGCTGGACTTCTCAGAATCCTTTCCGATCCACTCTCGCCTTGGTTTGACAAAAAGGAAACTCAAACTATAGAGACGAGAGAGGAAATAGTTGAGATTTGTCTGGAGAAGGCTTATAAGTGGCTCGAGGATCGATACGGCCCTGAAGACAAATGGGATTGGATGAAGATAAATTCCTTTCGTTTCCAGCATTCATTGGGTGAGTCGCCTTTCTTGAAATTTCTAAACCGAGGCCCTTATCCTCAAGGAGGCGATGCTTTTACTGTAAGGCTTTCTTCATCATCGTTGTTTAAAGGGAAATTGGGAGTTTCTTATCGTCAAATTATCGACTTGTCTGATTTTCGAAATTCTATCTGTGTTCTTAGCTCTGGAGAAAGCGGCCATTTTCTCGACCGGTTTTATGATGATCAGATTCCGCTCTGGCTGGAAGGCCAGTACCATCCGATGCTCTTCGACCCCGCTGATATCGGAGAAAAAGGAGCAGGAATTTTAATCCTAAATCCAATTGAATAAAAAAGTTTATCCCAAAGTGACAGGATAATAAATGTCATTTCGAGGAGCGAAGAAGATTCCTTCGCTTTGCTCGGAACAGGCTTGGCAATCCCATCATTAAAGGCGGGTTTGATGAATCAAACCCCTACAGCTTCTTTATGAAATTGTCTAAAAAATAGGATTAGGTCTTGACTTTTAACATCTAATCATGGTCATAAATAGAGAGAAAAACATCAAAGGAAATTGGCAAGCTTAGAAATATCTGAAGTCAAGGCCGGTTCCAATTTTTAGCCAATTCTTAGAGGCGAAGGATGAACATTTACGGACTTTTAAAAGAGGACCACATTTTCCTCGATATAGAGCCAGGAGATAAGAGGTCTGTCCTTGAGGAAATTGTCTCTGCTCTGAAGAAAAGAGGATTGATTCCTAAGAAAAAAGGCGTAGTAGAAGAGCTTCTGAAAAGAGAAGGCCTGGGAAGTACAGGCTTAGAGAAAGGAATAGCCGTCCCCCATGCTTTAATAGAAAAAATTGAAAAGCCTCTTCTTGCTTTGGCTCTAATAAGGCAGGGAATCAATTTTGAAGCCGCGGATAAAATGCCTACCTATATAGTCCTCCTCCTGTTGGGGAACAAGGATAATCCCGGTTCCCAACTTAGATTACTTGCTCATATTTGTCGTATGGTAAAAGAAACCAAGTTTGTGGAAAAAGCAAAGAAAGCCAAGTCTTCGCATGACATTCGTTTGATCCTAAAAAAAGAGGAAGATAAGATTTAATGAAGCTCTTGGTCTTGATTCTTAATAAGGTTGAAAAGCTTGAAGAAGTGCTGGAGGGCTTTCTTGAAATAGGAATAACCGGAGCAACAGTCATTGAGAGTAGCGGAATGGGCCATATTTTATCTGAAGAGGTGCCGATTTTCCTTGGCTTAAGATTCATGTTTGCAGGAGAAAAGTCTCACAATAAAACAATTCTCTCTGTTATAAAGGATGAAAAAGAAAAGCCTGTAATAAGGCTACTTAAGAAGATATTAGGTAGTCTGAATGAGCCGGGAACAGGCATTGTATTCACGCTTCCGTTGGATAAAGTCGAGGGCTTGAAGCCCGAAATATAGTATTAATGAAAGCCATTTTCGCTTTCGGCCTCCTTGTGCTCATAGCTTTTCTTGGCTCCCAATTCCTCTTCAAAAGAAAAAAACTTTTCTTACCCTTAAGTTACTTTTTTCTATCTGGTCTTATCTATGTTTTTTTAGGTCTTTCTCTGGGGAAGAATGGTCTGAATGTTTTAAGCCCGGGAGTTCTAGAAGGACTTAATCCTCTAATCAGCCTTGGGCTGGGATGGGTAGGATTCATTTTTGGGTTTCAACTTGAATACAGATATCTCCGCAGATTTCCTCAGAGATATATTCAACTTTCGCTTTTACAATCTCTTTTTGTGATTTGTCTTGTTGTTGTGGCTTTTGGGTGGCTATTAAGGTTTCTTTTTCCCACCGAGCCTTCCTCTCTCGTTTATGGCATGGCTGTCGTTCTTGGCCTTTTCCTTAGTCTCAATTCTCCCTCTCTTCTTAACTTCGCTTCATCCGAGATCCCCCAAAAAGGGAACTACTATCATTTAGCTCGATTCTTGGTCAGCGTGAGCGGATTCTGGGGAATAGGAGGCCTTGCCTTGGTTGCTTCTTTCTGGCACTTTCCTTTTTTTGAAAGTAATATCTTTGTTAAGGGATTTGTTTTCCTCCTTTGCTCAACAATATTTGCCGGTTTCGTCGCTTATGTTTTTCATTTTTTGACGATTAAAAAGACTTCAGAACATGATTTACTGGTTTATCTGCTGGGGCTGGTTTTTTTTGCATCCGGGACAGCTGCCTATTTCAACCTTCCTTCTCTGTATATCTGCATGGTCTTGGGTATAACTTTTTCCAATCTAACCAGAATTCAGGAAAAACTCTATCCTCTCATCCTTTCCACCGAAAAACCGTTTTATATCATTTTTCTTATTCTGATAGGTGCCCTCTGGGAGCTTAATCTTGATTATAAAATCGCTCTTTTGGTTGTTGTATTACTCATATTAAGGGTTGTGGGATACTCTTTTCCGTTACCTCCTTTTGGAAAAATTCTTCGCTTTTCTTTTCCTTTGCCGCCGCGCTTTGGTCTCTGTTTCCTCTCTTCAGGAGGGATTGCAGTCGCTTTTATCGTTAGCCTTAAATTGATTTATCCCTTCCCTCTAATTGATGTTTTTGTTTCTGTTGCCTTGATTGCCACAGTTTTAAGTGAACTCTTAAGCCCCTGGGCTTTAAAGAATTCGATCCTTAAGCTGGATACAGAAAAATGAATATTATTGCGTTAGTTGTTGTCTTTTGTATTATGCTTTTTTTGAAAAGCTCCTCCCTAGCTCCTTTCTCCAATCCTAGCTTTTCTCCCTCCATCTCTATTGGGTTTATATTGATTTTTGCCTTTTTATTGGGGAAATCAATAAATCGTTTTAAACTTCCTCAAATCACAGGACTTATCCTGGCCGGGGTTTTTTGCGGCCCCTATATCCTGAAATTCCTGAGCATAGGAGATGTTGAAAATTTACAGCTTCTTGATGGGCTGGCGTTGAGTTTAATCGCGCTAACCGCTGGAGGGGAGATGAGGATAGCTCAGCTTAGAAAAAATATGAAAGCAATTCTCTCTATTCTCATCTTTCAAGCAATCATAATCATCGCCGGATTTGTAATTTTTGGTCTTTTTGGCCGTTCCTTTTTTCCTTTTTTCTCGGAAAAAACCCTCGCTCAAGGATTTGCTCTGTCTATTCTATTAGGCACCCTGGCTACAGCGACTTCTCCTTCAACAACCATAGCTGTTATAACCGAGACGAATGCCAAGGGCAAATACACAGACCTTATCTTGAGCACTGCAGTCATTAAGGATTTTGTGGTTATCGCGATCTTTGCTCTTTCGCTCTCCTTGTCCAAATTCTTAGCAGTTTCCGGCAAAGCTTTTGATGCTGATGTCATGACAATGGTTTTGCGGGAGGTAGGAGGTTCTGTATTACTAGGGGGTCTCGTAGGCTTAGGGATAGTACTCTACCTCAAGTTTATCAACAGAGAAACAGCTGTCTTCATCCTGGGGGTTGCATTTTTAACCTACCAGATTTCCCATAGCCTAGGACTTCACCCTCTTATGATTTGTTTGGTGGCTGGATTTTTGGTGGAAAATTTTTCTTCGCGAGGAGATAATCTGATACAAGCTATCGAGAAGATCTCTGTTCCAATCTATGTTGTTTTTTTTGCTATTTCTGGTGCCTCACTTAATTTGGAGGCTTTGCGTAGTAGTTGGGTATTAGCCTTAATTTTTGTGGTTTGGAGAGGCATCTTAAAATTTTCAGGTACCTATGTCGGGGCAATGGTTGCCAAAGAAGATCCAGGAGTTCAAAAGCGCAGTTGGGCAGGATTTATCTCTCAAGCAGGAGTTGCTTTAGGAATGGCCGTGATCGTGGAAAGAGCTTTTCCAGAATGGGGAGGTGAGTTTAAAGCTTTAGTTTTGGCTATTATTGCCATCAACCAGATTATAGGCCCTGTCCTGCTCCAAAGGCTTCTTTTTAAAGTGGATGAAGCAGGAAAAAAACAACTTGAGAGCTAATTTGGGGCTTGATTTATCAAACCCGAAAAAGGGGACAGGCTACTTTTTTGGTGAAAGATTAACCTGTCTGGCTTTTAAGTCTTTATACTGTAAGGATTTGATTTATCAAATCCTAGCTCTAGCTGGAAAGATAAGGACTGTCCTGGTAGAAATTGTCCTTAAAGAAAAAGTAGCCTGTCCCCATTTATGTGTCCCCATTTATGCATTTATGTTTTTATCCCCATCTAGATTGAGATGATTTGTTGTCCCTGACCGATCTTAATCGCGTTCTTTATAGCTTTGTGAGTAAGTTGGGTGGCTAGAAGACATGCTTTCTCCAGCGAGTTGCCTTTAGCCATGTAACCTAGAATGCTTGAGGATAGAAAACATCCTGTTCCATGGACCTTCTTCCTGATTTTTTCCTTTTTAAAAGAATGAAACTTATTCTCGCCGTAGAGCAAATTTACCGTATGCTTTGGAAAGTGTCCTCCTTTTATTAAACAAGGAATGTTGGAGAGGGAGAAAATACTTTTGGCTGCTTTTTTCATGTCCTCTGCGTTCTTGATTTTTATTCCCGACATCATGCTTGCCTCTTCCAAATTAGGAGTGAGGAGCGAGGCTTTTCCTTTTATTTTGGAGATGTAGCCCGGGATTGAGTCTTTTTCCAAAAGCCAAGCACCAGAGCTGGATTTAAAGACTGGATCCACAACTCTCTGGATATTCGGATTATCTGCTAAGATGCGCTTTATAACTTCAATGTTTTTTCCGCAACCGACCATCCCAACTTTAATGCCTGAGAAAGAAACGTCTTCGCTAAGTGTTTTGTACTGATCCCAGATGAGATCAGGGGAGAGACAATGAACTTTCCTGACGCCTTTAGTGTTCTGTGAAGTTAGAGAAGTTAGAACGGCCATTCCTTGGAAACCAAGAAGATGGAACACTTTTAGATCGAGTGAGACACCAGCGCCCGAAGTGGGGTCGTGTCCTGCGATGGAGAGAAGTATTTTTTTGGGAGTCAAATTATTTTCTTGATGAGAAATTTTTATTATTAAGAATCCCGAATTATTTACTATTTGCCGAGGGATATGCTAACATATTTTAAGTTTCAAATGAAGGCAAGGGCACATATTTTAGTTTCTGGGCGAGTTCAAGGCGTCTTTTTCCGGGATCATACTCAAAAATGGGCCATTTCACTCCAGCTAACAGGATGGGTAAGAAATATACGCGATGGACGGGTGGAGACAGTAGCAGAAGGTGACAAAGAAAAAATTAAGGAGTTAGTTAGCAGGCTAAAGGAAGGACCTCCTTTAGCCCAGGTGGAAAAAGTCGATGTCAATTGGGAAGAATATAAGGGAGAATTCAAAGATTTCCGGATAGCTTTCTCTGATTTTTGGTAAGAAGTAAGGCCTGGTTTTACATACCCACCTAATTCCTATCTTGTAGGGGTTTGATTCATCAAACCCACCACTCAATTTGCAGAGTTAGCTTAAGTTTTGTAGGGGCTTAATTCATCAAGCCCACATTTTTGATCTTATAGATGCATGGGGATTTTACTGAGATTTTTTTTGTTCTAAAAATTTCTGGCGGCATTCACTCGAGCAGAAATAATATTCTTTTCCTTTATGAACTTCCCTTATTGCATCTTCCTTTGGGAGATAGGTATCACAGAATTCATCTTTTACCATTATGCCCGAAACGCGCTTTGGATTTCTATGAGGCTTGCTTGCTCTATTCAAAGCCCTGAAAAAACGGAAGATCAGGAAGATGATATAGGCCAGGATGGCATAAAGGATAACTTTTATTATTCCTACAATCATTCCCTAAATTTAGACGATTTGAATAATCATGTCAAACTTAGACCGCAGAGCGGTCCAGACCTCTAAAAAAAGCCCTTCAGGCTCTGACCTCATAGGATAACCAAATTTTTCTTGATTATTGAAGGGCTTAAAAGTAATATGAAAAAGGAAAAAGGATTTCATGTTAATGCCACAATTAAGAAGTGCACATCCTCCCAAATTTTCCACTAATCTTTCTTGAATAGGGAAAAAGTATGGATTTTTTATTCACTCAAGAACAAGAAATTTTAAAAGATTCAATCCGAAATTTCGCCGAAAAAGAGATTCAGCCTTTTGTTAAGGAGAGCGATGAAAAGGGAAAATGGCCGGAGGAGCTGACAAAGAAATTGGGAGAAATGGGATTGTTGGGCATTATCATTCCTCCAGAATATTCGGGGGCAGGTTATTCTAATGTAGATTATGTAATAATCTTAGAAGAAATTTCCAAGGTAGATCCTTCTGTTGGCCTGGTTGTTGCAGCCCATAACTCTCTTTGCTCAAATCATTTAAATCTCTTCGGGAATAAAGAACAAAAGAAGAAGTACCTGACAAGATTGGCTTCTGGGCAGACTTTAGGAGCATGGGGTCTCACCGAAGCAGAGGCTGGTTCCGATGCAGCTGCCTTGAAAACTAAAGCTCGAAAAGAGGGAGATCATTGGGTGCTCAACGGAACAAAGCTTTTCATCACTAACGGTTCTTTAGCTGAAATCCTGGTGGTTATGGCTGCCACCAATCCTGAGAAAGGAAGAGAGGGTATTTCTGCTTTTATCGTAGAGAAAGGAATGAAGGGCTTTAAACCTGGGAAAAAGGAAGATAAATTAGGCGTAAGATCTTCCGATACCTCAGAACTTATTTTTGAAGATGTGAAGGTTCCGGCTGAGAATATCATCGGCAAAGAAGGGGAAGGTTACAAACAAGCTATGACTGTTTTGGACGGAGGTCGAGTTAGTATCGCCGGGTTCTCTTTGGGCATTGCTGCCGGGGCTTTGGAGTCGGGCTTAAAGTATGCAAAAGAAAGGAGCCAGTTTAATCAGCCTATAGCCAATTTTCAGGCCATCCAGTGGATGCTTGCCGATGGTTTTACCGAACTGGAGGCTGCTCGCCTTTTGACCTACAGAGCAGCTTTCATTGAAGACCAGGGAAAGAAGATTCCCAAAGAGTCTGCCATGGCCAAGCTTTTTTCGAGCGAACTAGCTGTGAAAGCCTCTTCTATAACAGTTCAGATTTTTGGAGGCTACGGATTTACAAAAGATTATCCCGCAGAAAAATTCTACAGAGATTCAAAATTAGCCACTATAGGGGAAGGGACTTCTGAAATACAGCGCTGGATTATTGCCCAAAAAGTTCTTTCCGAATATTAATACAAACGTAATTATTCCAGTGTCATCGCGAGGAGCGAAGAAGATTCCTTCGCTTTGCTCGGAACAGGCTATGCGATCTCGTGAGAAGAAATTGTCATTGCGAGCCCCAAAGGGGCGAAGCAATCTCTTAAAAGGTAGAGATTGCCGCGCTTCGCTCGCAACGGAGGATTGCGGCGTCGCTACGCTCCTCGCAATGACAGTTTATTTTACGAGATTGCCGCGCTTCACTCGCAACGGAGGATTGACACGCCCTTTCAGGGCTCGCAATGACATTGTAAAAACATATATTTTGTTCACATTAGTTTCGAAAACTAATTTTTCAGTCCTGCCTAATAGATTAGACTAAGCCCTAGAGAAGAATTAAAATTATTAACGAGACCAAAAAAAAGGAATAAACAGGAAAGACCGAACTGATGGATCTATCCCAGGAATTAGCTAAAGGAAACCATAGAGCTATTGCCCGAGCTATCTCTTTGGCAGAAAATAACAGAAGTGCTGCCCAGGAGATGATGAAAAAGATTTTCCCTCACACCGGAAAATCACTTGTTGTAGGAGTCACTGGTTCTCCTGGTTCTGGCAAGAGCACCTTGGTTGACCAAATGGTAGTGCATCTTCGAAAAAACGGGAAGAAAATTGGCATTATTGCTGTAGATCCTTCCAGCCCTTTCACCGGAGGAGCTATTCTAGGGGACAGAATACGGATGATGCGACATAGTACAGACCCTGAAGTATTCATTCGGAGCATGGCAGCCAGAGGGCATTTAGGGGGATTAGCCAAGGCGACAGGAGAGGCCATTTCCATACTTGAAGCAGCGGGAAAGGATTTTATCCTTGTGGAAACAATAGGCGTAGGCCAGGATGAAGTTGAAGTGGTGAAGCTTGCGGACATTGTTCTTGTCATTCTAATCCCCGGAGCTGGGGATGAAATTCAGGCTTTTAAAGCAGGGATTATGGAGATTGC
>JABAOF010009172.1_pt1 | contig 11854 bp, 11 predicted proteins | sample 7062171 | NCBI WGS metagenome assembly JABAOF01 (sample SAMN14538628, study PRJNA623070) | marine sediment metagenome | biome: marine biome [ENVO:00000428]; feature: marine pelagic biome [ENVO:01000023]; material: deep marine sediment [ENVO:00002113] | place: India: Gulf of Khambhat ... | reverse complement strand
GGTGTCCTTCATGACATAACGGGTGACCTCCACAGAAGTATACGTATTCTAGAAGTTTCAATTCGTCCCATGTGAGTAGTTCCGGATTTTCGGCCTTCCGGATTCATTGGGTCTCGGCGCAGATGTAGCCTTGGTGTTGAAGCTCTAGCGGGCATCCTCCGCCGCAGATCTGTAATTGAGGGCAATCTTTGCATTCAGGTCCGACGTATGCTCTTTCTCTTATTTGCACGGCAATCGGATGATTCCAAATCCCTGACCAATCATCCCTAAGTATGTTGCCAAGGCTCTCGAAGTAGCTTTGACAAGGATAGACATCGCCATTTGGGCCGACACACATGTTTATCTTGGCGGCTGAGCATGATTTTACACCTAATCCGAGTTCAACAGGATCCAATTGACAATATTGTGTTGGAGTATACCATAGGAACTTTAGCCCAAATTGGAGCGCGCTTTCACGGATCTTCGGCAAAAGTGTTTTCAATGTTTCGATGGGCAGAGCAAATTCTCTGCTTATTGAGTTCGCCTTCCCTGAATAGATCAGGCTGTTACAGCCGAAGGCTGCAACTCCAAGCTCTTTCAAAAAGCTTATCGTGTCCAGAAAAGATTCTGCATTATGTTTGTTAAGTGTCGTATTTGTTGTGGCATAGATCTGTGTCGGAATGATGTTCTTTATTCCGGCAACGGTTTCTTTCCAGCTTCCCTTCGTTGCCGTGATCAAGTCATGGATTTCAGGCTTGTGGGATTCGAGAGTTACTTGGACAAAGTCTAATCCGGTATTCTCGAGAGTCTCGACATAGGCCTTGTCTTTGAGTCTTCGTCCATTCGTAATCAGTCCAGTGACTAATCCTTCGTTTTGTGCGTGAAGCAATAATTCTGGCAAGTCCTCTCGAAGGGTTGGTTCGCCGCCGGTAAAGGTCAATATAAAGACGCCGATTTGATTGAGACGATTTATCACCTCTTTCCATTCTTCTCTAGTAAGCTCTGGAGTTTCATGTGGTCCTCCAGCGTAGCAATGAACACAGTCGTTCTGACATCTAAAAGTGACCGCCATATCCATACGCAAAGGTGCAGTAACCTTCTTGGAAAAAGGTTCCACACTCTCCACACCGAGATAGGATATTGGGCACACCTCTTCAGTCTGTGCCAGCGTGCTAACGGTGTAGATGAGTCTCTCGTAGTCTTGCTTTGCAGTTTCTGATTTAACTCTGTACATACGCCGAATCTTCTTCAGAACAGCTTCTTCACGCATTCCCTGCATGAACAGATAGGCGTACACAGTCGCCGTTTCATTAAGGTACAATACTGTATTGGCATTTATTACCATAACTCCCTTTCCATCAGGTTCTACGCGAAGTTGGAGCGCTAGACCGGCAAACTTGTCTTCACCTCGGTATGTGTAGCGACCATGAGGGACTCTTTTTCGCCGCAAGACTCTATCTAGGAAAGTCATGATTTCAGCCAACTCCTCCCCCTGCGCAGGCACAGGCACAAGACACACAGGCGCATGCACATGCACATGCAGCACAAGCACAGACACAGCTTGCCCCTTTTCGAGCAGGTTCAGTCGAAGCCTTCGCGGTGGGCATTGGCAGTATTGCATTAGCGAACTTCTCGAGGTTGGTCACAATATTGTTGGAGGTCTTTTCTACTGCGGTCGCAATGTTGTCTGCAAACTCGGCGCCGGGGATCTTTGGCGGATTTGCTGATTGTTCAGGCGTTTTCAGATTCGGCTGGTATGTGGGGTCCGGGTGATAATGGCGATAGCCGTACCAGTACCATAACCATAAGGGGCTTGGCTCAAACGCCTTGTCACGGAATGCCCCCTTTGTGCGTCGTTCATAATTCGGATCGAGGAAGAGCCAAAGCAATTGTTCGTCATAAGCTTTTGAAGCTAGTTCGGGCACACCTGCTTGCTCTACTTGTCCCCAAGCCTTCTCCACAACTCCTTGATAGTATTTCACCGTGTCACGCCTACAATATCCTTTCAGTTTTCGTTCAACCGTGTCTCTGATAAACATCACTGTTTCTGCCAGCTTCTTCTCGTCAAGAGCGCCATCTTTTCTTATTGCACTAAGGAAGTCGATTTCATAGTATCGAAGAGGCGTCTCAGAAGCTTCTCTCTCTCCTTTGAAGGAAGGCATGACGCTCAGCTTCAGCGACGGGGTTGTGGACTCAATCCATATAGCTCTTTTCTTCAGCAGGCTGTAGAGGATTTCTGTCACGATCTTTGTCGGCGTAACATCAAGCAGGTACGAAGCTTCCACAGCTGTCAGTCCTCGTCTTATTCCTAGAGCTTCTATTCCGACTTTAGGCGACGAGTATGACTTTTTACGCGCAACATAGACTATGACAACCACGAAGATGAGAAAGATTGCAGAACCCAAGATTGCAAGGCCATACTGTTCCAAAAACCTCGCTAAGCCAGAGGTTCGTGTATAGTAAGTTTCCACATACTCTTTTGGAAAAGAGACCCCAACCGCAAATCGCTCACCCGGCGAAAGGTCTTTCTCTTCCCAATAGACTACCAGTAGATCATCTTCCAATGAAGTGCGATTCCATTCTCTCACCCATGTCTTGACCATGTCCTCTACAACCCCCCGAGGCATCACAACTGCCACCCGGATATCAAGTACAGCCGCTTCGTCCCACCAAGTTGCATTAAACTGCATGCCCACGTTGCCAGGGTTTTTCTCATCTTCATAGATCATACGACCAACGTTTGTCATGAGGGTTACCCAGATAGTCTGACCAGCTCTTAGAGGCGAGTGTAAAAGGATACGAACCTTGTAATCGCTTCCTGAGCTGGTGTCAGATGTATCTAATGTATGATCATACTGATCCCTGGCTTGTCCTATTGTGAAGTCTCTTTGAGGTTGACCTAGTTCGATCCAGTTTATCTCAGGACCGGAATCAAGAGTTATGCTTATATTATAGAATAGATCGATTGATCCGTCTTTGTTTATCCATATTCTTGCCCCTTCTTGTTCGAGATGATAGGTTCTCTGTGCCGTAACACCACCTAAAAAACTCATAAAAAACAGTACAGCAATCAAAATGGTCAGTAGATGCCTTGTCCTCACCATTTTGGCTCCTCGACCACTTGGAAAGTCTTTCCGCAATATGGACATGTTGCGTAGGGTACTCCTGAAACAATCTTAATGCTTTCAGAACGTATGGATGCTGAGCAGTTTGGACATTCAATCGGAATTGCTTTCATCTCTCCTGACAGCTCCAATCTCTGAACCAGCGTCTTAGGCTTTCTGGTTACGTAGTACAGAATGCCGAACCCAACAGCAAACAGCAACCCGGAAACAAAAAGCCTGGAAGAAGCGTAAGCTGAAGCAAGAGCAAATATGATACCGAAGAAGAACAGAACTGCAACCGCAATAAGACCGAGCAAAGTTTTGAGGTTCACATTCTTACCTTCGCACCTCGCTCAATTTAATCTTGCCTTTTTTGGGGCGCGCAGAAAGTGTCCGAGTATCACAGGTGCTTACCTCTCTGATTGCTGCACGCCATCTCTGCCTCCTCAGATCCTCCGTAATTCTTGGACAAATCAGTTGTCAAAATTCGTTGACAAAATTAAGGCTTCAGGTCAAGAACCCAAGAAATATAATATCGCTTCAATGTTTCTTTCTTAGGGAGTCTTAGTGACCGACCCGGCAGAGCTCTTTGAAGCTATCTCGCATCCTACGCGAATCAGGATTCTAAGAGTCCTTGACAAAGAGCCTGCAAGTTTCTCCGCATTGAAGCGACAGTTGAAGATCGACAGCAGTGGCAACATAGACCATCATGTCAAAAAGTTGGGGCAGCTGGTAAATGTTGGAGCAGATGGGCTCTATGTTCTGACCGATGCGGGGAAGGAGGCTTTGAGGGCAATTGATGCGATTAATGCCTGGAAAAGGATTGAAGAACAGAAGGTCAAAGCCTTTGCCGATGCCCCTAGAGAGCTGAAGATACTCGTCGCTTTGGAAACGGTATTATCTCTTGCCGCAGTTATCTCAGCCATAGGTCTCGCATCTTTTTGGAGCATTTCCTCTCCTGTCTCCTTCAAAACAATCTGCATTCTCGCGGCGTTTCTAGGCTTCTTGGCGATATACGGCTTCATAAGGGGGAGCCGCTGGACGTGGACGCTAGTAATAGTCAAATCCTCCCTGGTAATGTTAGACGCTATCGTTCTACTATATTTCACAGCTCGCCTTTGGCAGACCGGGACTGCTCCCTGGCAGGTTTCGGGGCTCTTGCTAAGCGGGATCATGGTGGCGGTATTTGTCATCGCAGAAACTGGAGTGCTCTTTCTCGCTTCAAGGAAGAGAGTAAGAGAATCTCTGGGAAGCGACTTTGGAACCCCTCTGCCTCGGCGCGCTCTGATTGGGGGGTTGTTAGGGTTGGCAGGCGGCATATCAGGAATGATGGTGGGAACTTCATTACTGTTCTCCTCCGGTCCATATGGAGCGGGACCACTAGGAGTATTGAATTTCATCTGGTCCCTCTCTGGCTTGACTATCGCAATTGGAGGTGTCCTCATTCTCTTGCGAAGATACACACTTGGAGGGTTGATTGTCATAATCTTCAACCTTTTTCCATCCACGAATCTAATGACGACTCAATATCTGCTTCTTCACTTTTTCCCGAAGCTAAGCGATAACACGGTCACTATATGGCTCACCAGCTTCGCGAGCTTCACGATCTTCATCTTGTTCATCACGGGCGGAGTACTTGCACTGATAAGTAGGCCTAAACCATAATGTGTCCAGCTCTTCACTCATCTTGTCATTTTGTACACAAGCCCGGGCGCAAGTGTTGAGCCCAAGGCTTGGGACCAAGAACCGAATCCTGAATCACGCCTGAAATCTCTGTTGCAGCTTCAGCACGTAGGAGACGATCTGCTGCGCTTTCAGGCGTTTCCTCCCTAAGCATATTAGCCTACAGGTATAAGTGGTGGAAGACCATTTCTGGTTATGAAAGCTTCAATGTTCACAAGTCTCGAGGCTAGAAGGCACTCAGCCTATAAGAAGTCCAGCCAGCCTACGAAAGCCTTGGGCTCTCAGAGACCAAGAGTTCGGACATTTTTGAATATCTCTTCGTTTCAGGTTCTGGCTATGTTTAGAAGAGGCCTTTTTTACACTTATATGTCAATCTACCTGCGGATTTTTCTCGGCTTAAGCGTCACAGAAACCACGTTTTTCGCCACATTTCCAATGATTTTGAACGTGCTGTTTCAGACATTTGTGTGGGGGGTCGTTTCAGACAAATTCCAGCTACGTAGAACCTTGATCATAATCGGTGAGATTTCTGCTGCAATAATCACATGTCTTGTGTGGTATGTGCACACTCTATACCTGAGAGTGCCATCGCTGGTGGATACGTAATAATAATCGGCTTGTCAATTGTCGAGATCTTCTGGTCGATGTCAAACTTAGGCTGGAGCGCACTTCTCTCAGACCTTTATCCTAAACAAAAAAGAGCAGGGATACAAGGTAGACTCTCAAGCCTCGGCGCCATCGGAAGGATCATCGGAGTCTGGATAGGCGGACTGGTATATGATGGTTTTGCACAGTCATATGACGGATGGGGCTTTGATAAAGGCCTCTTGTTCTTCATTGCATCTGCAGTGATGGCTATCTCAACCATCCCCATGTTCTTTGTGCCGGAAGGAGGGGTCCAGAAAGATACCAAGACAACAGGTCAACGACACAATGATAGACTCCCGCTTTCCAAGCATTTCCTTATATTCCTAATTGCAATGTTATTCATCAACTTCGGAAGAAACTCTACTGCTCTGACACTTTCGCAATATCTCACGTTGGATGAAGGTTTCGGCGTGTCCAGCAGTCTCCTGAGTTATATCGCAAATACAGGTTCAGTCGCAATCTTCATACTGGGTTTCTATGTAAAGGGACTATCCAAGCGGCTGAAAGATGAGGTCTTAATGTTTCTTGGATCTTTTGTCGCTATTTTCTATCTAATAGGATTCGTCATTGCCAAAGACCTAGCCTTGATCTTTGCCAGCAACTTTCTCGCCGGCATTTCACAAGTTCTAATCTTTGCATCTTCATACTCTTACGCCTCTACATTGATACCACCAGAAGAGAGAGGAAAGCAATTCGCACTTTTCAACGCAACTTTTTTCCTGAGTTGGGGCATACCAGGAACTTTGATCGCTGGCCCAATCGTAGACCAACTTGTGAGATCAGGCGCCAGCCAAGTCTTTGCGTATAAAATGTCATTCATTGCCGCGGCAGCCCTCGTTCTCACAGGCGCATTGGTGCTACTGCTGGCTATCCGAATGAAACGTAACACTAAAAGCAACATAAGTTCGTGTCCAGCGTCTACGGAAACCTAGCTCAATCCTACATGCCTCATGAACCATTATAGAAAGCCCTCCTCATCCCTGTACAAAAGGAAAAACAAGATTTCTCTAAGCCTTCATTGCGCAACAACATTGTAAACACACTCGAAAACCCATCTTCATCAGAATGCTAACTCCTAAGCGTCTTCCCCAACCCCGACCGCATGTGTGGTTGTTTGCTCGTTGAATCGATTACGCAATAGCTTTTCGCCATAAACGTCTTATATCGCGTGAGCGAACGACAAGAGACCTATATGCAGTATGTCTCTGCTGCCGGGAGTTCTCAGATGAAGACTGCTGTACATATCTAATTTGCAAACTTGTAATCGAAATGTTTATTTGCAACTCTTGCCATAACAACAGGTGAAGCCAGATGTCAGATACAACTGTCACTGTAAGAGGGGTCGATTCCAAAGTGTGGAAAGACTTTCAAAGGGGTATAGTGAGTCTACACGGTAACCTGTACGGCAATATCGGTCAAGAAGCTACAAACGCTCTTGCTCTGTGGCTAGACAGATACCAAGGACTGAAGTCAGTCGTAGGCATACCAGCGGATCGAATCTCTGTTTCCTATGACAAAATCGGAGGACTCAAACAACAGATCAAACTGGCAAGAGAGACTATAGAGCTTCCTCTAAGACACCCAGAGCTCTTCAAATGGCTTGATCTTGCACCGCCCAAAGCAGTTCTCATCTGTGGTCCACCTGGAACAGGAAAGAACATACTAGCCAAGGCGACTGCAGCAGCAGCAAAAGCCCGCTTATTCATCCTCAGCTTAGAGCGAATAATGAGTGAATTCAACGAAGCGAGTCTGCGAGAAGTATTCATCAAGGCTAGGAAAGACGCCCCAAGCGTTATACTGATACCTGATCTTAAAGTGATAGCCCCCAGTCTACAAGAGGTTCATGGTCAACCGATCAGACAGGTTCTCTCCTGGCTGCTCTCTGAAATAGATGCGTTGGCGGATTTCGGTCAAGTCATCGTAGTGGGCATTGCCCCTTCGTCGGAAGAGATCGAATCATCGCTCAGACAAAGATTTCAGAAGGAGATTGAGGTTAGTTTTCCAGATAGAAAAGGGAGATATGAAATTCTCAAGATTCTGACTGAGAAAATGCCCATCTCAGACGATGTAGATCTAGGAAAGGTCGCAGAGGCTACAGATGAATATAATGGTAATCTTCTTTTGAAAGTGTGTCAAGAAGCTGCAACAATCACCCTGAGGCGAATCCTTGAGCAAGAGCCAATAAACAACGAAACAGTTTCTCAGGAGAAGTTAGAACAGATCAAAATCGAGATGGAAGATTTCATTCAAGCAGTTAACTCTCTCAAGCAAAAAGGCTCCTAGCAAAATATTGTAAGACTCTTTTCACGATCAACAGAAGAATACGTGTTCAAGAATCACAATCTCGAATCTATTCAAAACGTCTGCTATCATTTGTCCCTCTTGCCATGCGCTTTGAGCTTTCAGTACTCCTCTTTTTTGTCTATTAAGCCTTCCCTTCGTGCTTTGAACATCGCAATTCTGAAAACAGCCAGTCCCGCAAGTAAGGTGAAGGTTGTTGTTGCAGCCAAATACAGTAGGTTCATCTGCAGATCAAAGCTTGCTTCATGGAGAAACGAAAACCTCACGATTCTGAGGAAGTAAGTTATCGGCAACGCGTTGGAGATGCTCTGTCCCCACCAAGGAAGAATTTCCGGTAGGAAAACGACTCCTCCGAAGAGGTAGAGTATTCCTGATACATACTCCGGGAGCATGAACTGAACTTTCGAGGTCATCAGGTTAATCCCGCACAGGATGAATCCAATACCCATGAAGCAGACTATGCCCAACACCAGGCTTAGGCTAAGAATGGCCAGATCTATAGTCAGCCAGTTGATCGGGATAGGTATGCCCATACCATATTGGAATATTGCAGTTCCCAGTCCAAGAGTTAGCAAAAGCGAAACTGAAGCATTCATCACGCCATTCAGGGCTCTTCCGACAATGTACCATTGGAGTGAACCTGGTGTGAGATAAATATGCTTCAGCACTTCGTAGTGTGCTCTGTCCTCATGGATCAACATGCTCATCATCATCATTACTTGAGCCACATAAATGAAGAAGGTATTGCCAATGAACAAGAAAGCGAAAAGGCTTGGATCAACAACGCCTGAAACAACGCTGCCTATCAAGAAAATGAAGCCTACAATCAGCAGACCGGCAACAGGCCTTATCAAGTAATAGATGGCGAAGACCAGCGGATCTGCCCAGTTTGTCTCAACCTTCCAGCCTACCCAAACAGCTTGTTTTAAGGTCCGCAGAACTGCGCCTATTGCCACCTCAGTGTCAACCTCCCTTCTTTCTTGCCTAGATTCTCCATAAAAGCGAGCGCGAATCTAGCCAACGGCAACAAGATTAGAATGAAGACTGCAAGAGCCAACACGTTCAGCCAGACATCGCTAATCCCTTGACCTAGAATCGCCACTCTTCTTATGCCGTCTAACCCGAATGTCAATGGAATAAGTGATGACAACAGCTGAATCATGTAGGGAACGACTGCGCTGGTTGTCGGAAAGTAGGTTCCAGAAAGGAATTGAATCGGCTCCTGTAACAGATTGGCACTGTGCCAGGCCTCTCGTCCATAAAGCATGAAGAGCGAAGCAAACATCATTCCCAACGCGTAAAGCGCGCCAATTGTTAAGAAGAAGATGAGCAACGCAGTCAATGGCTCATGTATTACAATGGGCACCTGAAAAATCAGTAGTCCAGCGATGAAAACTGCGGTAGCCCTCAGCGCCGTGTTCACGAACCCGCCTAGAGCCATTCCCAGCAGAATTGCCATCCTTGAAATCGGCGCTACGAGATACACTTCTAGATTTCCAACCTCTTTCTCCCAGTAAAACTGGGCCGACATGTTCCACAGCACGTTGGACCAGAAGGCCATCATGGTTCCACCAATGACAACAAAACCTGCGTATTCAGGAGGCGCTCTGATCATTTTGTATAGAAAAACATATGTACTCAGAGTGATGACCGGGATCACCATTTCTGCTACTAGCCATTCAGGTTCCCGGTTGCCTCCTTTTATTCTCACCCACAGCCGGGCATATGCTGCTTTCAGATTGTGTAATAGCTCCTCATGATTCATGGATGGTGCCCTCTTCTTCCTCAAAACCACGTCCCACCAAACTTATATAGACGTCCTCTAGTGTCGGCTCTGCTTTGTTTGCTGATAATATCTTCAGGTTCTGCTCCTCCAGTTTCGACGTTATGTTGGAGAAGATTCTTTCCTCTGTTAGCATCACCTTGAATGACGTAGTGTCTGTCTGAATGCTCCGTGCTTGCGAGTACCCGATGACCTCTTTCATATTGTCCAAGAAGCTGAAGTCGGCTTGGACAGAGGAAACTTCAACCTTCATTATGACGTTTTCCTCCAGTTTGTGCTTAAGCTGAAGTGGGCTGTCACACGCCAAGATTCTTCCGCGGTCGATGATTGCCACTCGATCGCACATTTCGTCTGCTTCCGCCATATAGTGCGTTGTTAGAAGAACGGTGCCTTCTTTCTCCCTTTTCGCCCAGTCGATAATGTAAGCTCTCAGCTTCTTACTCGTAAGCACGTCTAGGCCCAGAGTGGGTTCGTCTAGAAACAGAATCTTCGGGTTGTTTAGAAGTCCCCTTGCAAGGTTAAGCCTTTGCTTGTAGCCTGTAGAGAGCTTGGACATGCGGGTCTTCGCGTACTCATCAAACTCCAAGTCAGCCATCAACTGCTTAATCTTAGCCTTGGCTGCGGAGGATGACATGCCATACAGTTGTGAGAAGAACCATAGGTTCTCGCTTGCAGAGAGAATCCCATAACCCGGCGTCTCTCCACCAGAAACAAGGCTGATTATCCGTCTGACTCTATGCGCTTCTCTTGAGACGTTGAAACCGCCTACATAGGCTTCGCCGCTTGTAGGAAGCAGGAGTGTCGTCAGAATTTTGAGCAGCGTCGTCTTGCCCGCACCGTTTGGACCTAGAAGACCAAAGATTTCACCTTCGTCGATGTGAATTGAGACCCTGTCAAGGGCCTTCACTGGCTTATCCTGTCCTTTGAAGACGCGGACTATGTCATGGGTCTCAACAATGTGTGGCATAAGGTCACGAGCCGAAACAAAATGCAGAATTACATAATTAAGAATTTCGTCCGCAATCTAGATGGCTTCTAACTGGGTCTGTAGAAATCCTGAAGAGAAGTTTTGAATGAAAAATCACAAGGATATGGAATAGGCTACTGCCTGCAACTAGGAAATGTGTGAACGGGGTTGCCTGAGTACTTTGACGCTTATGCCTAAACGAACTATTCTATGAAATCGTCGAATTTCCAATAATGCTCTTCTTCTTGCATCACTATTTCTTCAAACATGTGGCGGGTCTCTGTATCCCCACGCTTGAATGCTTCTTCAATGATTTTCCGGTACAGCAGTATAGCATCGTTNNAAATCATCAGCGGTCTTGCCGACCTGTGGAAGAGGATCTGGAACAGAGGTGGCCTCTCCTTCAAGCAAGTAAATCCTTTCAGATATCTTCTCAAGATGCTCCATCTCCTGCATGAAGATCTCTTTCAGCAGTTCGCTGACCACCTTGGCCTTATTAGCTTCAGTAATGACCTCGAGTGCAGTGTCTTTTTTTCGCAAGGCTAGCAAGCTGGCTTTTTCGTGCTGATTCGTGTATTGTACTATAGCAGAGATTTCGCTCGCGACAGCCTTGTTTAACATTGCAAAATAATCACCAGTAAATATCTTGCGCCATTCTGACAAAGGTGATTCGGGCCCTTCCGGCTCGTCTTCCATGTTTACGTATTCTTGGAATTTGAATAAGTGTGCCTCTTCCTCTGAATAGATCTTCTCGAACAATTCGCGAGTTTCCCAATCGCCGATTTTTCCGGCAGCCTCAATAATATTGCGATAGAGCACTAGTGCCTCTTCTTCCGCTTTGACACCATTCTTTGCAAATTCACTTAGGGTGTTGCCGATGATAGGCTTATCCGATTTTGTCGTCGCTTCTCCGCCAAGATAGTAAATCCGTTCCATGATGGCAGCAGCATGCTTCATCTCTTGAATGGCGAATTCATTCAAGAATTTCCCCATTGCTTCGTAGGTGGTTTTATCCAAGAGAATGTTCTCAGGAATGACCTTTCGCAGCAACTTTTCCATCTTTGCATGTTGCAACATGTACTGAATCGAAACCTTCAGTTCTCTTGAAACAGCTTGGTTCAACAGGCTAATATAATCAGATGTCACTTGGACGGACACGATTTTTCACATCTCCTTCCAATTATGAAACCAGTGATTAATAACTGTAATGTGTGCGTGAATTTGCAGAGGATAGACAGACCAACGGGTGCATTCATACAGCTTCTACGGTTGAATACTGAAGAGAGCGGAAACAAGGCTTGGAAAAAAGCCTGTATCAGCATGCGACCTCTGAGGCTGCAAGATATATGTACAACACTCAGTATGCCTGTGGTGTGCCGTGATGAAAGG
>JABAOF010026856.1_pt1 | contig 11857 bp, 1 predicted proteins | sample 7062171 | NCBI WGS metagenome assembly JABAOF01 (sample SAMN14538628, study PRJNA623070) | marine sediment metagenome | biome: marine biome [ENVO:00000428]; feature: marine pelagic biome [ENVO:01000023]; material: deep marine sediment [ENVO:00002113] | place: India: Gulf of Khambhat ... | reverse complement strand
TACAGCTATCCCACCATCGCGGCCCTGGCCGACCACCTGGCGGAACCGGCAGGTGCGCAGCAGCAGAAAGAAAAACAGGAGCGGGCGCAGCTGGCCGTTGATCCGCTGGCCATCGTCGGGATGAGCTGCCGTTTTCCGAGCGCGAACAACCCGGACGAATTCTGGAAATTGCTGCGCGATGGCGTCGATACCGTCGGGGATATTCCAGAGGATCGCTGGGACATCCAGCAGTACTACGATCCCGACCCGGAAGCGCGCGGCAAGATGTACACGCGNNTGTCCCCCCGCGAGGCGGAAACGCTGGACCCGCAGCAGCGACTGCTGCTGGAGGTCAGCTGGGAGGCACTCGAAAATGCCGGCCAGTCCCCCCAACGACTCGCCGGGACCGATACGGGCATCTTCGTCGGCATCGCCAATTGCGATTACGGAAGACTGCAAGACCGGGAATTGGGGATCGCAGGCATCGATGCTCACTCCAGTACCGGCACACTCAACAGTGTGGCCGCCGGACGCGTCGCCTATTTTCTGGGATTGCATGGTCCCACCATGGCGGTCGACACCGCCTGTTCTTCCTCGTTGGTCGCGCTCCACCTGGCAGCCGAAAGCCTGCGAAAGGGGGAGTGTCGAGCCGCGTTGGCGGGGGGGGTAAACTTGATTCTGGACCCCGCCTCCAGTGTCGCCCTCTCGGCCGCCCACGCCCTGTCGCCTACCGGGGCCTGCCACACCTTCGATGAAGCCGCAGACGGTTACGTCCGCGGCGAAGGGTGCGCCATGATCGTGCTCAAACGCCTCCCAGATGCACTGGCAGACGGCGACCACATCTGGGGACTCGTCCGCGGATCGTCCGTCAACCATGACGGCCGCAGCAACGGACTCACCGCACCCCATGGACCATCCCAAGAGGCATTAATCCGACAGGCGCTGCAGGCGAGCGGTCTGGAACCAGAACAAGTCACCTACGTCGAGGCCCACGGGACCGGCACCTCGCTGGGCGACCCGATCGAAGTTCAGGCGCTGGCAGAAGTCTTCCAGGCAAAGGACGCGCACCGCGACCGCCTGCCACTGGCCATCGGTTCGGTGAAGACCAATCTGGGGCACCTGGAAGCCGCCGCGGGGATCGCCAGCCTGATCAAGGTCGTTCTGGCGCTGCAGCACAGCGAAATCCCGCCCCACCTGCACCTGCACAACCCCAATCCGCTCATTCCCTGGGAGGAACTCCCCCTGACCGTTCCCACCCAGCGTACCGCCTGGCCGGCCGTCCAGGGCAGGCGGATCGCAGGGGTCAGTTCCTTCGGCTTCAGCGGCACCAACGCCCATGTCATCCTGGAAGAGGCACCCGAACCGACCCGGGGGGATCTCCCCGCGGACCGCCCCCAGCACCTCCTGGTCCTCTCGGCAAAGAACCAGCCTGCCCTGGAGGAACTCGCCAGCCGCTACCACGAATATCTGGCCGATTGTGCCGATCCGCTGGCCGATGTCTGCTTTACCGCCGCCGCAGGCCGCGCCCACTTCCATCACCGCCTGGCGGTCGTGGCCGACGACACGGAAACATGCCGGCAACAACTCGCCGCCACACGACCGCAACAAGCGCTGCGTCAGCAGGATCGCCCCAAGATCGCCTTCTTGTTTACCGGCCAGGGATCGCAATACCTCCAGATGGGACGGTCGCTGTACGAAAGCCAACCTACCTTTCGCCAAGCGCTGGATACCTGCGATCAAATTCTCCGCGATCACCTGCCACAGCCCCTGTTGTCCGTGTTCTACGAAGATGCGGCCGGGGAACAGCAACTGCATCAGACCGCGTTCACTCAGCCGGCCCTGTTCGCGATCGAGTATGCTCTTTATCAATTGTGGACGTCGTGGGGCATCGAACCGGACTTCGTGCTGGGACACAGCGTGGGTGAGTTCGCCGCTGCTTGCGCCGCCGGCGTGTTTTCCTGGGAAGATGGCTTGCAATTGATCGCAGCCCGAGGCCGGTTGATGCAGGACCTGCCGGAGGGCGGCTGCATGTTTGCCGTGGAGGCTGCTGAGCCGCGAGTGCGGGAGGCGCTGGCAGAGTTCCGCGACGTCGTCGCGATTGCCGCCGTCAACGGGCCTCAACAAACCGTGATCTCCGGCCAGCAACATGCCGTGCTGAAGGTGGTCGAACGATTGACCGCCCAAGGCGCCAACGCTCAACAGCTCAGCGTTTCCCACGCTTTTCATTCCCCGTTGATGGAGCCCATGCTGGTCGATTTCGAGCGGGCTTGTCAGCAAGTCACCTTTTCCGCCCCCACGCGAAAAATCGTGACCAATGCCCGGGGACAGCTGGACGACGGGCAAATCGCAACACCCGCTTACTGGTGCCAGCAGATTCGCCAAACCGTACGATTTGCCGACGGCATACGTCAGCTGGCCACGATCGGCGCAGACGTGTTCCTGGAAATCGGCCCCAAACCGGTCCTCGCCGCGCTGGGACCACTCTGCCTGGAAAACAGCGCCACCCAACACGATCTGCTGTGGCTCCCCTCACTGCGGCCCGGCCAGGAGGACTGGTCCCAGCTCCTGCGGACGCTGGCCCAGCTGTACCTGCAGGGTGCGGAAGTTGACTGGAAAGGTTTCGATCACGATTACTCCCGCCGTAAACTGCCCCTCCCCACGTACCCCTTCCAGCGGCAACGCTGCTGGTTTACCGATTCGCTGGCCAAGGACCTCCCGGCGGCAGACCGCCGGCTGGCCGGGACATCGCACCGGGCGGCCGCCACACCGGCCGGGATGGCCGGCATGGAAGATGCATTTTATGAAATCCAGTGGCAGCCAAAGTCGCTGTTCGGCCAACCGACGGTCCGCCACGACGCCGAATACCTGCCCCCGCCCGCTCGGCTGGCCCAGCAAGTCCGGCCGGAAGTCGATCGCTTGCAAAAACAGCTGAACCTGGACCGCTACCGGTTGCTGGAAAGCGAACTGGATCGGTTGAGCGTCGCGTATGTCCATGCCGCCTGCAGACAACTGGGCTGGCAACTCCTGCCTGGCCAGAGTGTCGACTGGCCAACTTTGCTGCGGCAACTGGGTATCGTCGAGACCCAACAGGCACTGTGGGGCCGTATCCTGGAAATGCTGGTCGAAGAAGGGACCTTGCGCGGCGGTGCAGGACACTGGCATGTCGCCGACCACCTCCCACCCGCTGCCGATCCCGTCAGGCTTTCCGCGGAGTTAAGAGAGCGGTTCCCGGAATGTCGAGCCGAGCTGGAATTGTTGCATGAGTGTGGATTTAAACTGGCAGACGTCTTGTGCGGCACCGCCGACCCCTTGCAAGTGCTCTTCCCCGATGGCTCGTCCGCCATGGTCGAAAGCCTGTATGCCGACTCACCGTTTGCCCGCAGTTTGAATGCACTGGTTGAGGAATCGCTGGTCCGCGCCCTGGAGGACAAGCCTCCCCAGCGACCGTTGCGGATCCTGGAAATCGGTGCGGGAACCGGCGGCACCACCGCTCAAATTTTGCCGCGGCTGCCGGCGGATTGCACCGAATATCTGTTCACCGACGTGTCCGAAATTTTCACCCGCCAGGCCCGGCAAAAGTTCCGCAACTTTCCCTTCGTCCGCTATGCGGCCCTGGACATCGAAATCGCTCCCACAGAACAAGGTTTTGCCGCCGAACAGTTCGACGTGATCCTGGCCGCCAACGTGCTGCACGCCACACGGGACCTGCGGCAAGCGATCGATCATGTGCGGCAGCTGCTCGTGCCCCAGGGGATGCTGGTCCTGCTGGAAGGGACCCGGCCGCAGCGCTGGCTGGATTTGATCTTCGGATTAACCGACGGCTGGTGGCGCTTTGAAGACACCGAATTGCGGCCCAACCATCCGTTGATTTCCCCGCCGCAGTGGACCCGTTTGCTGACAAACTCCGGTTTCGAATCGGCCACCGCGCTGCCGGGCCCGCTGCCGCGCAACGGTAACTCGGTCGATCCACCCCAGTCCCTGGTGATGGCCAGGCGGGATCCGCGCAGGGAAATTGCGCCAACGCAAGAAACCACCTCGCTGCGATTGGCCACAAAAGATATCTGGCTGATCTTTGCGGACCAGCAAGGCGTCGGAAAACAGCTGGCGCGGCTACTGGACTACCAGGGCATCCCCAACGTCCTGCTCCGTCATGACCAACGCTTCCGGCAGGTGGACGAACGACAATTTACCATGTCAGCCGAAAGCTCGAAGGACCTGCAGCGCGTCTTGCAAAGCCTGCGGTCCGACGGGCGGACGATCGGCCGCGTCGTCCATCTGTGGAGCCTCGACGCCGCCCCGGCAGAGGACCTTTCCCTGGAGAACCTGCCAGCTGCCGAAATGTTCGGCTGCCGCAGCGCCCTGCATGCAGTGCAGAGCATTGGTCGAGCGGGCTGGTCAGAAAACGCTCGACTGTGGCTGGTCACCCGCGGTGCGCAACCCGTGCTGGCCGGGCAACCTTTGCCCGGGGTGGCACAATCCCCCCTGTGGGGGCTCGGTCGCGTCATCTCCGAAGAATTGCCCGCCGTCTGGGGTGGGCTGCTGGACCTGGATCCGAAGATGTCGGCCAGACAGAGCGCGCTATGCGTGTTGAGGGAAATGGAGAGCAGCGATGATGAGGACCAGGTTGCCTACCGCGATGATCAGCGCTATGCAGCTCGGCTGGTGCCCCGATCCACCGCCGGTCGGCCGCAGCAAAAACTGCGGTGGCGCGGCGATGCCAGCTACCTGATCAGCGGCGGCCTGGGCGATCTGGGCTTGCGGATCGCCCGATGGATGGCCAGCCAGGGCGCGCGGACCCTCATCCTCTTTGGCCGCACTGGCCTGCCACCCCGCAGCCAATGGGACGAACTCGCGGCACAGGACCCGCAACGGGCCGCGCAGATTCAAACCATCCGCCAGCTGGAAGCGGCGGGAACCCAAGTCCGCTGGGCGGCCGTCGATGTGGCCGACCACCACCGCCTCGCCGCCCTCCTGGAACAATGGGAGGCCGAAGGCCTGCCACCGGTGCGGGGTGTGGTCCACGCCGCCGGGATCGCCAACCCGCAGACACTGCTGGAATTGACCGACTCGCAACTGGGGGCCGCCCTGCGGCCGAAAGTCGACGGCAGCTGGGCCCTGCACAATCTGCTCTCCCCCGCTCGACTCGATTTCTTCGTCAACTTTTCCTCCGGCGCCGCCCTGTTGGGATCCCCCCTGCTGGGAAGTTACGCCGCAGCCAACGCGTTCCTCGACGCGCTGGCCCATCATCGCCAGTCGCTGGGCCAGCCCGCGTTGAGCGTCAACTGGGGATTCTGGGACGAAGTCGGCATGGTGGCCCGTTCCCAACGCGAAATGGGACGCGGGTTCGCACCCCAAGGCATGCGGGCGTTCTCGCCCGACCAAGGCCTGGCCTGCCTGGAACAATTGCTGGAAAGCGGGGCCACCCAGGCGGCCGTGATACCCGTCGACTGGCAACAATGGGGCGCAGCCCATCCCCGCGCCATCCACGCTCCCCTCCTCCGCCACTTGACCGACGTCGAAATGGCAACCCCGGCAGGTGCCGCTGCCGATCCCAGCCAGCCAGGACGGAATCGGGACGCCATCCTGGCCGCGCCGCCCGCCGAACGCCAAACGCTGGTACAGGATCTCCTCCGGCACCAATTGTCACGTGTCCTGCGGATACCGGAGGAGGATCTGGAAGTTGGCCAACCCCTCAATAACCTCGGTATCGATTCCCTGATGGCGGTCGAACTGCGCAATCATGTCCAGGCCCGGCTGGGCGTGGTCATCCCCGTCGCGCAACTACTGCAAAATCCCAGTATCGAACAACTGACGCAGACCCTGTTGAAGGAAATGGACGACACCGCAGCGGAAAAGGATTTGCTTAGCGGCCTGGGGAAGGACGAAGCGGCCGGGGAACCAGCCGATGCGCCCGACCAGCAATCGGCCGGCCAGACCCTGGCTCAGCTGGACGGCATGTCGGACGAAGAAGTCGAACAGATGTTAAAGAAACTCATCGATTAGAACGGGAATCTATATGAGCAACACGAGGGAATCGACCGGCAACCTCACGCCGGCCCAAAAACGCGAACTCCTGGCCCGGCTGCTGAAAGAGAAGGCCCAGCAGGAAGTGATCCGCAGTCCCCTCTCCTATGGGCAGCGGTCGCTGTGGTTCCTGTACCAGCTGGACCCGACCAGCGCTGCCTACAACGTCATGTACGCCGCACGGCTTCGAGCGGACTTCGACCGCCAGGCTTTGCAACGCGCATTCCAGGCGCTGGTCAACCGCCATCCAGTCCTTCGTACCACCTACGGCATGCACGAAGGCTCCCTCGTGCAACAGGTCCACGCCTACCACGAACTGCCTTTTCAGGTGGTGGATGCCACCACCTGGGCCTCCGCACGTCTGGAGGAAGAAATCGGGGCGGAATCCGACAAACCGTTCGACCTGGAAGAAGGCCCCGTCATTCGGGTGGTCGTTTTCCAGCGGCCGGCCGGCGAACGGCCGGTGATCCTGTTTGCCGCTCACCATATCGCCCTCGACTTCTGGTCCTTCGATTTGCTGTTCGACGAATTGGAGGCGCTCTACCGCCAGGAAGTCACCGGTACCGAGGCTTCCTTGTGGCCCCAAAAAATACACTACACCGATTACGTTCGCTGGCAGGAAACAATGCTGGCCGACCCGGAGGGACAACGCCACGGGGAGTACTGGCAGGAGCAGTTGAGCGGCGAGTTGCCCAACCTGGATCTGCCTGCCGACCGGCCGCGCCCCCCCATACAAACCTTTCGCGGCAGATCGTACCACTTTCAATTGCCCGACGAACTTTCCCAGAAATTGATCGACCTGGCCCGGCAACAATCGACCACGCTGTTCGCCACCATGCTGGCCGCCTTTCAGCTGCTGCTGTACCGCTACACGGGCCAGCAGGATATCCTCGTCGGTTCCCCCACGGCCGGTCGCAGCCGAGCCGAATGGGAAGATTTGCTGGGCTACTTCTTGAATCCGATCGTGCTGCGAGCTCAGATCAGGCCGGAAGAGTCGTTTCTGGAATTCCTTGACCAGGTGCGCAAGACCGTGATCGACGGCATCGCCCACCAGGATTTTCCGTTTCCACTCCTGGTCGAACGGCTGCAGCCCCCGCGCGACGTCAGCCGCTCGCCTGTCTTTCAGGTCGCCTTCGGCTGGGATAAACCGCGAAGGTTGAGCACCCAGGGGGGGGAGCCGGCGGACGAAGCCCACACGGCCGATCCGGCTGGACTCGGCTTGGAGCCTTTCGCCCTGGGACAACAAGGCGCCGCCTTCGACATGATGCTGATGATGCTGAACATGGGAAACTCCCTGTCCGCCGCCCTGCAATACAACTCCGACCTGTTCGACCAGTCCACCGTGGCTCGCTTCGTCGCCCACTTCCAAACACTGCTTAACAGTATCGTCGCCAATCCCAACCAGGCCCTGGCCGAACTCCCGCTGCTGGACGACGCCGAACGGAAGCTGATGCTGGACGAGTGGAATACGACCGCGCGTGATTATCCGCGCGACCGCTGCCTGCACGAACTTTTCCAGGCGCAGGTATCGCAAAATCCACACGCCGTCGCGGTGACAAGCGGCGACCAGCAGATGACCTACCAACAGCTGGACCAGCGAGCCAACCAGCTGGCACGGCACCTGGCCCAGCTGGGCGCCGGCCCGCAGAACCTGGTGGCAATCTGCATCCCACGGTCGGTCGATATGCTGGTCGGCATCCTGGGCATCCTCAAGTCCGGAGCGGCCTACGTCCCCTTGGCCCCCGACACGCCCCACGACCGCATGACGTTTATGCTGCAGCAGTCCCAGGCACCGGTGCTGCTGACACAAGCCAGCCTGGCCGATGACCTGCCGCCCCACGCCACCCAGCTGGTCCGCATCGATGACGACTGGCCAACGATTGCTCAGCACAGCACCGCAGCACTCGGCCCCACCGCGGAAGCAACGGACCTGGCCTACGTCATCTTTACCTCGGGATCCACGGGCAAACCAAAGGGCGTCCAACTGGAACATCGCAGCGTTGTCAATTTCTTGAATTCGATGCGACACCAGCCAGGCATGGGACCGCAGGACACCCTGTTGGCCGTGACCACGTTGACCTTCGATATCTCGGTCCTCGAATTGTTTTTGCCCCTCAGCGTCGGGGGACAGGTGATCATCGTTGAGGAAAAAGTCGCCTGCGACGGCGGGAAACTGGCGAAACTGCTCAGCCAGTCCCCCGCCACCATCATGCAGGCCACCCCCGCCACCTGGCGGCTGTTGGTCGAAGCCGGCTGGCCCGGCGATCCGCAGCTGAAGGTGCTGTGCGGCGGCGAGGCACTCCCCCGCGACCTGGCCGAACAACTGCTGCAACGGTGTGCCAGCCTCTGGAATATGTACGGGCCCACCGAAACAACCATCTGGTCCGCCGTCGACCGTGTCCAGTCAGGCGATGGGCTCCTGCCGATCGGTCGACCGATCGATAATACACAGATTTATATTCTGGACAGCCGCCTGCAGCCGGTGCCGATCGGCGTGGCCGGCGACCTGTTTATCGGCGGAGATGGACTGGCGCGGGGATATCTGCATCGCCCGCAACTGACGGCCGAACGGTTCGTACCCAATCCGTTCAGCACCCAGGCCGCAACGCGGATGTACAAGACGGGCGACATCGCTCGCTACCGCACAGACGGGAACATCGAATTCCTGGGCCGATCCGATTTCCAGGTCAAAATCCGCGGGTTCCGGATCGAGCTGGGCGAAATCGAGGCCAACCTCAATCAACACCCGGCTGTCGGGCAAGCCGTCGTGATGGCTCGACAAACCGGTCCCCGCGAGGATGACAAACAACTGGTGGCCTACCTGGTCCCGGCGGCCGAAACGCAGCCGAATACGACTCAGCTGCGTGAGCACCTCCGTCAGGAACTACCGGACTACATGCTGCCGGCCACCTTCCTGTGGCTGGACCGCTTCCCGCTGAACCCGGCCGGCAAGATCAACCGCCAGGCCCTGCCGGAACCAGATACCTCCCGCCCGGAACTGGAATCCGCCTACGTCCCGCCCCGTAACGACAACGAACAAACGTTGGCCCAGATCTGGGCCGATGTGCTGGGCCTGGAAAAAGTCGGCGTGCATGACAACTTTTTCGACCTGGGGGGAGCTTCCATCCAAAGCCTGGAGATCGGGGCGATCGCCGAGCGGGAAGGGCTGAAAATCACCCCCACCATGCTGTTCCAGCACCCCACCATTGCCGAACTGGCCGCCGCCGCACCCCAGGTAGCCTCTCCCGCACCGCCAACGGCCACCGAAAGCAAAGGGAACGGCAGCGTCGTCGCCGCCGTCTCTCCAGCGGAACCGACCGCCCCCCAAACGGCCGCTCGGCCCAAACCCAAACGCCGGCGGCGCACGGAAAAGGCCAACACCATCATCGAAAGCCTGGGCGTTTATTTGCCACCCAAGGAAGTCACGACCAAGGAACTGGTCAAGGGCTGCAAACACAAGATGTGGTTTCCGCTGGAACGCATGACCGGCATCCACAGCCGGCGGATGGCCGGGGAGGACGAATTTTCCATCGACCTGGCAATCAAGGCCGTCGACGAATGCTTCCGGCACTCAAAGTACACCGCCGACGACATCGATGTCGTGATCGCCTGCAACATTACGCGGCTGGACAAATTGCGGACGCTGTCGATCGAACCCAATACGTCGTTGCAGCTGAAAAAACATTTCGGCTTCAAGCATGCCCTCGCCTTTGATGTGACCAACGCCTGCACCGGTATGCTGACGGCAGTCCAGGTCGTGGATGCCATGCTGACGACCGGCCTGATCCGTCGCGGGCTGGTGGTCAGCGGCGAGTTCATCTCGGATATCGCACGAACCGCTCAACTGGAAATCGACGGGTTCATGGACCCGCGCATCGCTTGCTTGACTGTCGGGGACGCCGGGGCGGCGGTCCTCCTGGAATCGGCCACCAGCCGTGACGTGGGATTTCACGAATTGGACATGTATTCGCTCTCCAAATACTCCCGCATGTGCATCGGGCGGCTGACCGAGCACCCGCACGGCGGGATCATTATGCACGTGCCGGACCCCATGGAGCACACAGCCGTCGCCGTGCAACATTCCGTCATGCACGCGCAGTACATGTTCGATACCAGCGAATGGTCACCCGAGCAGATGGATCACCTGATCATGCATCAAACCTCCGACCGCTCGTTGCGCGATGCCAAACGAGCGATCAATAAGGCTTTTAAAAAGAAGATCTGCACCGACGCCAACACGATTCATAACATCGCCGAACGTGGGAATACGGCCACCACCACGCACTTCGTGGCCATCTGGGACAACATCCTCAACGGGACCCTGAAATCCCACGAACATGTGCTGCTGGGCATCACCGGTTCCGGCCAGACGATCGGCACCGGTATCTATACCTTTGATGACCTGCCCGAGCGAATCCGTGCCAGCAAGCAGGAAGAGCGGCATCCGCCAAAGGTGCCTGCCGTCACCAGCCAACCGCCACGGCCACGTACCGACCTGCCCAGAATCCAGGTGGCCAGCGTCGGCACCATCCCCCTCAGCCAACAAGCTCCGCGCGATACGACCAAAATGACCGCCATGGCCGCACGGGAGTGCTTGCGAAAATCTTCCTACCAGTGCAGCGACATGGAACTGCTGCTGTTTGCCGGCGTGCTGCGGACCGAATACATCTCCGAACCCGCCATCGCCACGCTGATCGCCCGCGAATTGCACATGAACGACATCATCCAGTCCGAGTACGATCAGAAAACTTTCTGCTTTGACGTCTACAACGCCGCCATGGGATTCCTGCACGCCTGCCAGGTCGCCAGCCAACTCATCCAGGCAGGTACGTTCCGCACGGCCATGATCACTGCCTCCGAAGTGGAAGTGAATGCCGAGTTCTTCGAGGAACGGCTGGGACTGTTCGAAACGGCATCGGCATTCATCTTGGATGAATCGGCGGATGGGAAGACGGGCTTCGGCCAGTTCGTTTTCAAATTCTTCCCCCAATACTTCGAGGCTCGCCAAGCGACCGGATGGTACAAGGACGGGAAACCGTATTGTGGCTGGCACCTCGACGACCGCTTGAACGACATCTACCTCGAATGCATCCCCCCCGCCGTCCAGGAACTGCTCGACCTGGAAGGCCTCGACCTGGCCCAGATCAAGGTTGTCCTGCCGTCTCAATTCTCGTCCGCCTTCAACCTTCAACTGGCCCACACCCTCCAGGTCCCCGCCGATCGGATCGTCGAAGTCGACCACCGTCAGAAAGATTTGTTTACCTCGTCGTTGCCGTACGCCCTCCAGCATGCTCAGCAAAACCAACAGGTCCAACCGGGCGACATCGGCCTGATCATCAACGTCGCCTCCGGTGTCCAGGTAGGCTGCGCCACGTATTACTTTTGAGATCCTCCCAGCAATCTGTGGCAAATCAGGGGGCGGCGGGCAACCGCGTCTTGACGGACAGGTGAGGCCCCTCACGGATCGGGACAACCAAGCCGGGTATGTTCCATTCCCATCGTATCCACACGGATCATCATCCACGGCAGAATGGTGACCCTGTGGCGTCGCGAGCAGCTGTGAATTCCAAGTCTGCGGCATCGACCGCCTGGGTCAGATTCAGCCCTCGGACCTATGCAATCTGAATTGCCCGCCTGATCGCGTGATAATCGCTAACCGACTGCCCCTTATTGGGTTAGAGGCCGCCCGCCGGCTTCCGCCGCATTGCGTGTCCCGTTGTTTGCCCCCGTTGTTTGCCTCCGCTGAAAAACCTCCCGGTCGCCGGCTGGCATTGCGGCGCAGAAGCACCCCGGCTGCTCAAGCCCGACCCCAGGCGGAAACGCCGTCCCTTCGTACCAAGATGGCACTCAGCAG
>JABAOF010019339.1_pt3 | contig 11857 bp, 13 predicted proteins | sample 7062171 | NCBI WGS metagenome assembly JABAOF01 (sample SAMN14538628, study PRJNA623070) | marine sediment metagenome | biome: marine biome [ENVO:00000428]; feature: marine pelagic biome [ENVO:01000023]; material: deep marine sediment [ENVO:00002113] | place: India: Gulf of Khambhat ... | reverse complement strand
AAGCTCAGACTAACCTCGGGCAGAGGAGGCAAAGGCCTTGCAGCCGCAGCCGGTTACCTAGCTTCTAGAGTCGCTGGGGACTGCAGAACCCAAAGAGAAGTCGCTGAAGTCATGGACATAACGGAGGTTACAGTGAGAAACAGATACAAGGAGATGATGCGAAAGTTGTTGATCGTGATCAGCCTGTAACAAGAGTAGAAGACTAAAAGATTAAATTTGAATTCTGCCCGAAATATGGCTTGGAGGCAGCTTTTACCGCTTGGTTTTACAGATGCATTTTTCCTAAATGTTTTCTAACATAAATTATTGGTTTTTATTGGTATCGAAAAAAATTTATATTCTTGTCGAGAAGGCAGTTTATCTATGAATGTTAAAATGAAAAAAAACTGGCGCAAGAGAAGTGAACAAGGCTATTTTGTTAGTGCTCCTAAGGTTTTCGAGTCCACGTTAAAAGATGAAAGTGTTCAAAAATGGATATCGAAATTGAAAGAGAATGTGGGATGGAGGTCAACCATGCCCGGCTTCCTTAGAACTTTGTATAAGTTTAGCAAATATTGCGACAAAAGTCCGAGTAAGTTAGTTGAATCAGCACTTAAAGAACAAATAGCAGAAAGCTCGGAAGAATTAATTCCTGCTAGTTTAGAAATCCGAGAAATTGCAAAGAAGTTTGTGGATGAAATGTTAAATTCTAACAAGCGTGAAAGTGCAAGATACACGAGAGCTTGCTTAACATCCTTTTTTAAAGCAAATGGCGTCTCACTGCATTTAGATCCTATTCCGAAGTTTACAAAGAAAACTAAAGCTATTCCCACCAAAGAACAAGTCTACGCCATGGCTGACTACACCAACTCACTAAGAGACAGGGCTATAATCCTGTGTATGTATCAAAGTGGACTTGGAATTACACCTTTGAGAAATCTTAACTATGAACACATCAAGGAACAGATCAATAAGAACAAGATCCCCATTAGAGTTCATGTTACTTCAGAAATTGCCGAAAAGCCCTTACCTAAAGCCTACTACGCTTTTTTCGGCGCTGAGGCATGCGAAGCCTTGAACACCTATCTGAACGAAAGGAAGAGAAAAATCAAAAAGATAAGAGAACAAGGTAAGAAAGTTAAAAGATTGACGCCAAGCAGCCCATTGTTTGCATCCGAAGGCAGAAACGTACCTTTTGGAGGCAGAATGGCAATCTCAAGCATTTGGCGCGTCATCAAAAACTCAGCTGAGAAAACCGGGTTAAAGAAAGCAAATGTCTGGCCTGGTTGTCTAAGAAAGGCCTTCGAAGCTGAATTAGATCGTTCACAAATCGACCGAGATACAAAACTTTTCTTGATGGGGCATCCTGTACCAGACAAAAAATATAACATCAATGAAGTGGAACGGAAGTATTTACTGTGCAATTTGAGCAGGACAAAACTCGACAAACTTGTGGTCATCAGAGAGTTTGTACGGTCGCTTGGAATAGAAGAACTTGAATCAAAGATAAAACGTGTACAAGCACAGACCCCTGAGATGAGCGAAGAGGACGCTCTAAAGTTTCTGGTACGTACAGAACTTGCGAACGCGCATTAAGATGTCATAATACAAAGTTTATAAGATATGCTGACGATATATACGTAGTTAGCCGTCGAGCATGCTTAAAACAAATTGTGATAAAACAACGAGCGAACATATCAAAACGGTGAAAAAGAGCGGTAAGCGATAAAGTGGTCTCAACGGGCTAGACAAGAGTTTAAGACTTGAGACTGATTAGTCGCTTCAACTCTATGTCGTTTCGTCTCAGAAGGATTAAGGAGATTTGTTGCATAACGGCTAGTTAAGCTTGACTAGATATGGGATTTCGTGAATAACAAAAATGTGGTTAATGGAAGTGCTGGAGTCTGATGAAAACTATTAGAAAGATTCGGGAAGTAGTTACACGTTTTAAACGTCGATGCCAATTAAAAGGCTGGCGAGTTATTGAACGCGAGGACGTAATTAAAAGAAATGAGAGGTTCCATAACATTATGTGGACTCGAAAGATTCATCCTTCTACCTTCAACAGTGTGGCCGCGGATAAAACAACCATAATTCAGGAAGGCGTATCATACCGCCCAATTGACGTGTCATACAACGCATGGATAAGTGCTACGCCACTACCTGCTTCACTAAAGCAGATGATTGCCAAGAACCCTAAATTGCTAAATAGGAATGCCGTCTACGACCTGAGTAAAATTTCCACAAAGGGAACGGCAGAAAAACTGAATAAGACAAGCAGTAAAGTCTTCCAAGAGTTTGAAAGTTTCCTGAAAGACGAATTCCAATTTGAACTTAACCCCATTCAAATACAAGTCAATAAGAGGGATTTTTGATTTGTCTCTTTCTGGACTTCAATTTAAAATGCGCCACAAAATTGTTTCTAAACTTAAGAAGGTTGGAGCCACTTCAAAAGATAAAGCCGTGACAATTGAAGAGGCTCAATTAGACTCGCGAGAACAAAAATGGTTAAATTATTTTGCTGGAGCTTTCCTTGGCAAGATAAAGAAGACACAAGACCACCGATATTACATCTAGAAATGCACATATGTTGCGAAGGACATTAAGTTATGGTTTGCTCACGCGCAAGACTTAGTAACATCCACTCACGGGAATCTATCACAGAAGAATGTAATTTCTTCAGAATGCTTCAAGACGGATTGAAGAAATAAAATGACTAAATAGAATCTTCCCACATCAAAACAACTATGGAATTATATGTTTTTTACAGCAAAACTATTTTCTGTATAATGCTATTTCATCATCAGTAGTGATATAAACTTCGATATTGTTCAATTTCATATTCTTCATCACTTTACCTAGGCCTCTTACCATACCCTTTACTGTTTTCCCCTGTGGAATTCTTACTAGAGCATACTTCAAACCGCTATCGTTAAACTCTTCCACTATTTCTCTTGAAGTGGATTTTGTTCCTTTCTTAGCGCGTATTTTCTTCTTAGGCTTCTTTTCTATCACTCTTAGATATTTAAACTCAGACATATTCCCTCATGTGGTAAGGAGTTAAGTTGTAGTTTAAAATTTATGAATTGAAAGAATTAATTGGCCGTCCAGTTTTTAATGTATATTTTCTAAGTGCCCTCTGAATCTAGCTTCGTCTTCTGTTTCTTTTCTTCTTTTTAATACTAACGGTAAATGACATAGACAAAATTATAAGTTTAAACTTTTTTCGTCTTGTAAATATCCCAGCTGTTCGCTATTTTTTGCATTAGTTCTGGTTGAATGTCGTAGAATGTATCGATCTTTCCCTCTGGGAAGAACATTCTAATAAGGAATGCTCTTTCAAGTCTGTCAAATTTAGACATGCTCACTTCTGGTTTCTTGGGAAGAATGTCTTTGTATTTTTCGTAAAACTTTTCAAGAGTGGGCATAATGCATTCCTCCATTAGCCCTTTATTCGTTATGTTTTCCACATGAGGAAAGCCTATTTGAAAGGAATAGTCTATTACATTCCTTTTGCCAGAAAAGTTACGGATTGTGCTGTCTAAGACTTTCCTATTTGGTATCTCCGTGATGTCATAGGTAGGTGTATATATTTTCGTGTAGTTTATGGTTATCTCCCGCACCACTCCTTCTACNNTGACCATAAACGGCCTCGATATCATGATGTAGAGACCAGCCAAGAAGTTTCCCACAGTCTGCGTAGAAGCGAAACCGATGGCTGCTCCAGTCAAAGCGGAAACGCCAACAAACCACTCAGTAGGCAGTCCGAAAAGGGATAGAAGAGCAACTGCACCAGCGGCAACAATAATAATTCGAGCGATTAATTTGAAAATGTTCTCGACGTGTGGTTCTAACTCTAACCGTTTTGAGTATCTAGCGATTGCCCTACGAACCAGTCTGTCAGTCACAATCACCACAATTACGATAATTAGAGCTGTCGCAATAAGCAGAAGATTTTCTGTTGTTAGGAAATCTGAAAACATGGCTTCATCCAACGCTATGCAGGAATTGAGCTAGTGTTAGCGAAAAAATCTTTCCATTCATCTCCTGTGATAACCTCTTTTAGTGCTTCGCTATAAATTGTAATGAGTAGCGTTTCCCTGTTCACGGTTGCTCCTTTTTTCTCATATTTTTTTCCAACGGAACTCATATGTCTAGCGACTTCCTCCGCCAATGCTTTAAGTTTAGAGGGAGTTATTTGAATGCTTTGCTCCTTGGTTTTCCCAAAAAGCTGGAAAACGCTTAGCATACCCCGTAGTCTTTCAATGTGAGACTGCAAAAAATACTTTTGCAGTTCAGGAGGAGTTCTTTCAAAATCCACTATGAAAAGGTTCGCGGTTGGTTCATAATATTTTTGGAGTATACCATGGGATCCTACCTGAGTGCGTGTGATCTTTATCAATCTTGCTTTAAGCAACTTTTGTAGATGATGCCTTATTGAGGGTTTGGCGAGCATCAGTTTTCCAGCGAGTTGAGTTTGAGTTTGTGGCTCACTTCGCAGTTCACGCAATATTTCTCTACGTACGGGATCAGACAATACTTTGATTTTTGTGGGTTCGTAGATCACTCTGACAACTTTTCTCATAATCTTCATCACGATTGCTTGTTATATAGTAAACTATTTATATTCAGTAGATATATATAAGTAACGTCTTATCGGGAATATAATTAACCCCGAATAGATGAATGATACATTCTATTGTATCAGTAATATACAGTTTATCTTTATGAATGATAGGAGGTGAGACATAATGAGTTCGAAAAAGGAAGAAATCCCAGAAAAGGAAGAACCAGTGAGAAAGATAGGACCTGCTAGTGCAAAACCTGAAGAGAAAAAGATAGAAGAATTTGGAACAGAAATGTATCTTGAATCTGCGAAGGCCGTAAGGCAAGTTGGTGCAAGAGTGGTTCTTGCGCTCCTAGCAGCGATACTGATATGGGCTTTTGGAGAATTAATTTTTCTACCAATCGCGGAAGGAATGACACAAGTATTTCTGGGGTATCCGGTGCACTCGATTATCAGCTTCATAATTGTGATCGCTTTGGCAATTATAATTCTTACAGTCTTTATTGACATTCGCCGACTTACTGGTGGCTTAGGCGGGGTTTTGGCTTATCATTTTGGAAAGGCAAGTGGCGAGGTGAATGTAGAAGCCTACAATAACTACAGAACTGCGCTAGACGGTATTTTATATGTAATGGTAGTATCTTTGGTGTATCTGTTGTTCGCAAACTACCTTGCCAGAATCCACGCAGCTATCCCGGCAATACTTTTAATATTGATAGTGATATGGGCAATCTTTGCTTTATGGAGAAGCACTAGAGCAATCGCTAAAATAATTGGTAAGTACACCTCGAAATGGGCTGATGAACTAGAGAAACGAGTCAAAAAAGCATAGCCCCAAAACATCCCACTTTTTTAAATAAAGTATAACTTCAACAAGGACGTAAAAGAAGTGAAAAGTACAATTAATGAAGAAATAGAAAATCTTAAAGAATGTTTAAGAAAGCATGGTGCAAAAACTGTTCACGATCTCTTAGCAGCTTTTCTAATATGGCTCTTCGGCAACTTAGTCTTCATCCCCCTAGCCAGCTCACTAAACTGGCAAACTAAAGTCTTTTGTTCTTTAATATTCTTCATAGCTTTTACAATCCTCGTTGTGAAGGCTCTTCCGGGCCTAAACAAACTGATTGACACATTTTCTATTTTTCCCGCTAGAAAATATGGCGTAAAAAAGGGATTGAGCTCTGAAGATTCCTCAGTTTTATTTCGATATATCGCGTATATATTTGCCGCAGTGATTCTTTACTTGCTGTATTTTCCATTTCTAACAAACTTTCATCCCTCCATCAACGGGATTGTTTTAATATTGTTGTTGATTTGGATTTTCTTCCTTACACTAAGAATCCTACTCACTTTATCCCAAAAAATACTGGAATGGCTGTATACATAAGCGCGCAACAAAAAAGGATGCATGGTTTAGCAAAGTATCCACTGTGTGCAAAAGCCTTTACGATATGAGTTGAGGCTATATGGCTTAATAAGCCGCTTACGTATGGAAACTAGGGAAAGCTTGATGGAAGAAAAGTTACTTGAAAATTTTCATGACGTGCTTTCATATTTGGCTACTGAAACCTTAAAGGCAAAAAAATGTGGAAAAAATGAAAGAGCGGAAAAACTATCCGTTGCGTTCAAAATTCTGTCCGAAGAATCTGCCAAAATTAAGATTCAAAACAAGAAGAAAAAAGATGAATAGGATGATTCTTTATCTCTTCGCGCACGGATGGAATAAGGGTTTATCTAAATCGTCTTGGTTACGACAAATTGCTTGGAAAAGGGAGAATGGACAATTTGTTTAAATTGTGTTTAACAGAATAGAACGTACAGAGGAGTCGTAGTATGATTTCAAGTACAGTGAAAGATGTTTTTCAAAGGGTTTTGAGAGCGTCCGTGAAGACGACACGCTTTCCAGTTGTCTTTTACTCTTTAAAGAGAAGATGCCGCCAGTTTTGGTTGTTTTGGATAGTAAAGGTGAATATAAGGGTGTAATTGCACGACGATGGATAGTTAGATCGAGGCTTGATCCATCTACTACTAAAGTAGAGACTTTAATGCGTTCAGCTCCCACAATTACGTTAGATGATTCTCTAAGTAAGGTAGCTAGGTTAATGATAGAGACTGAGATCAGGCAACTTCCAGTTTACAGCGGAGAGAAACTCTTAGGCTTTGTTACTGATGAGGATGTTGTTCATGGAGCTGTAATAGAGAAATGGGGGAAAACTAAAGTCGAAGAAGTTATGACCAAGAAAACCTTTGTCGTTGAAGAAGATAAATCTGTAGGAGCTGTTCTGAGCCTCTTTAGGGACCACAGCATTTCGCACGCCCCCGTCGTTAGCAACGGAAAGCTTGTGGGAATGATAAGCATCCACGACGTTATTGAACACATCTTTCAACCGAGACAACGCCAAACAGTTGGCGAGATAGTTGGTGAGAAAATTCCGGTTCTAAGCATTCGAGCGAAGGGTATAATGACAAAACCTGTCATTACCGTTTTACCTGAAACCAAGCTTAGGGATGCTGTGAAGAAAATGCACAAATTCGACACTTCATCATTGGTTGTCGTGAAAAAAAGAAGACCCGTGGGCATTTTGACAAAACGAGATTTTCTTGAGCCAATAGCTCAGATGGAAAGGATGAAACAAAGGATTACTGTACAGTTTTCCATCAAAGATGTAGAAATGGATGAAATTCAACGAGGTTTTATAATGGGCGATTTCGAATCCTTCGCACGCAGGTACAAAGAATCGCTAGAAGCTGGCACACTCTTCGTTTACATGAAAACTCATGGCACAAACTACAAGGGTGATCAACTTGTTCACTGTCGCCTTCAACTGAGAACGAGAAAAGGCTCCTTCTTCAGCTCCAGCGAAGGTTTTGGAGTAGAACAAACCTTTCGCACAGCTTTAGATCGGCTTGAGAGACAAATTCTAAGAAGTCAAGAACTTGAATACGATCCGGAATTCGCTAGGAAGTATTTACGACGGACACGATTTCCCTTAACAGAACTTTAAAGCATATAATCTGTTGTTGCTCATGCAGCTGTTGATTGAAACTCTTCAGTTTTTGTGTTCAGCAACATCGGATTGGACCTTTAATCTTCTCGATTGTGGTGTTCGGGAGGTTTGCTGGGGTAACTGGCTCATATGTAATACTTGTTTCTATCGGAGTTATGTTAACGCTTGCTCTTCGAAAGAAAGTCGATAAGATATCGGGAGTGTTGTTTATCTTCTTATACTTACTTTCTTATTTAACACTATACGCTTAGCTAAAGGTTCCCTAAAGGTGCCATTGACTGATCTAAGAAACTTTTCCAAATTCTAATGTTTTGCCTAAACTTGTGGGCATTTTCTCTGGCAAATTCCGGTGCAATGAATAATAAAGCCCACAATTCACTCTTGTATTGCTTATAGTTCGAAGGATTAAGAACCAACTTGATTAGAGACGTGACTGTCCATCTCACCATGAGAAGTGGTATAAATAAACATCCAGTTTTGGCGTGAGAGTAGACAAAACGAAAAATATCTCGTAGAACATTAATGTATTCGTGTTTTGAGAAACTTTTTCTTTGATGACCGACTATGAAGTCGTTATCTCGAATTACAACCTCGTTTCGATCAAGAAAACTTTTTAGATCCAACGCATACGCGTGGTCTTCCCCCCTCGGAACATAAGGATCGAAGGGAAGAATATGAAATACTTTCTTGCTCAAAATAAGCGCACCTCCTAAAATGTGAGGAGGCATTATTTCGAATCGTTCTTTTCTGACCACGAAACATTTCCTGAGAAACGCATCCATTCCCCGAAGAATTTCAAGGGCTTTCTTTGAAATCCTTTGTTCAGAAGTTTTTGGCTTTTTATATGCTAAGAGATTCTTGTAAAGCCCAGATACGGCAACAATCCTTCTTTGGTCTAATTTTGTTTGTGTTAGTTGAATTTGGCTTCTCAATTTTTCTGGTTGAAGAATTAAGCAATCATCATCTAAGAAAAAAATGCTGTTTGGATTGAAAAATTTCACTGCGCAGTAGATACCTAGATTCCTTGCTGGAGAATAGGGCGCAAACCATAGACCGATGTTGGGCGATCCATGTTTTAATTCGTGCCGTTTAAAGAATCGTTCCACATAACCATCAAATGGGGAACATAACCCCGTACAATTCCTTATGAAATACGTCTCATCGGAAGTCAAATTTGTTTTTGCCAGAGTTTTTTCAACAGTCTTTCCTGCTTCAAGAGAGTTAAGTTGTTTAAATTGTATTGAGAGGGATTGGAGAAACTGTTTAGTTTGGAGAAAATTGCTACGGTTGCTGTCGTCTATTAAGATGAGAGAGAAGTCGTCTAATTTTGCCTTAAGAATTGAATTGATTAGTTGTTTTATCTCTTTAGAGCGGTTTTTAGTTATTATGACGAATGTGACATTCAATGGCGATCATCATTAACTGTAGTCATCTAATTCATATAGTAGTAACTCTATTCACTGCGGCACACTCAACGATATTTTTATGCATTCTGGAAACCTTTGCGGTTATATCCAGTTTTCATTTTTTCGGGTGCACGTGTTTCTTTAATAAAAACGTATAAATCTATTGCTCAAGGAATTTGAAGTGGTCATGTAATAAGATAGTAATAACTTTAATCAAAAATAAGGTAGAGAATTTTGCGGATAGTATATGTTCGTTCCTCTTTGCATACTGGTTCTGGACTAGTAGGTCATATAATGGAAATTGCGAAGAGAATGAAGCGTGCTGGGAATGAGGTTGCAATTGTTTGTCGTGAAACTGAAATTAAGTCGAAGGATCTTCCGATTCATGAATTGAAGTTTGCAGGGGACAGTATATTCTTCTTGCGAAATCTTGTTTTTCCTTTCAGAAGTCTACGTGCATTAGAGAAGTTTGACTTAATACATACTCAGTATCATCCAGACATTTTCGTAGGAAACGCCGCAAACAAGTTTTTGAAAAAACCACACGTGTTTACCTATCATGGCTTTGCTCCAATAAGAGCTTGGCGAAACTATAAGCAAAGACTGAAGATGATAGATCACAGAGTCGGAACTTTTTTAGCTTTTCGTTCAAAAATACATAAAATAATCACTGTGAGTAACTTCTTGAAAGAAGAGTTGATGAGAAGATACTTTGTCAAAAAAGAAAGGATTCAGGTTATCTACAATGGTGTAGATACAAAACGATTTAATCCCAACGTAAATGGAAATAGCATTAGAAGATTTTACAAGTTAGGAAGCGACCCGGTTGTTCTGTATCTTGGCAGGTTGGCCCCTTACAAGGGTGTACAGTTCTTGATTAAGGCGATTCCAAAGATACTAAGAGAATTGCCTGAGACTAAGTTTTTGATAAGTGGCGCCATGCGTCATGACATAGCAGATCTAGAACGACTGCTGAAGAGTTTAAAGGTAGAAAACTCGGTTGTTTTCACCGGATACGTTTCCGATCGAGAAGTTCCTTATCTTTACGCTGCCTGTGACGTTTTTTGTTATCCTAGTCTCTGGGAAGGGTTTGGATTAACACCAACGGAAGCACAAGCTTGTGGAAAGCCAGTAATCGCCTTCAACACTTGCGCCATACCTGAGATTGTGAAAAATGGTCAGACTGGTTTGCTGGTTGAACGAAGAAACGTTAAAGCACTTGCGAAAGCAGTAGTTTCTCTGTTACATAACGAAGAACGCCGCTTCCATATGGGATTAAAAGCGAGGGAGAGAGTGTTAAGGCTTTTTTCTTGGGATAAAGCTGCGGAACAAACAATGCAAGTTTATCGCGAGGTCCTCTCATGAGATGGTTAGCAGTTTTAGATATGGATGGAACCATTTTGGAGCGCCGTACAGTTGATGTTTTATGTGAAAAGTTGAGCCTCACTGAGAGACTGATGGAAATCGATAGAAAATCCAAATATATGGAAGCCTATGAAGTTAGTGCAAAAATTGCAGAGTTGTTTTCTGGTATTAACGCTATTAAAATGGAAGAAATCTTTGACACCATAGCCCTTGTAGAGGGCGCAAGAGAATTTGTTGACTTTCTCAAGTCAAAGAAATTTGTGACCGCCATAGTAACGGATTCTTACGTGTTTCTGGCGTCTAGGCTTGCTCGGAAACTGGGCATAGACGCGGTGAGAGGCAACAAGTTAGAGATCATTAATGGAATTGTAACGGGCAAAGTTAGTATGCCACTTGGATGGAAAGAAGAGAACCAAGAAAACTGTGGGAGAAAAGCCGTTTGCAAACTGCATGCAATGAATGATCTCATCAGAGAATATTCAATACAAGACAATAACACCCTGGCTGTAGGCGACTCCCACAACGACTTCTGCATAATTCAGAAAGCCCGAGTAGGAGTTGCTTTTAGACCCAAAGATAATTCGATAGTAAAAGCGGCGGACTTGGTTGTTCACACAGATTTTCATAACTTAATGAAGCAGTTGAAAGACTTTTTAGATAGGCTGAACAAATAGTTTGAACGATAAAGAATGTTTTCGAAAGGAAGTAAAGTATTAGATTTGGGTGATTATCGAAGGTTCGAATTTGGAGATTGTATAAAAGAGAAATTTAACACTTCTGTNNATAGAAGAAGATACGCTGCACCGAATTTTGGCGCAATGCAGCGAGCTGGTTGATGCCGGTTACTTGGATGAAATAATCGTTATGGGTGCCACACGAAAAGAAAGAGGAGAACCCGATTTCAGTGTCCTCCAAAAGGTCGTGGAAATTGCTTATGAAGAACTCGGACTTTTCAAGGAACAAATCGACTTGCTTAACAAGTACAAAAGCCAAAACGAAAAAGCGAAGAGAGGCCTTATAGATTTCTTCCTGAAAGTGGTTCACCAATTTGACGAAAATTTACAAAAATTGCTTGCAAAATACGGTGTATTTGGCGCCACTGGCTATTTCGGCATACTTCCAGGTAAAGGCTCCGGAATCTGGCTTTCGGTCCCCATTACGCAAGGAGATATAATATGTTTTGTAGACGCAGACATCATTGGCTTCAAAAAAGAATTCGTCACTGGACTTTGTCACCCGATTATTTACTCTTGGAATGTTCAGGAAGCAGCAACAAAATTCGTTAAGGCATATTATAAGAGGGTAACGGTCACTAAAGCAGACCCTCAAGCTACTATTTTCGGAGGCCGTATCTGTCGTCTGCTGGCTGTTCCACTCTTGAAATCTATTGCTGAGACTTTTAATCTATATGTTGGTCTAGAAAGTATGAAATACCCTTTGGCAGGGGAGTTCGCTGTTTCCCGTGACGTAATGGAACAATTGAGTTTTCCTAATACTTATGCGGTAGAGACTTCTTTATTGTTTCAAACATA
>JABAOF010000809.1_pt4 | contig 11862 bp, 8 predicted proteins | sample 7062171 | NCBI WGS metagenome assembly JABAOF01 (sample SAMN14538628, study PRJNA623070) | marine sediment metagenome | biome: marine biome [ENVO:00000428]; feature: marine pelagic biome [ENVO:01000023]; material: deep marine sediment [ENVO:00002113] | place: India: Gulf of Khambhat ... | reverse complement strand
AAAGTATGACTGACATTCCCGAAGAGCCCAAAATCACCTACCAATCCAAAGCCCGTCCCCGACTCAATCGGGGAAGGTCGACCCCTTACCTGTCCACAGTGCCAGGGAAGGATGAGGATCATCTTCCGCCCTCTGAGGAGTGCCTCCCGGAAGACCTCGAACGGCCCAGGGATGTTTGTGTATCCTGATTTCAAAGAACAGAATGGCCTAGGGGCGCAGTCGATCCAGATCTGGGGTTAAAAAATCCAATTTCGTCCCCTATCCCCCCCGCCTCTTTTGTCTTGACGCACAGGCCCGCGCTCCCCTAAAGTCACCAGACCAGACAGCGAGTGCTTATCACTTTAGTCCCCTTGAAAGCAGCGGTCGATACGTCTTCCGTTCCACCTTTTCGAGGTAATCGAGGAGTTCCCTCTCGAGCTCAACCGCCACATGGGGCCTCTCCACTAGGAGGTTTCTCCTCTCCATGGGATCCTCTCGGGTATTGAACAGCTGGAGGAGATCGAGTTCGGCAAGATAGACCAATTTCCACTCCCAATTCCGATATAGGAAGTAACGGCGTTTGAACGATGCTCTTCCGACGATATCTCTCTTGAGATACCGCTCCTGTTCGTTTCTCAGGAGCAGGGGAACAAGGGAAATTCCCATGTGCGTATCGTCGTAAGGAGGGTCGACATCGTACCCTGCCAAATCGACGAGTGTGGGAGCCATATCCGCTGCAACCACCGGGACATCTTCAACCCTTTTGCGGATCCCATGAACGAGCAGGATTAAAGGGGTTCGAATCTCCTCCTCATAGAGGGTGTGACCGTGAAGGCTTGCTCCATGCTCCCAGAACTGTTCTCCATGATCAGAGGTAAGGAGAATGACGGTCCTCTCATAGATTCCCTTTTCTCTGAGCCAGGCGACAAACCTCTCAAAGGCACGGTCAACATAAGAGAGATTGTTATCATAGAGGTCCCTCGGGCTATCTCCAAAATCCAAACCGCCCTCTTTTTTCCATAGATCGTTATGCACATCCATCAGGTGAATGAAGGAGAGAAACCTCTCGCCTTCGGGGAGTTTGTCGATGGCATCTTTGGTCCATCCAAAAACCTCATCAGCCGACACAGACCGCCGATCGGTACTAGGTTCGGACCTACCCAGTTCGATGACAGGGAAGTCAGGGGGGAAAATCGCTCTGGGACCAAACTCTCTCCCCACCATAATCTTTTGAATTCCTTCGGCTTGGGCAAGCTTGAAATAGAGATTCTCTCGGTATATGTCTGGCCCATACAGATTGAAACGGCTCCGTCCACCAACCAGAAAAGGAAAAGCTGAAAAAGAGCCGCCTCCCTGGCTGTAAGCCCGGCGGAAAGAAATAGCATCTTCGAAGGCCCATCGATCCAGAAAAGGGGTGAGGTTGCGACGATAACCAGCCGAGTGGAAGGCGTCTCCTCGGAGCGCATCGACCACGACAACAATTATATTGAAGTCTTTGGGGAGGAGCGACGGGCGGGTTTTTCTCAGAATCCATGGCAGGGGCCACGGTTCTGGATTTCTGTTCATGTCCGGATTCTGTCCCAAGCGGATCCACCGTCCCACGCCCATGGCATTCGACAGCCCTCTCGCATAGGCAGCATCGACTCTGCTGAGCTCGTTGAACTGAAAAACGGCGACTTTTGTCTCTCCATATCGCTCAAGAAGTCCAAAAGGGACAAAACCGGTGAAAAAGAGCATTCCGACCACGATCCAATTTCGTTCCAGCCTCGGATGAATTCTTGAGTCCCCAGAAAACAGCTCTTGTGCAACCAGAACCAGAATACCGGCCGCCACCAGGACTGCTGATTTCAGTATGGCTCCTTTCAAATAGGAGAAGGCTGTAAACCACGGATCGAAGAGATCCCCATAGAGGACGTACAACCCAAGGAAAAGACTCGAAAAAAGGCACGAGAGAAGGAGAATACGCCACGACCACCGGCCATAGGCTTCACGTGTCAGTATCCACGTTAATGGGAAGAGAGGAACGGCTCCCATAGAAAGGGTTATCATTCCGATTTGACTCCTCCTCTCCCCCTGGGGACCATGTGATGCGATTCTTTGAAAAGCCGCAGAGAGCAACAGCCCCCCTCCCCCACACAATAGGATGAAAAGGGGGATAATAGCCGCCTTGAGGTGGAGCCCTTTCAGCTCCCATTCAGTCGCATAGATCAATGATTCCAGCCATATGACACTGTACAGGCCGGATATGGAGAAAAAGGGTAGAAAGAAGAACACGCTCCCATCACCGTGCTGTCGGATTCCCCGGGCAGTCAAAACCCTGAAACCGGTGAGAATCGCCAAGGTCCCGATGCCAAACCACAGCGCTGTGATCCCGGACAATACTGGCGGCAAAACTCGGCTCAATAGGATCTCGGAACCCGTGTCGAGGTGGATGTAGCCCTCCATTCGGTTCCATGACGGATCGAAGTATGCAGTCATACCCCCCAGAAAAAAAAGAAAGAAGAGAAAGAGAAAGGGCTGGCGTTCCGGGAGGCTCAACTGAGCGATGGCGTGGTGAAGTTCCGTTCTTTTCGACCGCCATAGGGTGAGGAGGGCCTGCGCCAGGATCGAGACTTGGAAGAGCACATGCCCCCAGAAAACACCACCCGCCCACCAGCGGAGAAAGCCGGTGGCAAGAACTGCCACCGCAACAGTCTCAGCCCACATCATGATTGTCGTCGCCCGACGATAAGGCAGGCCATCACGTCGAAGTTCAAGACGCTGAACCCAAAAAACTGCCGAGAAAAATGCCAATCCGATCAAAAGGAACACCGGCATGGACGTCCTGGCCCACGAGAAGGCGGGGCTCTCTCCAGTTGAGATTTCCTTGGCCAGGTCGCTATGGATCGCTGCAAAAAGAGAGATAAGGACAAAGGCCAGCACGGCCCCGAAGAGATGGAGCCACGGAAGGATACTCAGAAACCTTGAATAAAGTCTCTCCCTCGTTTCGTGATCTAAAGATTTCACAAACGGACACATAACTCGGCTCATCGATCGGTGTCAATCGATCATTCTGTACTCCTTCCAATAGTCAAACCGGTCCGTCCCACCCCCAAAGGAACTTTATTCCCCTTTTCGCCACATGGGCACCTAAATCGGGAAGTCTGGTCTCCAACCATTAAGATACCATGGTCCCTCGTCCCGATCCCATCCCGAAGCCTTATTCTTCCATCGGACTATCCGTCTCAGGGGGGAGACATGCGGCGCACGGTTCTTCTGGAGCGAACTGGGTGAAAATCAAATCACCGGTGAGATGAAAGGCGATACTGTGGCATCGATGGCATTCCTGGACATCATCTGGGAGGAGGGAAGGCTCCCCTTGGGGCGTGAATCTGGCATAACTCCAGTCGACCGGGTAAAAGACCGAGGACGAACCAGCCTCGGTCGTACCCATTTTAGACATGGCCACAATTTCAACAGGTTTCGCGGTTGGAACCACGGAACCATCGCCGTCGTACGCTTCCAGAATCAGGATAGTCCCAGAAGGCCAAATCCGCATATCCCAGGGAACATCTCGCTTTTCAAAAACCGTCGACCGGACGAGGTCCGCCATCCGAAAGTAGAGACGAGCACTCTGGCTGCTCGAGAACCGTCTCGTCCCTATCACCTCCACGGTCCAACCTTTTTCCGGCTTCCCCGCAGAATCCCGATAATTGGGAAGTTCCAGATTCTGATTCAGATATTGATGGACGGTAGGAATGACAATTGATGGATCCTCCACAAGCCTGAACCCGGGAGGTCGAAGGAACACGGCTGACTCCCCTCCTTCTCCAGGAAGAGCCAATATTCCCGTCAATGATAGGGCGACAATTGCTTTCAGGAAGGCAGAGTGACTCAGATTCAATCCCAGCTCAAAGCGTTTTCAGATAGTCGATAATGGCTAAGACCTCTTCTTCTGTGAGGTTTCTGAATGGCGGCATTTTGACTCCGCCCTTCTGAATCTGATCTTGCACGGTCTCTTCACTCGTTGGCCTACCACTTCCGGGAAGCTGTGGATTCTTGAAAAGGTCCTTCAATCCCGGCCCCACTTTGGCATCAGTCCGATCACTGAAGTGGCAAACGGCACAGTTTGCCGCAAAAAGGTCCTGACCCTGTGGAGAGGACTTCTCATTTCTGAGCTTCGTAAAGATCCATTCTCCAGATCGGTCTGGAAGATCAAAGGTGCCTTTTAGCATGACCGTGCTATCTTCGCAATCCAAACGGAGTTTTGCCTCTCCTTTTTTCCCTTCGAAACGAAAACCCATGGTGACCTGATCTTCTTTCTGGACCAGCCGATCGATGACAATCTCACCCTCGAGCTGCTCTCCCTCCAACTGTCCTGGTGACACGAGTGCAAACCGGTATACTTTTCCAAAATTGGATTTCCAAATGCCGGTGGCCTCGCACTTCAGAACTTCCGCATAAAGAACGGGTGCACTAAAAACCGATCGATTGAGGCCGTCGTAAATCGGACCGTTACTGCATTGATGGTCCGCGACGACGAATAGCCAGTCTTTGAGCTCTTCCTCATCAAAAGGTGCGGGAATAAACGGGGAGACGTATTCACCCGAGGGGAAATTGGCCTTTTTGTCTTGCAGATCTCCAGCTGGGGGAAGCATTCTGTAACTCTTGAAGCGTTTTGTGTCGATCGCCAGCATTTGGGGTCCGAGATTGCCGTCCCCATCATCGACTCGCATTGTTATCCGGATCACCTGATCAGACACTTTCTTGAAACGGATGTCGGAAATCTTGGGGTCATCAGCCGCCTCGCCGTCAAGAGGTAGAATGACTGGTATTTCGTTATCCAGACCCTCCTTGATTTGAATCTGAAGGGGGAAGTAAAGGTACCCCTCACTATACACGTGCAGGCCCCAGGGGCCGCTTGATGATAGAGGAATCTTGAATGTGCCGTCCGAAAGAATCTTCCCGCCTGCGACGAAGACATTGTTGTGGAGTTCCCCTTTTTCCAGGGCCACGGCACCGCTGGTGACAACCTTTCCGTCTGAGGTGATCACCTTTCCTGACAAGTAAGTCTCAGACCCCGCGTCAGCGTGGACAAAGAGTAAACAAGCGATCAAAATCAGGACGCAAGCGGAAATCCTGATTTTCTTTGGGTGGAGAACTCCCATGCCATTTTCCTTCCCTGCTTTTATCGCATATCGTTTTTTAGAGTTTTATACTAGCATGGGGGAGAGTAAAAAGTCTATAATTGGAGGGTCCGTCACCTCGACGACGCAACGACAAATCCGTCATGATGACTCCCATGTTTCTCTCAAGTGAATGTGATCGTTGGATCTATTTTTGGGGGAACCTATGGAGATTCTGACTTATCTTCTTATCGCCGTCTACCTCTTCGCCCTGATCTCCCTCTTTGCTTATGGCGTCAACTGTTATGTCTTACTGGTTGTCCACCGATTCTATCGAAACAGGGCGAGACAAAATGAACGGAGACGAAGGGACCTCTTCCTCGAAGAGACAACCCGAAATGGGCTTCCCAGAATCACGATCCAACTGCCCCTTTTCAACGAGAGGTATGTTGTCAAAAGGCTCTTGAGAGGGGTGACAGGAGTTTCCTACCCAAAAGAACTCCTCGAGATTCAGGTCTTGGATGACTCAACAGATGACACCGTTGAGATTGTCCGGAAGACAGTCGCAGCCTATCGAAGGCAGGGTTTTGACATCGTCCATCTCCATCGGACAAAGCGTGAGGGGTACAAGGCCGGAGCCCTTGAGTCAGGCCTGGTTCAAGCAAAGGGTGAGTTTATCGCCATTTTCGATGCCGACTTTATCCCACCCCCCGATTTTCTAGAAGCTACGCTGCCCCATTTTACGGACCCTCAAGTCGGCATGGTTCAAGCCAGATGGGGCCACATTAATCGTGACTACTCTCTCCTCACGCGAGTTCAATCGATGGGTATTGACGGTCATTTCGGTGTCGAACAGCCGGCCAGGTCATGGGGTGGACTGTTTATGAATTTCAATGGAACTGCCGGCCTCTGGCGAAGAAAGACCATTGAGGATGCAGGAGGGTGGGAGCATGATACCCTGACCGAAGATATGGACCTCAGCTATAGAGCCCAGCTCAAGGGATGGAAGCTGGAGTTTTCGCCCAGTCTGGTCTGCCCTGCAGAACTGCCAGTCCAGATCCATGCTTTCAAGGCGCAACAACATCGCTGGGCTAAAGGTTCTATCCAAACGGCCCGAAAGTTACTCGGCCGGATTCTCCGTGCGAGGATTCCCTTATTCGTTAAGCTCGAGGCTGTTCTCCATCTGACTCACTACCTGGTCCATCCCCTCATGCTTATCGTGGTCCTCACCTCCCTGCCTATGCTGTTCACACAGTGGTTCTACGCGAGCCTCTCCTATCCCATCATGTTTTTCACGCTCATCACCCTTGCAACCTGCGGTCCCTCCTCACTCTACTGCTATTCCCAGCGTATTCTCTATCGAGATTGGCTAAGAAACATCAGATACCTCCCCCTGTTGGTTTGTCTTGGGACTGGGATTGCGGTCAGCAATACGAAAGCAATTCTCGAGGCTTTTGGACGACGAACGGGAACATTTATCAGAACACCGAAGTACGATATCTGGTCCCGGGCCGACAACTGGAGAAAAAAGATCTACCGATCACCAGAGAGTCTCCTATCGATAGTCGAATTCCTCATGGGGTGCTATGCCCTCGTTGCTCTCATTCTATTTGTCGCTTTGAGGAAATATTTTATCAGCCCCTTTCTGGTGATCTACACCTTGGGCTTTTTTTCTGTCTTCTCGCTGTCCATCTTCCATTCCATGGCAGGAAAAAGAAAGGCGTCTAAGGATGGTCACTAGACGAACCCTGTCGATACTCTGTCTCGGTATCATGGGGCTTCCCATTTATGGGCTAAACTTCAGGCTTTACGAGATCCTCCAGAAGAGAGGCCTCGTCGGTCCAGAGACCGGCACGTTCACCCTTTTTCTGTACCAGTACGTGCCCCTTGCAATCCTGTATCTCGTCGGAATTGTGATCCTTTTCAAGCACGATCGTGAGAACAAGGTGAATTCACAGGTTTTGTATGTCATTCTTCTATTCGGCCTGATCTACAGAATCTTCCTCCTTCCTTCCCAGCCAGTCCTGTCGAGCGACATGTATCGATATCTCTGGGACGGCAGGGTCCAGGCCCATGGTACCAACCCGTATCGGTATCCCCCGAATGACGAGGCACTCAAGGACCTGAGAGATAATACCGTCTACCCTCATATCAACCGGAAAGGTTCTCGCACCATCTATCCGGCAGGGGCTCAGGCCATTTTTTATCTCCTCCACAGGCTGGGAGTAAGACATGTCACGCCATTCAAAGCGTTCACAGTATTATGTGATATGGGCTCTATTCTGCTTTTGGTTGTCATCCTGAAAAACCTCGGACTGAAAAGAGAAAGGGTGCTGGTCTACGCCTGGAACCCTCTGGTCATCTATGAGATCGGCAACAACGGACATCTCGACGCTTTTGTTGTCCTCTTTGTACTGTTGGCTATCTTTTTCCTGGTCACAGAACGGCCCAATGCAACGGTAAGCAGTCTCGCGGTGGCAACATCCCTCAAACTATATCCCCTCATTATTCTCCCTGCCCTCCTGAGGCAGAAAAAGGTTCAGAAGGTGTTTCTCTTCGGTGCGATCGTCCTCCTATTCTACTTGCCATACTTCTCTGTGGGGGGAAAGGTTCTGGGCTTTCTTCCGGAGTACCTCACAAATCCCCATGAGACCTTCAATCTAGGCCTCAAGTCATATCTACTGGCAATCCCTTCATTTTTGGGCCATTGGATGGTCACAATTGCTTTCGCCATTGCCCTGGTTGTTGCAGCAGCGGTCGTATGGATCAAGAAGAAAGAAGACGCATTCGATGGGATTCGATTCGCCTACTTTCTGGCAGGTCTGCAGATTGTCCTCGTATCCGCTTCCTTTCACCCCTGGTATCTCATATGGATTATTCCGTTTCTTTCCTTTTACCCTTCTCCGGCATGGCTTTATTTTTCTCTGATGGTTCCCTTCTCCTATTTGAAATACCAATCGCCTGACGGGATTCTTCCTGAATGGGTGAGACATATGGAGTACATACCATTCTTCCTATTGCTCGCCGTGGAATACTTTATGTTCCGGAAGTCTTTCAGAAGCTTTTTTCCCTTGAGGCTTCCGGGTGAAGAAGGCCACAAAACGACGATGAGTGCTTAACATCTCGCTGTGAGAAGAAAATCGGGTATCGTGATCCGGTAGTTTTCGGGTCTGGAGGGTGTTCCGGGCTTCGGGCTTCCTTGTTCGAAGTCTTCCATCCGGGATGATCACGACATCGACCCAGTCACGGCCTATGACAAAGGAGTCTTTCACCTGTGAGAGTATCCGTTGTCGTACCAGCTCTGGATGAGGAGGAGGCAATCGGTAAGGTTGTGAGGGGCATCCCCTCCGATTCAGTCGATGAGGTGATCGTGGTAGACAATGGATCTGCTGATTCCACAGCAACTCGAGCAGAGCAGGCAGGGGCTATCGTTGTCAAAGAGCCAATGAGAGGATACGGAGCGGCATGTCGGGCGGGACTTATGGCCACAAAGAAAACGGATGTCATTGTTTTCTTGGACGGAGACAGAAGCGATGATCCAAAGGACCTACCACGCCTCCTGGCACCTATCGAAAAGGGGGAAGCGGATTTTGTCCTCGGTTCGAGGCTCGCCGGTTCACAGGAGGTCGGTGCCATGTCTTATCACGCTCGGTTGGGAAATTGGTTTATCGCCAGACTCATGAACCGCGTCTATGGGTTGAATATCACGGACATTGGTTCCTTTAGAGCCATACGGAGAGATCTTTTGCTGTCTCTCGGAATGAAAGAAGTGACCTTCGGTTGGCCTGTGGAGATGCTGGTGAAAGCGGCCAAACGAGGCGCTAAGGTAATGGAGGTACCGATCAACTACCGGAAACGGATTGGAGAATCAAAGGTAACTGGCACAGTCAAAGGATCGCTTCTGGCTGCATATTACATGCTGTGGATTCCTCTTCGATACACCATTAAGGAGTAGGACTAGAAATCCTGAGTCCTACACAATGGATTTTTGAGGTTGTGACGGCGTGTCGTTCACGTTTTTTTGGCGTACACCGTGGTTCCTCGCTCCGACGCCCTCACGATGACCTAAACGGGGCTCGCGGGGTGGGGAACCTTTGACCCTTCCCCGTTCGCTATCCCACGATAAGTGCGCCACCGCTCCCGCAGACGTCGCTTTGGGAGAACGATGTCCTCCAGGAACGGGGGAGGCTGCAAGCACAGAGGATGAGAAAAATTGCCGAGAGCACCTCTTCTTTTTGACAGAAATGTAGCGCAATGGCTTGAGTATTCAAAAAGCCAGAAGGGCCGACTTCGCCAAGAGCTCATTTGGTGCAATCTCAAACGTCACCTGACATCGAGACGGGACGCCTTGAGGGTCCTCGATGTTGGATGTGGCTTGGGCGAAATGGCATCCTTACTATTTGGGAAAGCCAGTTCTCTCGTCCTTCTCGATTTTTCCGAAAAAATGCTGGAGACGGCAAGGCAGCGGCTTGTGGAAAATCACCCCGATCTCAATATCGATTTCATCACCTTTATCCATGGTCGCGTGGAAGACCTCGACGATTGCCTCCCGAGAGGGCTCTTCGATGTCATCCTCTGTCACACGCTGGTAGAGTACGTCAATAATCCCCGAGGGGTGGTGACTTCCCTCGCTCAACGGCTTGCACAGGGGGGCATCCTCTCCCTAGTGGTGGTCAATTCCTTGAGCGAAGTTCTCAAGCTGGCGATTGTCAAGAATGACCTGGCAGGAGCCCGTCAGGCACTTCAAAAAAGGGATTTTCACGCGTCCCTTTTCGAAGGGGTGCGAAAGCGCACTTTTTCCCTCGAGACTCTTGAAGAATTGGTCCATGGGCTGAATCTTGAGGTTTCGGGCCGCTATGGAATCCGCGTATTCACCGATTATTTGCCCCATCAAATGGCCAGCGCTCCCGAAAACTACCGCCTCCTCTTCGATCTGGAAAAAGAAGCGTCGAGGTTGTTACCATATCTTAATGTTAGCCGGTACCTTCACCTGATCTGCAAGAGTAGGACTGACTGAAAGGAACAAGGCATGGGTATCTCTGTTGGATTAGGCCTCACCAACGATTGCGATCTTAGCTGCCCTCATTGCTACCGGCCACAAGGGCGGATCTACAACCTGACCCTTCAGGATGTAAAGTCAATCTGCGAATGCCTGGAGGTAGACTCTGTGGGCCTGGGAACAGGGGAAAACGGCCTGAACCCTGAGTATTTTCAGATTCTTGAATACTTAAGAAATCGAGACATCCCGATCACCCTGGCCTCGAATGGGTATACCATCGAGAACACCCCAGAGGAGATTCTCCGGACATTTGGAGACGTCGAGTTTTCTATCGATTTCCCTACCGAGGAGGAACAGGATGCCTTTCGGGGAATTGGAAACTGGGCGCGAATACTTCGTAATATCGAACGGTGCAAGAAGCTCGGATTGGAGGCCTCGATTCTTGCGGTTCTCATGAGTCTCAATTATCGACAGCTCGGGCAACTGGCCAAGGTGGCCGCTTCATTTGACTGTAACCTTCGGGTGAATGTTTTTCAGCCTGTTCAAAACCAAACCTATCTACTCACGTACGATCAATATTGGGAGGCCTTCCAGATCCTCTTCGATGAGGCAACTTTAATAAGCTGCACAGAACCTCTGGTCAACACATTCTCAGGGCTCAATAGCCTCCACGGATCTCCATGTGGTCGAAAAAGCATTCGTATCACGCCTCTCAAACAGGTCTTGCCATGCGTCTACTGGTCAGACAAGAAGATCGACGTGAAAGACCTGATGAGACTCGGAGAGAATGTATGGGAGACTCCGTCCTTTCGCAAGGCCAGAGAGGTTCCTGAACCCTGCATGGTGTGCGAACACCTCGATAACTGTCGAGGCGGTTGTCGGAGTCGGAATCTCATCCTCGGAAAGGATGCCGAGCCTGACAACTACTGCCCCATCTGCCGCGGAGACTCAAAAAGGCTCAACCCTTCCGTGGCTCCGGATAGGAAGCTACTGAGGGCCAAAAGTATCTGTACCACGATTGTCAGGGGATGAGAGCGTCCAAGACGCCTTCACCGTCTCTGAATAGGCAACGATGTCAGGGTGCTTACAAATCAGAATATCAGAGGAGGCCGAAACAAATCCAATATTCACATGTGGTGGGTTCAGATCATCAATTCTCCCAGTGCAATCGTTCTAGGACGACTCGACCCGCTCGGTTATGTTTGTACCGTCTTGAATTCTGAGTTTTTGTCAACCCCATTTGCTTCGTCCTCCGGGTTTCGGATTCTGCCGGTTTTCGACAGCGATTTCATTTTCCTTGACCACCGGCCTAAATCGGGATTCGGCTCGAAGGAGAGGACAGGTGGCAGGTAGGGAAACCTCGAAAATACCGTTACCTCAATCCCTCTATCTCGAGGTTACCAATCGGTGCAATCTCGATTGCCTGACGTGCCTCCGGTTTCGGGGGATGGAGGAGAAACCTCGCGACCTCTCACTCGTAGAGATAAAACACATTGTCAATCAGATTCCGTCATTGAATCGTGCTGCCTTGCACGGTATCGGCGAACCCTTGTTGAACAGGGAATTGGTCGATATCATAACCTACCTAAAGAACCGGAAGGTCCATGTCTTTTTCAACTCGAACGCCCTTCTCCTGAACACTCATTGGGCAGACCGGCTTGTTTCGAGTGGACTCGACGAATTTCGAGTGTCACTGGACGGAGCGAGTGAGGCTGCGTATTCCAAGGTACGTGGCTCCTCCAATTTCGTAACCGTCGTCAAAAACATCGAGGCCCTTGC
>JABAOF010001820.1_pt1 | contig 11868 bp, 6 predicted proteins | sample 7062171 | NCBI WGS metagenome assembly JABAOF01 (sample SAMN14538628, study PRJNA623070) | marine sediment metagenome | biome: marine biome [ENVO:00000428]; feature: marine pelagic biome [ENVO:01000023]; material: deep marine sediment [ENVO:00002113] | place: India: Gulf of Khambhat ... | reverse complement strand
GCGGTGGAGCAAATCGCAAAAAAGTCGCCCCAGTTCGGATTGCAGGCTGGCAACTCGCCTGCATGAAGTCGGAATCGCTAGTAATCGCGTATCAGCTATGACGCGGTGAATGTGTTCCTGAGCCTTGTACACACCGCCCGTCAAGTGATGGGAGTTGGGAGTACCCGAAGTCGGGTTGCTAACCCTTCGGGGAAGCGCCTGCCGACGGTAAGCCCGATGACTGGCACTAAGTCGTAACAAGGTAGCCGTAGGGGAACCTGCGGCTGGATCACCTCCTTTCTAAAGGATATCAGTAAATGTCAGGCCTTTCGCTGCAGGCTTAACTGTTCTTGATATAAAAACGCTCCGCGGTTCTCACGGAGCGTTTTTTTATTTGAAATTTTTGAGTTTTGAATCTTCGACATTATTTAGTATTTCGAGCTTAGTATTTCGAATTTCCGGCCCTTGGCCGATGTCAGGCATTTTCGCTGCCTTGCCCTAAGCTTAGTCGAAGGGAGGCTTAACTGATCCTTGGATATAAAAGCCCGATCTTCGGATCGGGCTTTCTTTTTTCAATTAAAGCCTGGAAATGGAATATTGAAATCGTGGAATAATGGAATATTGAACCACACCAGAACTAAAATTCACCTGGTGGATACCTGGTGGTTATCGACACCTTTTTAGTCGCCTTTTGATAAACGGCATCATTGGAAGGCACGGTGAAGCCCTATCCTGCTTCTAGTCAAGAAACATGGCTTTCCGACCTAACGAGAACTAATTCAGCCAGAGTATACACGAATGTTGATCCTGTCTTGTAGCATGCAGTGAACCAAATATCTGCGAAAGAACTTGATCCGATGGGCTGAAAAGACTATAATTGGCACGTAACCTTAGTCATCAAGCTCCTGCGTGATATCTCGCTTTTTCCTCTCCCTCCGCAGCGCAGGAGCTTTATCTAATAGGAGTCGCAATTTCGCTGAAGAACAACGTCACCTCGACTTCACAACGGTCGTTCAATGTCGGGGGAATTGTAATGGGCGGATATTGGCTTTTACCGGTATAATGAATGGTTAATCAAACGAGAAAAAAGATTCAGAAGTGTATTGAAGGGAGGATTAACGATGAAAGTGTACCTATTTTCACTGCCTGTGATTTGTCTTAGCTTGGGATGCACAGGCTCCTATAGTGTGGGAGTCAACGCATATTCATCGACAGGTCAAACCTTACAAATCCCACATGGTTCATCGATTTCTGTAGTCACAGATAGTAATGTCCCGAATCCAATTCTCGAAAAAGAAGTCGCGATGAAAATTGAAAAGCTCTTAACCAAAAAAGGATACAGCATTGAAACAGACAAAGTGGACTATTATCTTATCTTTGATTATGGGATTGATTGGGATCGGACCGTGACTGATACCATACCAATCTATCACCCAAGTACTTACGGTGAATATCCCTTTCCACCTGTTCGTTGGCACGCCTATGCCACCTATGTGCCTTATTCTGCGACTATTTATACTCGGTGGCTTATATTAAGACTGATAGGTGGCGAAGACTACAGAATTTCACAGAAGGCTGAGCCTTTGTGGATAGGCGAAATTACAAGCTCTGGACCAAGTGCTGATCTGAGAGAGCTAATCAACTATATGTTAACTGCCGCTTTCGAACACTTCGGGGAAGATACTGGTAAAAGGGTGAATGAGGTTATCTTGAAGGACGACGAAAGAGGCAAGCTACTTATGGAGCGTTAGAATAACCAAAAACCACTTTTTCTCCCTCACTCGACCTGCCAGCGGTCATAGGCGTCAGACTGCCTGCTTGTGCCAATCAAATTCAGCAACAATAGGCGTATGGTCGCTTGGCCGTTCAGCAGCGCGCGGTTCTTTGTCGATGTAGCAGGCCATACTCCTTTGCGCCAGAGGAGCCGTAGCCATTATGTGGTCTATTCGCCAGCCCAGATTACGCTTGAAAGAGCCTCTCAACCTGTAATCCCAGAATGTATACTCACCTGCCTCTCTGCAGTGTTTTCTAAATACATCAACAAATCCCCAATTTAGGACTTCATCCAACGCTCTATGTACCTCCGGATGAAAACACACATGCCCCAGCAGTGTGTCCGGGTCGTATACGTCCAAGGGCTTCGGCGCAATGTTGAAGTCACCCATCCAGAGTACTGCATCTGTAGGATGGAAATTCCGCTGAAAATATTCTAGAAGGCGACCGAACCATTTAAGCTTATATTGGAATTTCTCAGAATCGGGCACATGGCCCTGCGGGATATACGTATTGACTATGACAATGCCATTGACCTCTGCCCTGATTAGGCGCGTCTCATCTTTTGGCTCATCACGGAAACCAAAAACAACATGCTCAATCGGATGCTTACTCAATATAGCCACGCCGTTGTAACTTTTTTGGCCTTTGAAAACGTAGTTATATCCGATATTGTCAAGAACATCTGTGGGGAAATCGACGTCCTGTACCTTCGTTTCCTGCACGCACAGGACATCCACCTGATGATCGGTTAGCCACCTAAGCACTATAGGTAAGCGGGCACGCAATGAGTTCACATTATAGCTGGCTACTTTCACTTCCACCACCTCGTAAGCCCAGACTCTCAAGGGCTATATCCATCGCTCAAGAACAAGCATTTTGGTTCGCATATACACAGTCATCTCCATGCTGATCCCCTTGAGCTTTCATAATATTACCTGGGGCTCTGCAGTTTTCCACAAATATTTGCTATGAGAGACAACCGCAGATATCTTCCTCCTGATTGCCTCGGCCGGAAAACTCACAACACCCAGCCCTCTAATTTGCCAACGGCCGCTCTGTTTTGGGGCAATGATACGATAAAAGATAAAACACAAGCCTTACAGTTATCAGGAACATTTGCTACTATGGTAGATGCAGAACCTTGACTGGCCTTTGAGTATTCCAAACAGGCAATATCAGTCGTTCGGTTCAATGAGAGTTCCGACGAATTTGAAGTGTTCGGCGCCGGAAGGAAGGTTGAATATTGTTGAAGAAGCAAAAAAGGGGCCGATTTTCCGGCTCTACTTTTTGCCATAGATCCATGAACAAAATCAAGGACATTGACTCGGGTAGAATAGTTGGCATAAAGCTCGATATCGGATTCTCGACACATGAATCATATCGTGAACTGTACGGCAATCATAACATACCCGAGTATTTAGCAGAACTAGGCGTCACAACCGTAGAAACACCGATAGGATTGGAAACCGATGGAGAAGCGTTGAAGCAGCATGTTGTTTGTTGCTGCAATGCGGGATTGAAGATATCGCTCCACGCGTATTCAGAAAGCACTGCTTCAAACCCGGCGTTCTTTTCACTGGCGGAAGACAATGCGTGTCGGTTGTTCCATCAGCACCTGCTGTCTCTCGCGGCCGAAGTATCCTGTCTGCAACACTCACCAACTGTCGTCAATATTCACCCGGCCGCTGGCAGCTCGGACGATTCCCGGCCTGATCTGGTTGATCGGTCAGCCTCCTTCTTTTCATGGGCGCATGAGTGGTGCTATCGGAACGCACCTGAAGTCCATCTTGTCGCAGAATTACAGATCAGCCCCGATCCGGAGGAACCCATCCAGCGAATCGGCGACACCTACGATGAGCTACTGGAGGTCGTCACCCGAGCTCAAATCCAAGCATGTTGGGATTTCGGGCACGCATACTTGAATGAGCGACGGTACGGTGTTCAACTCTATCCACCAGAAGAATTCCTGCTGCGCGTTGGGCATGTTCACTGCCATGACGTTTATGGTGATGATCACCACCCATTAGTGTATAACACTGTTCCTTGGAAGAAGTTTATCGAGCTACTGATCTACAGCGGCTTCGATGGCAGTGTTATCCTTGAGGTTCCCCCCTCGAATTTCCTCAGTGCCGGTGGAATTCGAAGCTTGACCTACTCACTCAAGGCCCTCGAAACCCAGATAAAGCAATGCAAAGGCAGTCAAGAGTAACGGCACCAGATCATTGACACTACTGCCGTTTCCTCTGCAAGCAATCCCTAAACGATAGCCAGTCCCAACAGTCCACCTCTACCCGCGACTACCGACCCTCGATTTGCATTGAAGACCTACAGCCATAGTACTGGACTTGACGACGGTCGTTGTATATAATCCGCATATAGTGATTCGAGAATAACATAAAAATTGACCCAAGGCAGATTAGGTAGGGTCAAAACGAGCGGCAACAAAGAGTTATCATCTTTCATTACGTGCGAAATATTATGAAGAATCATAGGAAGAGCAAGATCAAGAAGCTTCGGAAAAGTGGCTTTCGAGCTCGCATGAGGAGCAAAACTGGGCGAAAAATACTCAGCAAGAGGCGTTGACCCACAGCCGTTGGCCTAAACGCCGGAACGAATGAGTAATTCTTGATATTTGCCCGGCACATCCGGCAAATTCACAACACCCAGTCCTCTTACCTCATCAATGGTCTTTCCATGCCGGATTGGTGGTACTGGAAATCTACTGTAATTACAGGTGCATTAGGCCGATATAGATTTGCGCGCACATAGTGTTATGAAGATAGAACTATCGTAATGAAAATAGATCTGCACTACGGAAAAGGTCTTGTGCCACTGCAAATTCCTGGAGCCAACGTGGGTGAAATTGTTCGCCCCTGTCAGGATCAAGGAAAAGCAGATAGCCGGACGATACTACAAGAAGCTGTGGCAGCGGAAGAAGCTGATAAATTTCAAGATGGAATTGCCGGTAAGTGCCTATCTGTGCTGGTTGATGATGGAACCCGTGACGAGCCCTTTGATGATATTTTCGGACAGGTCTTTGGTATATTCCGAAAGAGCTCAAGGGTACGGTTCTTGATCTGCACCGGAACACACAATCCCGAGACTCCCGAAAATGATAGAATCCAGGGACAAATAGCCAAAGCTGCCAACCAAGCAGGTATTGGACATTTCGAAATACATATCCACGACTGCGAGCACGAAACGTTTAAGAAAGCTGGCGAGACATCATACGGTACAGAGGTCTTTTTCAATGCCTTAGTTGCCGATGCAGACGTTTTTGTTGTGTTGTCAGACGTAAAAGTCCATTATTTTGCAGGATATTCCAATCCGGTTAAGAACTTTATGCCTGGGATATGTTCATATGAAACAACTGAGCAAAATCACAGTTTGGCGCTGGACGAGAGAGCAACGTTCGGCGTCCATCCATGGCACCGAGATGGGAATAGAAGAAACAATCCAGTTGCTCAGGATCAGCTCGAAGGTATGAAGTTGATTGTAGGAAACCGGCCGGTCTATGCGCTTGTGACAATTAGCACGTCGGGACGTTTGCATTGGGCTCGTTTTGGACCTGTTGATAAAGTTAGCAGCAAGGCCTTTAGTATGACGGATAAGCGGAATACTCATATGGTTATGCCAGTTGAGCGACTTATCGTTTCACCTGGTGGATTGCCAAATGACACAAACCTTTACATTGCCCAACGAGCTTTGGAGCTGACGAAAAGTGCTGTGGCAGAGGGTGGTGAGATACTATTCTTGGCAGAGTGTCCAGACGGTATTGGAGATGAGCGTACGCTTGGGGGCTTTTACAATCGTTTGACAGCTCCCATTGATGAAATACTTAGATCAACCGAGAGTCAGTATGTGTTGTATAGCCACAAGCCATACAAGCTTGCTCGAATGATACAGCGCCTACGGCGAATCTGGATTTATTCAGAGATACCTGACAAGCTTATCGAAGCAGCGCATTTGCATCCCACCCATGAGCCGCAGGCGGTTGTGGATGATTGGCTTACTGAACAACCGGATGCTAAGACTACAGTAGTAGATGGCGCCAATAAGATCGCCCTATATCCCCTCAATAGCTGAAAATCACTTTAGCGAAAAGCTGATTCTTCTTCGTCTCCGAAAAGATCCACGCCTCCCAGCCCCTCGTCTTGCCGACAGTCGTTACATATCGGAGCAACGGTAAACGCCCCTTATTCACGCGTCCGCACCTACAACCAGTGTACAACTATACAACCCCTTATCTCGAAATTTGAAAAATTCTCGACTCAAATTTTAGACTTGACAGGCCTGGCTTCATAGAGGATTCAATGGCCAGCGCGATCTCCTGCGCAATATTGGAGCATTCTTCACCAGATCTGACCAATAGAGTATACACGAATGTTGATCCGGTCTTGTGGCATGTGGTGGGCCAGATATCTGTGAAAGAACTTGATCCAATGGGCTGAAACGACTATAATTGACATGTAACCTTAGCCATCATGCTCCTGCGTGATATCTCGCTTTTTCCTCTCCCTCCGCAGCGCAGGGGCTTTTCTATTTGTGAGTAACTGAAAAAGAGTATTTCTGAAAAACCCAGTTTGTGTGCGGTGAAGGTGAGAAAGGGTGACATTTCTATACTGAAAAGCAACCACAAATTGATACGAGAGTTGAAAATAGGCAAAGTAACTTTAAGAATAATCAAACAAGACTCTTGACAACCGTGCAGAAACTATCATAATAGATTTATATCGAAGATTAGAAATATTTTTTCTAAGGCAAATGAAAAGGATGGCAGGGTGATAAGAACGCTATTCTTGATTTCCTTGACATTTTCCCTAACCAGACAAGAGTGCCGATTTTCCAAGCCAAGAAAGGATGGGAAGTCTCGGCTTAATGTAGTAAACCACGTACAAATTATCTATGGAGATCAAAATGATACGAAACTTTTTGTTTGGGCTGTTCTTGGTTATCCTGCTTGCTCCTTCGGTGGGAGCAGATGAAGAAGCCGAGAAGAAAGAAAAAACGAAATTCAGCACCGGAACCTTCAGCGGAATCTCATTGCGAAATATCGGTCCAGCCCTGATGTCAGGGCGGATTGCCGACGTCGCCATTGATCCAGAGCAACTCAACACCTGGTACGTCGCGGTGGGTTCCGGCAATATATGGAAGACTGTCAATGCTGGCACGACTTGGACTCCCATTTTTGACAAATACGGTTCCTATTCCATCGGTTGTGTGGCGATCGATCCTTCCAACCACGACATCATTTGGGTTGGCACCGGTGAAAATGTTGGAGGACGGCATGTCGGTTATGGCGATGGTGTATATAAAAGTCTGGATGGCGGCAAGAGCTTCAAAAACATGGGGCTTAAGGATAGCGAGCACATCGCCAAAGTCCTCGTGGATCCCCGCAATTCCGACACTGTTTATGTCGCGTCCCAAGGGCCGCTTTGGTCTTCCGGCGGAGATCGTGGGCTCTACAAAACTACGGATGGCGGCAAGACTTGGGAGCAGATTCTCTCTAAGGGACCCTACACCGGCGTGACCGATGTGGTGTTTGATCCCCGCAATCCGGATATCCTATACGCTGCCACCCATCAACGTCATCGCACCGTCTGGGCATTGGTCAACGGCGGGCCGGAAACAGGAATATTCAAATCCATTGATGGAGGCCAAAATTGGAAGGAGTTGAAAAGCGGTTTGCCCGATGACGATAAGGGTAAAATTGCTCTGGCTGTTTCACCAATGAAACCCGAGGTGGTTTATGCCTCTATTGAACTGGCTGGGCGTAAGGGCGGCTTCTGGCGCTCGGAAAACGGCGGGGAAAGCTGGAGCAAGATGAGCGATTACATCAGCGGCGGCACGGGGCCGCACTACTACCAGGAAATCTATTGTGATCCGCATCGCTTCGATGTGGTCTATCAGGCGAATGTTCGGTTAGGACGCACCGAAGATGGCGGCAAGACTTGGGAGACCGTCGAAAGCCGCTGGAAACACGTGGACAATCACGTCGTGGTTTTTCATCCGAATGATCCTGACTTTTTGTTGGTCGGTTGTGACGGCGGGCTCTATCGGTCTTTCGATCGTGGGGAAACATTCGAATATTTCCCTAATCTTGCTTTAACCCAGTTCTACAAAGTAGATGTTGATTATGATGAACCATTCTACCATTTGGTGGGCGGTACCCAAGACAACAACACCCAGTATGGCCCGAGTCGCACGGGAAACAATTCCGGCATTCGTAACAGTGACTGGCAAACGATCATCGGCGGCGATGGGCATGACTGCGCCATTGATCCCGAAAATCCGAGTATCATCTATGGCGAATCCCAGAAGGGATACTTAAGACGCTTTGACCGGCGCACCGGTGAGGCAATCGATATTCGCCCGCGTCCGGAGAAAGGCGAGGAAGACCTGCGGTTCAACTGGGACTCACCTATTCTTATCAGCCCTCATTCCCACAAGCGTCTTTACTACGGCTCCAAGAAACTCCACCGCAGTGACGACCGAGGTGATTCCTGGACCACTATCAGCCCCGATCTCTCCCGCAACCGGGATCGTTACAAATTGAAACACATGGACCGGGTTTGGAGCATAGACGCCGTTTACGATACAGGCGCCATGTCACAATATGGCAATATCACCTCCATCTCCGAATCTCCTTTGCAGGAAGGCCTCATTTACGTCGGGACGGATGATGGTCTCATTCAGGTGACTGAGGATGGGGGCCAGACCTGGCGAAAAGTGGAACGGATTTACGGCATCCCGGAAGAGGCATTCGTCAATGACATCAAGGCGGATCGCCATGATGTGAACACAGTATATGCTGTATTTGACCATCATAAAACGGGAGACTTCAAACCTTACCTGATGAGGAGTAATGATCGCGGTAAAAACTGGCATTCTATCACGGGTGATTTGCCTGAACGACAAATCCTCTGGCGGTTTGCTCAGGATCATGTGAAGCCTGATCTCTATTTTCTTGGAGCCGAATTCGGTCTTTATTTCAGTCTCGATGCCGGAAGCAAATGGATCCAGCTCAAAGGAAATGTTCCCACGATCTCCTTTCGAGATATCGAGATTCAGCGCCGGGAAAATGATCTGGTTGGTGCCTCTTTTGGGCGCAGCTTCTTTGTGCTGGATGACTATTCCTTCTTGCGCGAGATTAGTGAGGAGATGCTGAATGAAAGCGAGTTTATCTTGTTCCCCGTCCGGAGAGCCTTGCTGTATGTGCCGGCCCGAGTACTCGGGAGTGAAAAAGGAAGCCAAGGGGATGGGTTTTTCACCGCGCCCAATCCCCCGTTCGGCGCAGTCTTTACCTACTATCTCAAAGACTCGTTTAAGACGCTTAAGGAATCCCGCCGTGAAAAAGAAGGCAAGATAAAGAAGCAGGGTGGTGACAACGTGTACCCCGGATGGGATGTACTGAATGAGGAAGAACGTGAAGAAAGTCCGGTTATCACCTTTGTTATCAAGGACATGGAAAATATTGTTGTGAATCGTGTCACCGGACCGACCTCCGCTGGTTTCCATCGCGTGAACTGGAACTTGCGTTATTCAGCCCTATCATCCACCGGTGGCAGCGGACCTTTTGTCACTCCGGGGAAATACACAATAAATGCCGAAAAACGCATCCGGGACGAGGTTACGCCTCTTGGGAGCCCACAGACGGTTGAAGTATTTCCTATACTCACTCCCTCCATGCCTGCCCAAGACTGTGAAGCGGTTCTCCAATTCTATATGACCGCCGGCGAACTCCAACGGGCCATTCGTGGCGCCAACGGAAAAGCAGTCGAAGTCTTAAGCCAATTAGTCGAAATCAAAAAGGCACTAAACCAATCGGGCAAAGGCACTGCTCAACTGCTTGAAGAAGCCAGAGGGTTGGAATTGGAGTTGAAGGACATCCGCGAATTACTGGTCGGCAACACCACTAAGTCGCGATACAACGAACCAGACCGCCTCTCCATTATGAGTCGGGTCAATTCAGCGATGAATGCCATGGGTTCAACCTATGGTCCAACAAAAACGCATCGGCGAGATTATGAGATCGCGCAAGAAGAATTCGAGACTGTCCTTGGCCAATTGAAAGAATTGATCGAAGTGGACTTCGTGAATCTGCAGAAAAAGCTGGAAGCGGCCGGTTTGCCGTGGACGTCCGGCCGGCCAATTCCGAAATTGAAGAAGTAAGCCGAGTCCCTACTGAATCAAAGTCTATTGTACGTAAGCCAGGGTCATCTTACATGGCTGAAATTCTAGGGAGGGACAATGAGACTTCATTGGAAATTCGGCTCTTTTGCAAAGGCACGATATCGGCTTGACAGGCGCACATCTGTTCAATTATGCTCTGACCCTGCTGGCGCATGTCAAATATCTTGTTCGACGAGTCTTCAATGCTTAGTATAATTTGAGAATGACGCAAAAAAAACAAACCAAAAAGGCATTCACACTTATCGAGCTTTTAGCAGTAATAAGTATTATTACCATACTCACGGGAATTCTGCTACCGGCCTTAAGTAGTGTCAGGAAGTACGCTCGTTCGGCAGTCTGCCTGGCAAATGTTAGACGTTTAGCATTGGCTGGTGTGATGTATGCACAGGCAAACGGAGCATTTCCTCCCCACAGAATGAAAAAAAGGTGCTTTTCTGATCCACATAATTTTGTGAATAAATACGGCAGGGAACGACCCCGTTGGCAATGGTTCTTCGACCAGGGAGTAGGGCCGGTAATTGACCCTTCCCCCTGGGTAGAGAAAAAAGGTGATATTTTCACTGATGATGACACTTTAATGATGACCAATGATTACTTTATATGTCCTTCGTTTCGTCATTATGAATACAGTGTCTATGACATTCGCAATGGCTCATATGGCTATAATTATCAATATCTTGGTAATGCCCGAGACAGACCCGATTTGGGAAAATATCAAAATTTCCCTGTGATGGAATCAGCAATTAAAATACCGTCGGCTACCATTATTGTAGGTGACGGGCGGGGCAGTGAGCATCCCCATGGCCCACATTCATATAAACTTGATCCACCTAAAATAGCTTTAAGTACCGGCGCGATATATTTTGGCAACTGGAAACAACCAACAATTGAGGAACAACATTGCCCTGCTGAAGCTCGTCATAATCATAAGGCGAATGTCTCATTTCTCGATGGGCATGCAAAGAGTATCACCCTCGAAGAACTGGGCTATGTTGTCGATGAAAATGGACTTGTTATTGCCAACCATCCTGGTGGGGACAATCGCCTTTTTAGCGGCACCGGTCAGGACGATTCCTGTTACAAAAAGTGACTTCATTACTTTACCAAAAACCGATTATGGCTTTCTATGAATTGCAAACTAACGAGTCGTGTTGATACGTATTGCGCGTAGGGTACAAAAATTCGTATATGGGTACAGTCGTAGCAAATAGACAGCGAGTGCAAACGTTTTCAAAGTAGATGATCTGAGAGGATGTTTTGATCAGATGGCAGCAAAACCACTCTGTGTGCTGGTTCTCAATTCTAAACCGAAAAGCCATAACATGATTGATATTTATTTCAAGATGGTCTTTTACTTCATAAAAGGCTTATACAGCGAGTCATATAACCGGAAGATGTTGTTTAGTTTTTGATATGAGTCTATAATAATTTGAGTATTGCTATGTTACCTTCAACTATTGTGGAAGTTGTGGAAAACGGAAGCTGTTGAGCGGTAACAACACACCATTAAAATGGCCCCATTTTCACGCGTCGGCACCTACAATCCGAAAGCCTGTTATGTGCCAATTTCGCAAAAATAGCTTCCTCATAAGTGACTTAACGACAGCTGGTTATAAAAAGTGAAAATTTAGTCACGGAAACTATGTAAGCCAGGCCTCCAGCCGGTTATTAAAAGTTTGTCGGCCATAATGACGGGCGAGCCGATTCCTGAAAACATGCTGGCATGATAATGATATCCCCCAAGACGAGAGCGTCGATTCTGTGAGCGCAAAGTGTCTGTGACAAATTTATGTTGATTTGTGGGCCACCAAAGATACAATGATTGTGTTGCAGTTCTTCATATAAGGGAAGACTGATTATGAATCAGCACAGAAGAGGATTCACGTTGATAGAGTTGCTGGTGGTCATCGCTATTATTGC
>JABAOF010053106.1_pt2 | contig 11872 bp, 11 predicted proteins | sample 7062171 | NCBI WGS metagenome assembly JABAOF01 (sample SAMN14538628, study PRJNA623070) | marine sediment metagenome | biome: marine biome [ENVO:00000428]; feature: marine pelagic biome [ENVO:01000023]; material: deep marine sediment [ENVO:00002113] | place: India: Gulf of Khambhat ... | reverse complement strand
CTCCTATTAAGGCTGCTAAATCTAGCCGTCCAAAAAAAATGTATACCAGGATCATTGTTGTCAAAGTCGCAAGAATCCGGAAGGTAATGGACTTGGCCACACTCCTCATATTGGTCTCTAATTCGTGCATATAAATCCCCCTCACATGTAGCCTAGTGAGCGTAATTTTTGCATCATATACGCTCTTTCTTTGTCTTGGGCTCTGCCACTCCTCTCAGCTATCTTGGTGACCTTCAACNNTCTCACATCCTATGCTTCTGTATCTCTTTCCGTTTTTGGCAAAATATAGATTTACAATTGGTATGTTTTCCCTCTGGACATAGCGCCAAACATCCAGTTCAGTCCAGTGTAGCATTGGATGCACTCTTATATGCTGTTCTCCTTCCTGCTTTGACTTATACTGATCCCAGAGCTCAGGAGGTTGGTTCTTATAGTCCCACTGGAATTCTCTATCCCTTGGGGAAAATACCCTCTCCTTTGCTCTTATTCCATGTTCATCCCTTCTAATGCCCAAAAGAAGTGCTTTGAAGCCATATTTATCAATTGTCTGCTTTAATGCCTCGGTCTTCAATTGTGTACAGCAATCCAACTTTCCGGTGTCAGGATTCATACCCTTTGCCAATGCATCCTCATTTTGACCTATTATAAGGCGAAAGTTCCATTCCTTTGACCATTTGTCCCTGAAGTCGTATATTTCCTTGAATTTGAAGCTCGTGTCTATGTGAACTGCGGGGAAGGGCACATGGCCATAAAATGCCTTTCTTACCAGCCACATGAGGGCTGTAGAATCCTTTCCAATGCTCCACAATATTGCGATATCTTTGAACTGTTTGTATGCTTCTCTGATGATGAATATACTCTTGCTTTCCAGTTGATCGAGGTGGTCCATATTATCACCTTCAGTCGAGGTACCCAAGAGCTCTCAACCTCTCCTTAACTTTCTCCTCCTCTTCCCTGCTGAACGGCTTTTGTTTTTCCTCTTCTTCCAAACTGGCTAGAACTTCGCGTAGAACATACGTCACATAATCGGAAACAGAAGTAAAGCCTGTTCCTTCGATTCTCCCCTTTATCTTTTGGATTAAAGGTGTGGGTATGGATACAGTCGTGTATTTTCCTGCTTTTTTATCCTCTTTTTTTCGCATACAACCACCATTCTTAATTATATATAATTGTAATACATTATTATATATTAAGTTTTCTGTATTATTATCTAAACGAAAAATTTGAAAGTGTTTTATCTCCTGTCGAGATTGTTATGTTGTAGCATCCCATTTATCTTCTCTTGACAGGATGGTTTTATTAAAATAAGGGTTTCAAAAGGTTCCTATATAACCTAAAATTATAAATAGGCATAAAAAATATTATAATTATCTAACCCAGAAGGAAAACATTAGGATGGATATTTCTAATATTATCAACCATGCGAGAGATTAGAAAATGAAACTTAAACAATTACAGAGAAATTGGGATGAATTCGGAAAAAATGATCCGTTTTGGGCAATATTGACTGATCCAGAAAAAAAAGGAAATAAATGGGAAATAAAAGATTTCTTTGAAACTGGAAAGCAAGAGATAAATTCTGTAATGAAGCATATCGATTCTTTAAAAATCAATTTAAACCATAAGATAGCGCTCGATTTTGGGTGTGGAGCTGGAAGAGTAACTCAAGCTCTTGCTGATCACTTCGATAGAGTTTATGGGGTTGATATCGCTCCATCTATGATTGATTTGGCCAATAATTATAATCGCTTCGATGGATGTAAATATTTTTTAAATGAAACTGATGATCTTAAATTATTCAATGATAATGAATTTGATTTTATTTATACGAATATCACCCTTCAACATATGGAACCAAGGTATTTTAAAAAATATTTAAAAGAATTTTTACGAGTGCTTGCTCCAAAAAACTCTTTATTGGTATTTGAATTGCCTTATGAACAAATTAAAACACTAAGACAGGTAATCAAACATCTCACTCCAAATTTGCTATTAAGTAAATATCGTAACATAAGATATGGTAATTTAACAAGAATGGAAAAATATGGGGAAAAGAAAGAAACCGTCATAAAGTTTCTTAAAAAAAATGATGCAAGGGTTGTAGATATAAAAGAAATAAAGGAAAGTAGGAGGGAAAGATGGATAAGCTTTCAGTATTATGTTAATAAATAAATGGTTTAAAGGGTTATTAAAATGCTGAGCAGTCTTATAGAAAAATTAAAGGGATTTCTACAAGCTCTTAATTATTAATATTCTTGAATAATAGCAGGAAAAAGATTAATAAATACAATCACGATAAGATGCGCGATACCGATGAATGATGAAGAGGGGAATATTAGCTATTCCATTGTTATTCCGGTGTTCAACGAAGAAGGTAATATTCATCCCTTGTATCGTGAATTAAGGCCTGTAATGGATGGACTTGGTAAAAAATATGAGATCCTCTTTATAGATGATGGTAGCACTGATCGTACCTACGGAGCGATAAAAAATATTCATAATGGTGACAATAATGTTAAGGCTATAAGGCTTAGGAAGAATTTTGGGCAAACTGCAGCAATTAGTGCGGGTTTCGACCATTCTAGGGGGAAGGTAATAATCACGATGGATGNNATGGATGGTGATCTGCAGAACCACCCTGGCGACATACCAAAATTATTGGCAAAGATAGATGAAGGCTATGATGTTGTGAGCGGATGGAGACATCATAGGCAGGATCCTAAATTCAGCAAGAAATTGCCTTCTAGGCTTTCGAATAGGTTGGCAAGAAGGCTGACAAAATTGGATTTACACGATTTTGGGTGTACATTAAAAGCATATAGAAAGGAAGCTGTTAAGGATATCGAGCTCTATGGAGAGATGCATAGGTACATCCCAGCTGTAACAGCATGGCAAGGTTATTCTGTAGCAGAGGTTAAAGTTGAGCATCGACCTCGAGAACACGGAAAAACAAAATATGGAAAAGGCAGATTGCTTAGAGGTTTTCTTGATTTAATAAATATCAGATTCTGGTCGAAGTATTCCACTAGGCCACTACATTTTTTCGGTTGGTTGGGAGTGGTGTCATTTATCATCGGTTTTCTAATAGGTTTATATAAGTTGATTTTGAGATTTGCTTTCAATGACCCACTTGAAGCTGGTCCATTGCTGATATTTGCTGTAATGTTGGTTATACTTGGGATACAACTCATTATGTTTGGCTTCTTGGGCGAGATAATGATCAGGACCTATTACCAAGGTAAAAGAAAAATTTACAAAGTTAAGGAAGTTTTAGAGGATTAAGATGAAAATCCTAATATTAAATTACGAATTCCCACCATTAGGGGGAGGAGGTGGGATAGCTTGTTTTCATTTAGCAAGGGAGCTAGCAAAAAAGGATCAAATAGATTGGCTTACCATGGGATTCAAGAGATGGCCAAAGTATGAATTAGTAGAGGGAATACACGTCAGTCGAGCGCTTGTTTTTGGGAGAAGAGATCTAAGCTCAGGTACCTATTTATCTATGTTGTTGTTTCTTATTCCGGGTCTAATAAAAGGTTTAAATCTTTGTAGAAAAAAAGAATATGATTTAATCTGGTCGTGGTTTGCTATTCCATCAGGCATTGTAGGTGTAATAATCTCCAAAATATTCTATATTCCTCACGTTTTGACTATTATCGGAGGCGATATCTACGACCCTAGTAAGAAATGGTCTCCACACAAGGTTTGGATAATGAGAAAAATTAATGAGATCGTCATTAATAATTCTAAAATAATTACATCCATCTCTAACGATGTTAAAGAGAAGGCATTATGCTATTATAGGGTTGGTGTACCGATTGAAGTAATTCCTCTCGGTTTCGTAAAACCTACTTTTAATATCGTTAAAAAAGAAGAATTGACGCCTTCAGGTGAGGACATTCATTTGATATCGATTGGAAGGCTTGTTAAAAGGAAAGGATATGAATATGCAGTTAAAGCAATGAGCAAATTAGCCAGCCGAAATGTAAACTATTTGATTATTGGAGATGGGCCTGAAAAGGAGTCCCTCGAAAAATTGATCGATGGCTTAGGTTTAGTTCAAAGAGTCAAATTGTTGGGTTTTGTATCTGAAGAAGAGAAATATCAGTATCTTTCTAATTCAGATATTTACATACTCTCCTCTTTGCATGAAGGATTTGGTATATGTTTATTAGAAGCTATGTATTGTGGTTTAGCTATAGTTTCAACTGAAAAAGGCGGCCAAACTGATTTTTTGAATAACGGACGAAATGCATTTTTAGTACCAATAAAAGATGATAAGTCTTTGGCGGAAAAAATCGATGAGCTGGTTGAAAATGAAGAAAAACGTCTAGAATTGTCTGGAATCAATAAAGAAGATGTTAAAAAATATTATATTGAAAAGATTGTGCAACTTTATGAAGAAACCTTTAAAGATACAATTCATATGGTTAAGTAATTATGTAAAAATAAATAAAATATGCTCTGTTAAAAATTAATTGAATATGATACAACAGAGTATACAATTTTTAATTGAATTAGATTATGGAAGTAATTTGAAACATTTAAAATTAACTTAAACATCCATTAAAAGCTGAATAGATCAAAGGGTTTGTGAGAATATTTTTTAAGAGAGTTTTATCATTTTTATTTTTTTGCACTTAAGTAAAGCATAATAGATAACCTTTTAAATAGGGGTATTTCCTCCATGAAATGGTCTATTCTGTCATAGAGAGGAATTAATGATCTAGGCATGGGTGGTGTATAGATAAAGTAAGATGTTGTAATATCTTTCAAATGATTTTTTTTAGCCCATTCTTCAAAATTACTTAATGTCATCATTAACACATTTCTTTCTATTGGATCAGTTAAGGCATGAAATAGGTTTTTTGGGAAGATTCTGTTTGGTTCCATTAGCACGAGTCTCCTATCAGGTTTAACGACGCGGGTCATCTCTTCTACTGCCATCTCCGGGTTTGATGTGTGATGGAGTGAGCCTGAACAATAAACTGCATCGAAGGAGTTATCCTTAAACGGTAAATATTCGGCATTGCAAACAATAAACTCAATCCTCTTAACGTCCCCTAATCTTTCAAATGCCTGGTCTATCATACCTCTAGAAACATCTACACCGGTAAAATGAAGATCCAATTTTCGAGTAAGCCATTTCGCATGAATCCCCGTTCCAACGCCAATCTCTAGGACTTTATCTTCTGATTTTAGCTGCAGTAGTTCAAAAATCTTTTCTATTTTCTTAAAGTGATTTCGATTTTCCCTTTTAAATAGATGAGATTCATCGAAAACATCAGCATGTTCATCATAGTAATCTATATTTTTTCTAGAATGGAGGTTGGCCATTCCTAAACCACTCCTCTTTATGTTTCTCATATCGAATTATTCATTATTTTAATAGATATGAATACGATTTATAAATATTTTCTATTATTATTCAAATAATTGAGAATGTACACAAAAAGATTGATAATAAATTGAAAAAGGTAATATAATATAAGTTAATAAACATTTGAAATAATTGATGAAACCTCTAAGAACAAGCATTTAACCTTTAATAGACAGACCGTATTTTATAAGAATTAATATTGTCTAATGGTTTTAGATCTTATATATGTGCACTTTGGAAATATAGAAATTAAGATTATCGCTTTCCTTTCCTCTGCGAATTCCACAAGAGACCATATTTTAAAGAACCCCCTATTCCCAATATGAATATATAAATTAAGGCAACAATATGAATGCCGAAACTAGCAACGATTGCAACAGATTCAGTAATACTAAAAGCCATAAAAAAGATGGTAAGCGTTGCCTCTGTGGTTCCAAATCCCCCAGCGCCATAAAACGGTAATAATGGTAACAAAGCTATTAGGGAAACAATGACTATAATTTCAAAAAATTCTAATTCTATCTGAAAGGCCTTTGTATATAAAAAAAACAATAGGGACAATGTCATCCATATAAAAATTGAAAGAATGACCGTTTTCAACATAATCCTTCGAGATTTAATGATTTTAAAACTTAAAATGGTATCCTCAATAATTTTAATAATTAGGTTAGTTGTTTTGAAACGATGCATTTTCAATTTTATTGCCAACTTATTAACTGCCCTTTTGAAAGTATCGCCAAAATAAAGGAGTCCACAGAGCAAGATAACCAATGCAATTAAGCAAATCGCAATAACCCAAAATACACTGAGGATAATTCCTGGTAATTTCCTTAAGAAAAGCACGGAAACGAGAAAAAAACTGGCAATAATAATAAAATCGAACATTCGAGCTATAGCCAAGGTCGTTATTCGTTCTTCAAGAGGGATATTATGTTCTTTTAAGAGATATATATATGACAACTCTCCGGTTCGAGCAGGCAAAATCATATTAATCATATTATGTACGCAAACGATAAGAAAAAGGGCTTTTATGCCGATTTTTTTACCTAGTAAAAAATAAAATCTTATCGATCTAAATATGTAACTAAAAATATATATGAAAAATCCCAGAATTAGGTAAAGGGGATTTACCTTCGAAAATACCGTCTTGATATCGTCGATAGTGATTTTTGTTAGTAAAAACCACATAAGAAATATGCTAATTATGAGTATAATAGATATTTTAAACGCATTCTTCCATTTATTGGAAGTTCTGACATTATTATCATGTGACATTTTGATTTTACCTGCCTTTAGATGAATATTTTGATATTTATAAGTCTTTGTAGAGTTTGATAGGAGGTGTGAAATTAGAAAATATCACCCAAATCCTGAAAAAACCATCTAACGATCGATTTATCGATCAAGATACTTGACAGTTATCGGTGATACGCTCATTAAAGATGGTAGATTTCATAGGAAATTTAAAATGCTGAGAGATAATTACGATTGAGGAAATAATCAATATATATCTTTGGTGAAGGGAATGCTCGCAAATAAAAATATATTTTCAAAGTTTCTTAAAAAATTGGAGGACCTACAAAACAAAATCTCTCTATTTCCCTTGAAAAGGAAAGAATTATGCATAATGCTCATTCTTTTGATTTTTATTCTTATTGGAGGAGGGTTAAGACTCTATGACCTCACATCGAGATCATTAGGGGCAGATGAGGGGACATCAATGACAGTTGCGGTTGATATTTTAAGAACAGGTTATCCTCCAACCACGATCTGGGGGGAGGAGTATTGGAGGTCATTATTTCATACCTCAACTATAGCTGCATTCTTTCAATTTTTTGGAATAAGCGTATTCGTTGCCAGGCTGCCAAGCGTTATAATCGGAACACTAACAATACTATTGATATACTTCTTTGGTAAGGAATTGATAAATTGGAAGGTGGGACTTATTTCCTCATTTTTACTCTCTATTAATGTTCTCGCTATTGACCTGAGTAGAGAAGCTAGAATGTACGCCTTTTTTCAATTTTTTTATCTCCTCTCATTGTTTTTATTCTATAAAGGATTCGAAGACAAAGGAGGAAAGACTTACAATCTTTTAAGAGGTAGAATTATCCTTCAAAACATCAATTTTTTGTATCTGATCCTTTCACTTGTAGCATTCATATTTTCATTATTATGCCATGAAGGCACCGTTTTAATTATTCTTGGGATTTGTAGCTATGCTATTGTGATGATATTTATCAAGCATAAAAGTAGCACTAGGTCTAAAAAAACTTTAGGTAAATATTCTGTTTTACTTCTTATTTTAATTGTAATGACTGTCGTAGGTTACTTAATAGTAAGCTCTACAAGTTTTGGGCGGCAATTTCTTAGACCTGCTGAATTTTTATATTTCGATTTGGATGAGGTTTTTAACAGTATTTTGATTTATGGGCTTTATTTACTGCAAAACTTTCCCTTAGAATGGTGTTTCGCAACACTTGCGGTGGTTTTAATTCTATTTAAAAGAGAGAAAAATGGCATATTCATAATCACCTTCTTTTTTATACCATTGATCTTTCAATTATTGTTTTTTCACTTTGATTGGATAGTATCTAGGTATATATACCATTTAATCCCTTTTTTCCTCATCTTAACTGCTTATGGTATCTATGAAGTAGCTAAATATCTCAAAGCTTTCAGATATTTAAAAGTTCCTGAAAACATTAGACCTAGACTTTTTTGTATCCTTTTATGTGGCCTGCTCATTTTTGCGAGCTCCTCATATGCTTTTTTAGCTACACAACGAGGCAAGATCGCATCACCCTATTGGAGAGAAGCCTGCAGATATGTATTGATCAACTCCGAAAATGAAACTTCACTAATAACGAGTGTTCCTGTAATTCCGATAATTTACTTGGAATACGAAGAAGAACTCAGATATGAACATAAAGAGCATGCCCATAAAAACATAAGCATCTATGGAAGATCATACCTACGAAGATCGGATCTTGAAAACTTCACAAGTACCCATGATAACGGTTGGGTTTTGGTTGATATGGATCGCTGGAATTGGGAAGAGATGATCACGGATGATGCAAAGCAGTATCTCCAAGAAAATTTGACCTATCACCCATATATATATCACTCTTATCTATTAATATACTCCTGGGGTTATGATTAAATTCATAAAATTACATAAGTTAGATTCGTTGTATATTTTTATGAACCGATTATTCAGAAAGATAATCGAGAGGAAATTTTAATATTATATATTCTAATCTATAAAACATGAAACCATTTGGACAAGAAATTGGTCTCGTATCTACCACAGCTCTTAAAAGAATATATTATAGATCATTTGGAATGCCTGACGTACGCTTTCAACTTTCCTTTCAAAATATAATGCACACTATTAAGGACATAAGCTTTGAAAGGGTTATGGATGTAGGTTGTGGAGGAGGGTTGATCACAGTGATTTTTGCGAAGATGTTTCCCAGATGTAAGATTACCGGAATAGATAAAGACGAACTTGCAATTATTAACGCCAATATTATCGCCTCCGAAATAGGGGTAAAAAACGTAGAGTTCATTTGTACAGATGTTGAGGACGCGCCTTTAGGAAATAATTATGATTTAGTGCTATGCATTAACGTTCTACAGTTCATAAGAGAACCAGATTCGCTCATCAAAGAAATGAATCACGCTCTTAAAGATGGGGGATATGTTATTATTCATGTTCCTTCGTTCCCTTTGAAGTCTTTTATGCTTCGGTTTAAACCATTTAAGTATAGAATTTCTGACTTTAAAGAAACAAGAAGGGGATTCACTGAGACGGAGATGAGAACATTTCTAAACAACTCTGGATTTTATATTGATAAAATCGAGCCTATGCTTAAAGGACCTTCAATAGCCTCTAGAGAGCTTCAATATATAATTAGAAGTGTTCATCCTAAACTAAATTTATTTTTCTATCCAATACTTCAAGCAGTTACTACCTTTGATATCAACTACAAAATTCCTGCAAATATGTTATCAATAGCTGCCTCTAAGCGATAATTTTATTCTAACAACATTTATTATTGGTAAATCGGCCTCTATGTTGATCTTTCTTGCAGTAGAATACCATTCTATAAATTCACTACTTTTTGTTATCCAGAACTTTCTGAATATATTTGACTTTGTTATGAGTTTCATCATATGCTCAAAACCATCCTTATTAAAGTGCCACTTTCCATGCATGTGATCAAGGTTCGATCCTATGCTCATATCATGGTCTAGAAGACATATCATCCCGTTATTCAAATGACATTTTTTTATGTATTCTAAAATTTTGCTGATCTCATACCTAACTTTAAGTTTCGAACGGAAGGATTTAGGCTTATTTTTAACCACATTTATAACCTCAAAAAGTGGGATTTCCCACAAACCCAACGGTTTAAACCCTTTATTACTGAACATCCTTATGGGAATTGTGCCATAAGGATACCATGCTAAAGAAGAAGAATCGTATAAAAGATCGTTTTGTCCTAGAATATCATGAGTTTTTGAGTTTCTCATCATGGCCGGATATCTCATCCCCCTTATCTTATAACCTAATATTTTTTCGATCTTTTTTCTGCCATTAGTCAAATCTTTCTCTATCCACTCATCATTAAGAATGTTCTCAGCCCATAATTTATGACTCCCGCTTGGACCTTGATGAAATGCAATGTCATGTTTTTTTCCTACCTTTTTTAAAGCATTTTCATCACTTTCATCATATATCCCACCAGCGTCAATATGGAAACTACCTATGAAACCAAATTCTTCTAAATATTGTGCTGATTTATTCAGACTATGCTCCATTTTTGTATCTTCATCCTTACAACCTTTTTCGATACAGAAAGAACATTTCCTTTGTAGGTAGTCATAATACGACACAGATGACTCAACGTCTACAGAATAAACAAACGGTGTCTTGTCGTACTTATAGAGCCCTTTCATAACCAGAAAAGATGACGCCCATATAAACGATGAAACTATAATAGAAATGAGATTGAAATTTTTAGCCAAACCTTGATAACCTTTATCTTGACTGGTATCCAACGCTAATGTATATATGGGATCAAAAGTAAAGTATACAAATTTACCCTTTCCTATATTTTGGGAAAGTATTGCTACCCGTTCTTCACTACTTTTTTCCACATGGTATCCTCTCTTTGGAACATAATTAGGTAAGAAGCCTCTCAGAATTTTTGTTATTTTCCCCTCCTTTTTTATACGTTTCCCCTCCACAATTGTTGCAATAACCTGTTTCTTTTCACTCTTAATTATCGTTAATTCCCCTTGGAATGGAATAAGATCTTTTATAGAATATGGCTTAATTGCCATATGGTCTTGCATAATGTTCAAATAAAAATCGCCACTCAATTTTTCTTCAGTATCCAAAATAAAATAATCAGTTTTGGGGAAGGAATTCGTTATTATGACCCCACAGCCACCTTCTATAAGGGCATGCATTCGAGATAAAATCCCTTCTGATAGCTCACAGACATTGGGTGCGATTAAGAGAGAATAGTTATTAGTTTTTAATTTTTCCTCTCCATGTAAATCATTTGTTAAAACTTCCGACTTAATCCCAATATAATCTTCTATAAATGTAGTCCATGGGACTATTCTATCTTTATTATGTTTTGTCTCTAATATTCCAATTTTGAATTTAGATTGAACTGGAGTATTAAATTTTAATTCAACATTACTAACGGAAGAGTTTACATATAATTTAACCTCGAGCTTATCATCTATAATCCTCGAATCAAAAGCAGTTTTTTCTCCATCTACTTTTACCTCTTCGACACCATTTTTAGAAAAGTAAAATCTTAAAGGAATACCATCAAATATCATAATTTACTGCATTCTTGCAAGTCTCTATAACTTTTTTGGCTGTAGCTATCCAACTATACTTTTCTACCACCAATTTTCTCCCTCTTAATCCCATCTCTTTAGAGAGACTTGAATTTGACAACAGCCTAAGAATTGCATTGGATACTTCTTCCTTATCATCTGGCTTTACAAGAATGCCTGCATCAGCTTCCTCGATAATTTCAAAATCGTATTCTGAGCCCCTGGTAGCAATAACAGGCCTTCCACATGCCATATACTCCTTAACTTTTAGTGGAGAACCAGGAAGGAGAGGTGGTTTAATTGAGATACCTATTTCACTAGCATTTATATATTTTGGAACGATTTCGTAAGGTACCCCTCCAGTAAAAATTACTTTATCGATAATATTAAGTTCTTTAGTAATATTTTCTAATTCACCTCTCATTATCCCATCCCCAACAATTAAAAATCTAGCCTCCGACTCTTCTTTTATTACAAGTGGTGCTGCCTTGATAAAGTAGTCAACACCCTGCCAGGGAACTAGATTTCCAGTAAAACAAACGTAATTTTTATTGGCATCTAAATTTAATTCTTTCTTACAGATATCCTTATCCATCGGTTTGAACAGTTCTGTGTTTGCACCATTTG